>Ga0255054_10001836_pt1 | contig 12360 bp, 10 predicted proteins | sample JV7_2_23_MG_FD_188634 | JGI IMG/M metagenome (GOLD analysis project Ga0255054, IMG submission 188634) | Seawater microbial communities from Jervis Inlet, British Columbia, Canada - JV7_2_23 | ecosystem: Environmental > Aquatic > Marine > Inlet | place: Canada: British Columbia | collected... | reverse complement strand
CCGTACGATGACTCAGGCCGACAACTGCAAACGGCATACTTAAACCTCAAACCTGCCGGCAATGGCGAGCCTGCGCGCCGCTACGTGGTGGATCACCTCGGAAGCCTCCCGACCCTATAAGAAAAACTGACTCTCAGGGATCAGCATCTTGGCCACGAGATATGCCAGAGATACCACACCGAGACCCGCAACGTTCCACAGAGCTGCCTGGCGCGTGGTGCGCCTACCGCCGAAACGCGCCCAGAGCGCCAGCAGCAACGCGAACCAAGCCATGACCCCCCAGATGACCTTCGGATCCGACCAGCGAAAGCCGCCCTCGAATCGGATGGTCCACGCCCAACCCACCGAGATGCCCAACGTCAATGCCGAGAAGCCGGTTATGAGCGCCCACTCGCTCAGCTTCTCCAGCGTGCCCAGAGGCGGAAAGAACTCGAAGATGGCGCCAAGGTTCTTATGCTTGAGCTGGCGCAACTGCAGCAAGTACATCAAGGAGGCCGCCGCCGCCACCACCCAGCCGGCGTAGCCAAGGAAGCCGAGAGAGATATGGAGAATCAGCCAGCGTCCTCGGAAAGCCAGCTCCGAGCCCGTGGGTTCAATGCCTACAACTATGGCCAAGATGACCAGCAACGCCGCCACGGGCGCGAGCAGCAAACCAACCGCCCGTGCGGACGAGAAGAGTCCCAGACCCGCAAGTGCCAGCGCGATCACCAGGCCCAGAGAGGCTAGCGACGGCCCGAAGCCCACAAGCGGCGGCTCTCCGAACTCGGCCCAGTACAGGCCAACCCCTACGATGTGGCTGACGAGGCCGAGGAAGATGATGATGGCAACCAACGCGGTCGCGCCCGGGCGCGCCCGGGCGAACCGCATCGCAAAGCGGGCTGAGGCCGCGAGATAGAGTGTCGCGGCAATAGCATAGGCGATAACGTGCATGCGGTCGGAATATAAAAGACGCAGGGGTAGATACTAGGCCGGCCGGCTCCCTGAGCCGGCCGGCCTAGTATGCTAAATCCCGGCGATCCGCTCCTCCCTCGTGATCAGGAAGGCATCTTGCGGATCAGGCGGACGGGCAGCCCTTCCGCGATCCCCGCGTACTCCATCTCTATAACCCGAAGCGTGGCCGTCTCTTCCGTGACGCGGACCACGCGACCCGTGGCAATATGCTCCTCCGGCAGTCTGAAGCCCTCCGGGGACCGGCGACTGCTCACGTAGATCTCGAACTCGTCGCCCACCACGACGCCTCCGTCCCTACCGACGTCGATGAAGGCAATGTCTTCGATGGAGGGGACCCACTGCTCATCCAAGAAGGCTACGAGCTCACCGCTCGGGCCCGTCCCGACAGGCTCCGCAAACACACCACGCTCCAGCTGGAACCTCTCGAGCATCGTCACTTCATTCCCCACTCCCACACGATCGAACAGTTGGATGATTACCGCGTCCGAGACATCCTCATGCACAGCGGTGATCGTGGCTATCCCGGTGGGACGGATGACGTGGCCGTAGCCCTTGACCTGACGATCGATCCTCGAAAGCAGAACACGCTCTCCGGGCTGCGGTGGCTCACCACCCGGGTGGCTCACGTAGATCCGACCGTATACCGGCGGACTCTGCGATACCTTGACCAGGATGTTCTCCGGCACGGTCGCGTCGATGACCTTACCGCGTGGCCCAAGCTCCGACAGATCTACGAGCATCCCGCTCCGGTAAAAATCCGACGCCGACACAGCTAGTGCCGCCAGCGGTGGAACGGGCTCGTAAGTGAGCGTCGTCTGCGTGGCCTCACGAGGCACGAAAATCGACTTCAACTCCTGCAACTCCGGAGGAGGCCCTTCCGCTACCACCTCCGGCACCACCACGACCTCTTCCTCCCCCGGCACCCTGTCAGGCTCTTCGATCGCAACTTCGATCTCACCAGCCCCAGGCAGAACAAGCTGTTCGGACGGATAGATCCAGTGTGGATCTTCCACGACCATCGTGTTCAGGCGGTAGATCTCGGGCCACAGGAAGGGATCGCTGAGGTAGAAGCTCGCCAAATCCCACAGCGTGTCTCCCCTGCGCACATTGTGCACACGACGACCCTCTTGGGCCGTCTGTGTAGCCTGCGGATCTTGCTGCCTTTCTTGTGCATGGAGGGGGAGGGCTTCAGGCAGTATTCCCGCGATCATCATCGCGGCAACGGACAAGAGGCACTTAGAAGGGCAGGTCGTCACCCTCCTCCAGCGATTCCGCCGGGAAATCATCATACTCCTCACCCCCATAGGTCGGAGCCTTCTGCGTCTCGAAGGCGCCCTCTCCGCGGCCACCCAACATGACCATCTCTAAGGCCACGATCTCGGTACTGTAACGCTTCTGACCGTTTTGGTCTTCCCACTGGCGGTACTGAATCCGCCCCTCGACATACACTCGGTCACCCTTCTTCAGGTACTGCTCGGCAATCTCCGCCAGCTTGTTCCAGGCCACGACCCGGTGCCACTGCGTCTCGTCCTGCATCTCACCGGTACGGCTCGTCCAGCGGCGATTCGTCGCCACGGACAGAGTCGTCACCCGCGCACCGCTAGGCGTGGTGCGGATCTCGGGATCGCTGCCTAGGTTACCGATTATGATAGCTTTGTTCACACTACGTGACATGTGACCTCCAGGAGGCGGTTGGCGCCAATGCTGCTAAACTCTGACGCCAGACAGCATTATACCCGACCGTCAACTTATTGTCAACGCAAGGCTTGCTGGCCCCTTCTTCCAGCAGAATCTACTTGCGGGGGCTCAGATTCAGGCACAAGACCCGGGCGTCCTCCGACGGTTGCCGGTAGTAGCGCCGACGGAGCCCTACCTGAACGAAGCCACGACGCGCATACAGGTCCTTAGCGCCCTGGTTGCTGTCTCTGACCTCCAAGAAGATCCTAGCGGCGCCGCGCTCCACCGCCATGCTCAGCGCCCAGTCGAGAAGCCAGCGTCCCAGCCCGCGTCTCCGCCATTCAGCTGCTACCGCCAGGTTACCCAGCTCAGACTCATCCGCGACATACCACGCCACCGCGTAACCAACCACGGTGTCATCGAGGAGAGCCACCCATAGATCGGCATCCGTGCGTCCCACCAGGTTGCGGAAGCTGTCACGGCTCCACGGCGTCGAGAATGAACCCTGTTCGATTTCCATCACGGCGTCGAGATCCGAGCACCTCATGGCCCGCACGTCCGGCACCAACAGCGGTTCAGCCGCGCTCATGGACGTTCCGGCTCCTCTGGTACCCGCCAGTCGCGCACATAGAGCGGCTCCCACCCCTCCGGCTGGGCGACGCGACCCAGATCAGGTTTCATGCGCCGCAGCCAGAGCAGGCTCGCAGCGCGAGGTACACCCAAGTGCTCGGGCAGTATGGTGGCCTCGCGAAACCTGGTGAGGATCGCTTCGCCATAGGCATGCGCACCTTCTCCGCTGAATACCGGATCGAGGTTCCGGCTCGCAAGCTCTTCCAGAAGCGGTTCGATGGGCCAAGCTCCCGGTGCCATGAGCTCGGCAGGTCCCTCCGGCGACCACTCATAGCATGCCGCATACACCTGGTTGCGTCTGGCATCGAACATCGGACAGATGGGCCCCGACACACCGCTCCCACTGGCCGCTGCAAGCAGGCTCGAATAGGCGAACAGCGGCGTACCGCGAGCCATCGACCATCCCTTTGCCAGTGAGGCGCCGACGCGCACACCGGTGAACGATCCTGGCCCGCTGCCAACGACGAAGGCCGCGACCTCTTCCGGTGAGATACCGGTGAGCAAGAGGGCTCGCTCGATCGCCGGCATCAGCAACTCGGAGTGCGTACCCTGGATACGGAGCGTCTGCTCGTAGGCCAGCCCATCTTTCCAGACCGCAACCGAACCGATGGCCGTAGCCGTTTCCACGGCCAGCCACACCTCCGTAGGCTCCGACGCCGCCGAATCGGCACGCCGTCCTCTCCTCCTCACCAGCCTATCAGCTCCGGTGCCCGGCCGACACGCCGCACCTGCACCACCCGCTCAGCCGGATCCGCCTCGTAATCCAGTATCACATCCCAACGGTCTTCGGGCAGCTGGTCGCCGGCCCGGTCCGCCCACTCCAGCAGCACGAGCCCGGGTGCGCTCAGCAGTTCATCCCAACCCAGCGGCTCGAATGGATCTCCGGGACGCAACCTGAATAGGTCTACATGGTGGATGTGGAAACCCCTCGGGCTCGCGTAGCACTGAACCAAAGTGAAGCTGGGCGAAGGGATGTGTCCGATGACGCCCGCTCCCCGGCAAATCGACCGGGCCAGCACGCTCTTACCCGCACCGAGCGGTCCGATCATGGAAATCCAGAGCGGCGGATCCAGCTGCCTCCCGATCCGTGCGCCCCAGTCCACCACCTCCCCCTCGAGCATAGTCCTCGGCCCGAGAGATACGTCTTGAGTCATCTGCCGTTCGCCCTTCCCCAATCACTGGACAGCCCGGCCCCAGTCAGCGGGCACTTGCTTTCCTACCTCCGGTCTCACCGCTGCGTCGCGTTTCCAGTTCGGCCTTCAGCTGAAAGATGTGATCCCGCAGCTCGGAAGCCAACTCGAAGTCCAAGTCCTCCGCCGCACGCTCCATCTCGTCCGTCAGCCGCTCCACTAGCTCCTCCGGCTCGAGCTCAGGAAGCCCGGCCAGCGTCTCCACCGCGCGCGTCCCCGAGTCGAGCCGCGTATCGGCCACGGCTGTGGCGCGCCGCACTTCGTCCGCCGACTTCCGTATCGACTGCGGCACAATACCGTGCTCGAGGTTGTACTGGCTCTGTATCTCTCGGCGTCTGTACGTCTCGTCGATGCACCTCTTCATCGAACCCGTCACCGTATCGGCGTACATGATGGCTTTCGCGTGCTCGTTTCGAGCCGCCCGTCCAATCGTCTGGATCAGGCTCTTGTCCGAGCGCAGAAAGCCTTCTTTGTCCGCGTCCAGTATCGCCACCAGCGACACTTCGGGAAGATCGAGCCCCTCCCGAAGAAGGTTGATTCCGATCAGGACGTCGAACAGTCCCAGTCGCAAACCTCGCAGAATATCGACTCGCTCGATGGCATCGATGTCCGAGTGCATATAACGTACCCTCACACCAACGCCGAGGAGGTACTCGGTAAGGTCTTCGGCCATGCGTTTGGTGAGTGTGGTCACCAGCACGCGCTCGGCGCGGGCCGCTCGCTCGCGAATCTCACCGATCAGATCATCGACCTGGCCCCGGACCGGTCGCACTTCAACCTCGGGATCGAGCAAGCCCGTCGGCCGGATGACCTGCTCGACCACAACACCGCCGGAACGGCTCAGCTCGAAATCACCCGGAGTCGCGGAAACGAATATTACATTGGGAACAAGCGCCTCCCATTCTTCAAACCTCAGGGGACGATTATCAAGCGCGCTGGGCAGCCGGAACCCATATTCGACCAGAGTCTGCTTGCGCGAACGGTCGCCCTCGTACATCCCACCGATCTGTGGAACCGAGACGTGCGACTCATCGACGATGACAAGGAAGTCATCGGGGAAGTAGTCGATCAGACACGTCGGTCGCTCTCCGGACCGCCGCCCCGATAGGTGCCGTGAGTAGTTCTCGATACCGGCGCAGTAACCCATCTCACGCAGCATTTCCAGGTCATATCGAGTCCGGTGCTCGAGGCGCTGGGCTTCAAGGAGCCTTCCGCTCTGACGGAACTCGTCGAGCCTCTCGCCCAACTCGAGCTCGATCGCCTTCACCGCACGGCTCAAAGACTGCGGGCCAATGGCATAGTGAGTCGCCGGATATATCACCGCGCGGTCCAGTTCCGCTATAGCGTCTCCCGTCAGCGGGTGGATCTTGGTGAGGCGCTCCACTTCGTCGCCCCACAGCTCAATCCGTACCGCCTGCTCTTCGTAGGCCGGGAACACCTCCACAACGTCGCCGCGTACCCGGAACGTGCCACGCGCGAAGTCCAGGTCGCGTCGGTTGTACTGAATCTCTACCAGCGCGGCCAAAACATCGTCCCGCGATATCCGCTGACCTCGCTCCAACAATACGAGCAGTTCGCGGTATTCGGTGGGATCACCCAGCCCGTAGATCGCTGAGACCGACGCAACCACGATGACGTCGTCACGCTCCATCAGGCTGGACGTCGCTCGCAGGCGTAGCTTGTCGATGTCGGCGTTTATGGAGGCGTCTTTCTCGATGTACGTGTCCGTCTGGGGGACGTACGCCTCCGGCTGGTAGTAGTCGTAGTATGAGATGAAATACTCGACGGCGTTTCCCGGAAAGAACTGCTTCAGCTCACCGTATAGCTGCGCAGCCAGCGTCTTATTGTGGCTCATCACGAGCGCCGGCCGGCCCCAGCGCATGAGGACGTTGGCAATGCTGAGGGTCTTCCCCGAGCCCGTTACGCCCATCAGCGTCTGCCAGCATTCGCCGCGCTCTAAACCGACGACGAGCTCATCGATAGCTCTTGGCTGATCGCCTGTGGGTTGGAACGGGCTTTTCAACTCGAAGTGAGAACGGCCTCTCAACATGAGATGCTCTCGCTTCTTGCCCCGCGCGGAAGCGCAAAGATTCCTCGGCGATATGACATGCGTCTAGACAAAAGAAAGCAGCGTACGGCCGAGGCCGGCCAAACGCCGCCCTTCGATGTATGCTCTAACCCTCAAAGCTGTCGAACCAGTCGTCGATCTTATCTTCGTCAATCCTACTCGGCTCTGGCTCATCCGCCAGGGCCTCCACCGTGGGGAGTGTATCGCGAAGCTGCTGGGCCCGCTTCAGCATCGGCGCGGCACCCAACTTGGCGAACAAATCCACGGCGCGCTCGGCTGCCTCTTTAGCTTCCGCCGGCTTCGCCCGGGCCAGGACATGGGCGCGGTGGTACTGCAGGAACCCCTCGCCGTAGGGGTCCTTGTCGGCGGTTTCCCCGATCCCTTGCTGGGCCACCGTCCCGGCCAGCCACGCGTCGCTGTCCAGGTCGATGACGCGAATACGAACGGCATCACCTTCCGCCCGCCTTTCGAACCAGCCCTCTTTCCCCTGATACAGCTGCTCAAGACGTGCCGCCTCCTGCCAGGCCCGCAGCTCGTCGCCGAGCTCCAAGTAGGCTAGGGCGCGGACTGCCGTCGTCTGGAAATCGATCTTCCAAGCACCGCTCTCGGGCAGCAGCTTGCGGATATCCTCCGTCTGCTTGAGCACGAGGCCATAGTCGCCGCGCTCGAACTCGAGGCGCGCCACGCCGGTGCGACATCTGCGGGCCAATGGCTGATCGTCAAGCTCCTCCGCCAGCGAGAGTCCCGATCTGAATAGCCCAAGCGCCCTGTCAAACTCGCCACGGAGCGTTAGCAAGTCGGCGATATTGACCTGCATGGCGATCTTCTGATCGGGAACCCCGGCGACCTCCATGCTCTCCAAAGCAGATTCCCAGTGATGCAGTGCCCCGTCCCAGTCGCCGGCGCGGAAGTTCGCCAGCCCCAAGAGGTCGTGGCAAACAGCAACGCCCCCCAACTCGTCCATCTGAGTGAACACACCGAGAGCCCGTTCGGCCAACGCTCGCCCTTCCTCAGGGCTACCCCATGAGACGTGCACGCGAGCGAGTCGGTACGCCGCCTGCGCTACGATCTCAGGGTTGCCGCTCTGTCCGGCCACGTGCAGCGCCTCTTCAGACATCAGCAGTGCTTCTTCGGCACGACCGATGCGTTCCGCGATCACGCAGGAGAGGTCGAGCGCCATAACCAGTTGCTCGGGCTTCTTCGCCGAGCGAGACGTGTCTACCAGTTGCCCAGCTAGTTCCGACAATTTCAGCGGCGGCACACCTCGCTCGAGCAGCAACCACCCAAGCATCGTGCCCGAATCCACCTCTAACGCCGTGTCTTGCAGCTCGCGCGCCTGTTTATACACCGCTTCGCCTAGGGCCTCAGCTTCCGGCTCGCGCTCCGTCGCCGCATACAATCGAGCGAGGCGATTCTCGACGCGTAACCGATCCAGCTCCTCGCTGGTCGTGCGTGCCGCGATCCGCAGAAAATCCTCCAGTTCGTAAACGGCGTAGAGACGCTCTGCGAGGTCGGCAGCTTTTAGAGACCAAAGATGTACTCTGTTAGTCATGTCGGTCTCGAGATACAGAGCGGAAATCTCGTCACAGACCTCATCGGCTCCGTCACCGGTCAGTTGCTGGAGCATCTCGGCAGCCCGGCTCAATAGGTGATTCCGGCGCTTCTCCAAGACACGCTCGCGCAGCAGCCGTCGGACCAGCGGGTGGCGAAAGTGGAATCGCACAGACCAACGCCCGTTCGACCACCGCCGATCCCCGATTCCGTCGATCAGCCCATGAGCCTCGGCGCTCCGCAGCAACGCCAGTACTTCTTCTTCTCTCTTTCCCAACTGTCCGGTAACGACGGCAGAATCGATCACGGTTCCCGCAAAGGCTGCCGCCTCCATTGTCCAGCGCAAGTTGGGCTCAAGGCCATCGAGCCTGGCGAGGATAGTGTCCTCGATCTCCTCTGACTGGCTGGGCAGGTCCCGTTCCCGCACCGAGTAGCGGAACAGTCGCTTGCGAACGATCCGCTGCTCCACCAGCCAACGAAGGAGGTGCTCGGCACGCAGCGGATTGCCTTTCGCGGCCCCCACGAGCCAATCGCCCAGCTCGTTACCGAAGGCACCCTCCAGCAGATCCTCGGCGATCTTGAGTACTGCGTCCTTCTCGAGCTCGCGCACCGTCAACTCCAGCGAGTTCGGACCCGCCCGAGACAGAACACTCTTGATGGTGACGGACTTGTCAGATGTCGCGTCGCCATAAGTCACCAAGACCATGATCGGTAACGATGCCAACGCACTACTCAGGCGCCCCAACAGGTCAAGCGAAGAGCGGTCGCTCCACTGCACGTCATCGATGAAGAGCACCAGGGCCCGCTGTCGCGAGATCGCACGACAAAGAGCAAGGAATTGGTCGAACAGCGCGCTTCGGCCCGCGGCCTGAGCGGCGTTGGGCATCCACGCCGGCGCCTCCTTGCCGACGATGGTGGCCAGCGAGGCATCGCTACTCGCCGCTCTCACTTGGGCGAGCAGGTCTCTCAGCGGCCCGTAGGGACGATGCGCCGTCTCATCCTCCAGACACTGGGCGCCTAGAGTCAGGGCTCGATGATCGTTGGACTTGAGCTGTTTGAGGAAGGCTTCAGCCAAGGCTGTCTTGCCCACGCCACCGGCTCCGGTCAGCGTCACAAAACGTCCGCGACCGTTCTTGCCGCTGCGAATCTCCTGGAAGACCCGGTTGAGCTGCGTCAATTCGGTGGCCCGGGCCACCAGGCGCATCTCGTGTCCGGATTCGATCGTTCCCATTTGCTCCCGGTCTACGTGGCTAACGTAAAGCCACAGCCTTAAGGCTCTGCTCGCTTACTAGGGGGACAAGGGGGAGTGGCAGTCGATGTCCAGGCACCGATCACAAGGAAGGTACCCCAGAAGCCGGCCGCCCTCAATGGCACTCAGAGGCGCGGCCCGCCACGGCGCCTCACGCCTCCGACATCGCGAGAATCCGCTGCCAGTCGTCCTCGGCGACCGGCATCACCGATAGGCGCGGCACCCGCACCAGCTCCCAACCTGCGAACTCCCCGGCCGCCTTAATACGACTGAGGCTCACGGGCTGATCCAAGCGACGTTGCGGGCTGACCTCGAACACGACAATCCGTTCGTCGTCCGTCTCCGGGTCCGCATAGGCAGCGCTTTCCACCCGCGCGATTCCCACGATCGCCCGCTCTTTGCCCGTGTGGTAAAAGAAGGCCTGGTCGCCGGGCCCAACCTGGCGCATGTGCTTGAGCGCCACCGGGTTCCTCACACCATCCCAGACAGCGCGCCCTTCCCGTTCCAGATCATCGAACGAGTACTCGCCCGGCTCGCTCTTCAGCAGCCAGTAGCGGCTCACGAGTCCACCTCCGCCTGCAAGTCCGATTCTGCCAGACGCTCACGCCGCTCCACGCTGATCACGCCTTTGACCTTGCGGACGGCCCTAATGACTTTGGTCAGGTGGGGCAGGTCTTCGATCTCAACGACAAAATCGCCCTGCATACCACCCTCGACAGCTTCGGTGGTGGCACTCTGTATGTTGGTACCCGTGTTCGTTATCGCCTTGGCTATGTCCGACAGCAAGCCGCGTCGGTCCGTCCCCTCGACTACGATTCGTACGAAGACGAGTTGCGCACCATCGCTCTGCCAATCGATCTCGATTCGCCGCTCCGGGTGCTCGCTGAACTTCAAGATGTTCGGACAGTCACTCCTGTGGATCGAAACACCTCGCCCGCTCGTGATGTAACCCACTACGGCATCGCCCGGAACCGGCTGGCAGCACTGGGAGTAGCGAACCATCATGTTGTCGATGCCCTGAATCTTGACACCTTTGGGCCCGCCCCGAATCTGCTCAACGATTCGAGTCAGTTTCGATGGTTTCGATGGCTCTACCGGTAACTGCTGATCAGGCCACAGCTGTCTCAGGACGAACGACAACCCCACATCGCCACGGCCCAGGGCGGCGTAGAGACTCGCGATCGATTGATAGCCGGCCCTGGCTCCCGCCTCCTCCAACTCGCCCTCCGAGGCTTTCTTTCGCCTGCGCCGTAGCTCGCGATCCAAAAACTCCTTGCCGATTTGGATGGCGGTGTTCTGCTCTTCCTGCCGGATCCAGTGTCGGATCTTCCCGCGGGCCCGGGCCGTACGGACGAAATTCAACCAGTCCAGTGAGGGCGTCTGCTTCGGGTTCGTGATGATCTCGACCGTGTCACCGCTCTTGAGCTCCCGGGTGAGCGGAGCGATTCGCCCGTTCACGCGCGCGCCGGCACAGCGATAGCCCACCTCGGTATGGACGACGAACGCGAAATCAATCGGGGTCGCGCCTTTGGGCAGCTGCATGACGTCACCCGCAGGTGTGAAGACAAAGATCTCGTCTTGGTAGAGATCGATACGCAGGAACTCCATAAACTCTTCTGGTTCCTTCGTCTCTCCCTGCCACTCCAATACCTGCCGGAACCAAGCGAGCTTCTCGTCGACCTCGTCCGGTGCCCCCTTGTAGCCCTCCTTGTAGCGCCAGTGTGCCGCGATCCCGTACTCGGCCGTCCGATGCATGTCGTGCGTACGAATCTGGATCTCGTAAAGCCGACCGCCGGGCCCAAAGATCGTCGTGTGGAGGGACCGGTACATATTCGACTTTGGCGTGGCGATGTAGTCGTGGAATCGCTCCGTCAGCGGTGTCCATTTGTTGTGAATCACACCGAGAGCATGGTAGCAATCCTTGATGCTCTGCGTAGTCACCCGAATCGCCATCAAGTCATAGATCTCATCGTACGGCTTGTTGCGCTTCAACATCTTGTTGTGGATCGACCAAAGGTGCTTCGGCCGTCCGGTCACCTCGCAAGGAATCCCCGACCTCTCGAGCTCCTTTCGCAGCGGCTCGGCCAGCTGCTTGACCCAGTCTTCCCTCTGTTTTCGCCTCTCTTGGACCTTCTTGGCCAGCTGCTTGTACGCCTGGGGCTCCAGGGCCTTGAAGGCGAGGTCTTCGAGCTCCCACCTCAGCTTCGCCATCCCGAGCCGATGTGCCAGAGGCGCATAGATATCTCGAGTCTCGAACGCGATCCGCTGGCGCTTGCTGCCGTGTAGAGCCTCCAGCGTCCGCATGTTGTGCAGTCGATCGGCGAGCTTAACGATGATCACTCGGGCGTCGCGTGCCATCGAAACGAGAAGCTTACGGAAGTTCTCCGCCTGCTGCTCAGTACTCGAGCTGAACTCGACCCGGCCGATCTTGGTTAGCCCGTCAACGATCGTGGCGATTTCCTCTCCGAACTCGCCCCCGATCTGGACGACGTCGATTTCCGTGTCTTCAACCACATCATGGAGAAAAGCCGCGCAGATCGAGGCCGTGTCCAGGTAAAGGCCCGCCAGTATCTTGCCCACCTCAACACAGTGCGTGATGTAGTCCTCGCCCGACTTGCGCTTCTGGCCGTGGTGGGCGCGCTGGCTGTACTCGAACGCCCGACCCAGAAGCCCCAGGTCGAGGCGGGCCCGCGTCTCCTCCAGTACGCCGAGGAAATCGGCTGGCAGCGGCGAGCGCTCGTCTTCGCTGGACGACGGCTTCCGCCGGTCGGCCGGTGCGACTATCTCCGTGGTTCGATCCGACGCCATTCTTGAACGGGTGTTTGGTCGTAGAGCGGCCCTAACGGGTGGGCACGGCGCTGTTGCTTCTTGCTACACTGTAGCGCGGAGCCGGTTTCGGTCTCTCCGCGCCTCGAACAGTCTTAGAATCGCTAGATTGCTGTCGGACCGCAAGTTACAGGGATCGATAGAAGCCGGAAAGCCGGTCCCATCGCGGCGGCGCGGCCGGGGGAGCGACGCCGTTAGCGGTCGCCGTTGACGATCAG
>Ga0255054_10001833_pt1 | contig 12364 bp, 10 predicted proteins | sample JV7_2_23_MG_FD_188634 | JGI IMG/M metagenome (GOLD analysis project Ga0255054, IMG submission 188634) | Seawater microbial communities from Jervis Inlet, British Columbia, Canada - JV7_2_23 | ecosystem: Environmental > Aquatic > Marine > Inlet | place: Canada: British Columbia | collected... | reverse complement strand
ACGCATCCTGGCGGATTTTGCCGCTGTGGCAAGGGGTTATCGGATTTTGTCGATCGCGGGGGTGTTTTGCCCTGGGGCGAGTCGCCACATTCTCGCAACTAGCTGTTTCTTAGAGACAAATTCTAGTAGCCCCGGTCAAGTTGCGAGCTCCGCGGTCCGAAAGACGTTGGAGGACTCTCCGCGTTGGGAGAGCCCGGAGGCCCCCCGCCCATGCCCAGGCCCAATGCAGCCTCACGTCGACTCGGCAGCCTTCCCGCCAAGGTTGCCCTGGCGGTGCTGCTGGCCATCACGCTGCGCGGGCTCCTGGTGGGCGGGGCCAGCGTCAGCTTCGCCCGTGACTTCTTCCAGCAGATCGTCGAACTCACCTTCCCCGCCCAGATCGAACGCACCGCCAGGCGCGTCGACGCCTGGCTCGCCGCCGGCCATGGCCACGTCAAGCTCCTGGCCGACGATCCGCGGGTGCTGCGCGGGTCCGATGCCGCGCGCCAGGAGCTGGAGGTTCAGCTCACGGAGTCGGGAATCCTGGACGCTCTCTGGATCGTGAGTCGTGACGGCTCGGTGCAGCTCATCGCCGGCGAGCCGCCTCCTGCGAACCTGCCGGCTTCGCTTTCCGAGCCCGGGATCCACGCCCTCCCGCGCGACGCCGCGCCGCCACTGCCCGTGGCCAGCGCGCGCGCAGGCCGGTCGGGCTGGCTCGTGGGCCGCTACTCCAGCGACGGCCTGGAGAGCCTCCTGACCGGCGACTCGCTCCCCGGCGTGGGACGCGGCTATCTGCTGGATGCGCAGGGGCACGTCTTGTTCGGAGGCGTTCGGGACCTGGACCGCGCGCCTCTGCCCTTGGATGCCCTGCTCGCCGGCGAGGAGCTGGAGGCCGTCAGCTACCAGACCGACACCGGCGCGGCGCGCATCGGCGCCGCCCGCCCGCTCGACCAGCTGAGCTGGCACGTGGCGATGGTGGCCCATCTGGACGAGGGCTTCGACCCGATCGAGCCGCTGCTCCTGCAGCTCTTCCTGCTCGACGTGGCGTTGATCTTCGTCATGGTGTGGATCACCTACCGGGTAACCGCCGGGCTGGTACGACCTGTGGTTTCCCTCGCCGAGGGCGCACGACGGATCGCCCAGGGGGATCTGGACGTGGACGTGCAGGAGCCCCGCACCGACGACGAGATCGGAACCCTGACCCGCACCTTCAACGCCATGGCCCTCAAGCTCCGCGAAGACCAGGCGGAGATCGATGCGGCCCACCGGCAGCTCCGCGAGCAGAACCAGGCTCTGCAGGCCGCCAACGAGGTGCTGGCTCAGCTCTCCATCACCGACGGTCTCACCAAGCTGCACAACCACCGCTTCTTCCAGGACCACCTGACCCGTGAGCTGAAGCGCGCCAATCGCAGCGGCGAGCCGTTGTCGCTCCTGATGATCGACATCGACGACTTCAAGGCGCTCAACGATCAGCACGGGCACGCTGCCGGCGATGCCGTGTTGGAGCGCATCGGTCAGGTCATGAACTCGGCCATCCGGGAGAGCGACCTCCTGGCGCGCTACGGCGGCGAGGAGTTCGTGGTCCTGGCCGCCACGGACCTGGAAGGAGCGGTCAACCTGGCCGAAAAGCTTCGCATGCAGATCGGCCATACGGCCATCCCCATCGACGACGACGTGGTCGTCTTCGTCACCGTGTCGGTGGGCGTGTCGCGCTACAAGGGCGACCGCAAGGCCTTCTTCCGCGACGCGGACCGCGCCCTCTACGCCGCCAAGGCTGCCGGCAAGAACTGCGTGGTCGTCGAGGCGGAGCCCTTCTAGCCCGTCCGCGGGAACGAGCCGCTATCCTCTTTCCATGACCGTCGTCGTCGGCCTTACCGGAGGCATCGGCTCGGGCAAGTCCACGGTAGGCGCTCTCCTCCAGGAGCGGGGCGCGGTGCTCGTGGATGCCGACGCCATCGTCCACGAGCTCCAGGCACCCGGCTCGCCCATGTTGAGCGAGATCGCCCGGGCGTTCGGCGACGACGTGATCGATGCCAACGGCGCACTGGACCGCAAGGCGCTGGCTGCGAAGGTCTTCGCCGATGCCGAGGCGCGCGCCCGGCTCGGACTCATCGTCCACCCGCCGACCATCGCCGAGATGGGACGGCGCATGGAAGCCGCCAAGGCTGCGGGCGTCGAGGTCGTGGTGCTGGACATCCCGCTGCTCCTGGAAGGGCGGCGCACGGGCACCGGCAGCGGCGCGTTGCTTCCCTTCGACACGATCGTGCTGGCCTGGGTCCCGGTGGCCACCCAGATCGAGCGGGCGGCGGCCCGGGACGGAGCTTCGCGCGAGGAGATCGAAGCCCGCGTGCGCGCCCAGATGCCCCTGGACGAGAAGCGGGCCATGGCCGACCACGTGATCGACAACTCGGGCTCGCCCGAGGAGACGCGGCGTCAGGTGGACGCGCTGTGGCGCGAGCTCAGGGAGAGGCGCGCAGCGCCGCCTTGAGCTCGCCGACGAAGCGCGCCACGGCCTCCACCGCCTCGTCGGGACCGGCCGCGGACTCGATGAGGTCCACGATGGCGCTCCCCACCACGACGCCGTCCGCGTAGCTCCCGATCTGGGCGGCGTGCTCGGGCGTCGAGATGCCGAAGCCCACGCAGACCGGGCGCGGGCCGGCCGCCTGGGCCCGCTTCACGCCCTCCTCCACGTCGCCAGCCACCTGGTCCCGTGCCCCGGTAACTCCCGTCAGGGACACGTAGTAGAGGAAGCCCCGCGTGCGCTCTGCCAGCATGCCCAGGCGCTCGGGCGTGGTCGTCGGCGCCGCCAGCAGGATCGGGTCGATCCCCGCGGCTTCCTGAGCCGCGAAGAAGGACTCGCCCTCCTCGGGGGGGAGGTCCACGATGATAGTGCCGTCCACGCCGACCGCCGCTGCCGCCTCGACGAACGGCGCATCGCCCATGGTCAGGAAGTTGTTGGCGTAGCCCATCAGGATGAGCGGAATCTCCAGCTCGCCGCGCAGCGACTTGACCAGCTGCAGCACGTTGCGCAGCGAGACCCCGGCGCGCAGCGCGCGCTCGCTGGAGCGCTGGATGGTGGGACCTTCGGCGGTGGGGTCCGAGAACGGCACGCCGATCTCCACCGCATCGGCCCCGGCCTCGGCCATGGCGCGCACCAGCGCCTCGGTGACCGTCAGGTCCGGGTCGCCGGCCGTCAGGAAGGGGATCAGGGCCGTCTCGCCCCGCTCGCGAAGCGCCGCGAAGCACTCGTCGATGCGGCTCATCCCGGCTCGGGGCCTCCGTGCAGCAGCTCCCGCACCTGGCTGGTGTCCTTGTCGCCGCGGCCCGACAGGCTGATCAGGACGATGGCATCCGCCGGCAGCGTGGGCGCCAGCTTCTGGACGTGGGCGATGGCGTGGGCCGACTCCAGCGCGGGAATGATGCCCTCACTCCGAGACAGGAACTGGAAGGCGTCGAGCGCCTCCATGTCGGTCGCCGCCACGTACTCGGCGCGCCCGCTCTCGTGAAGCCAGGCATGCTCCGGCCCCACGCCGGGGTAGTCGAGGCCCGCGGAGATCGAGTGGGCCGGGAAGATCTGCCCGTCGTCGTCCGAGAGCACCAAGGTACGCATGCCGTGAAGGATGCCGTTGCTGCCCGCCAACACAGCCGCGCCATGACGGCCCGACGCGACCCCCTTCCCCGCCGCTTCGACCCCGACCATGCGCACGTCCTGGTCCTCGACGAAGGGGTGGAAGAGGCCCATGGCGTTGGAGCCGCCCCCGACGCAGGCCACCAGCACGTCCGGCAGACGCCCTTCCGCTTCCAGGATCTGCTCGCGAGCCTCCAGGCCGATGACCCGCTGGAAGTCCCGCACCAGGGTGGGGTACGGATGCGGACCCATCACCGAGCCGATGCAGTAGTAGGTGTTGCGAACGTTCGTGACCCAGTCGCGCATGGCCTCGTTGATGGCGTCCTTGAGGGTGCACGAGCCGCTCTCTACGGAGCGCACCTGGGCGCCCAGAAGCTCCATGCGGAATACGTTCAGCGCCTGGCGCTCCATGTCCTCTACGCCCATGTAGACCACGCACTCCTGGCCGAAGAGCGCGCAGGCGGTGGCCGTCGCCACGCCGTGCTGGCCCGCCCCCGTCTCAGCGATCACACGGTGCTTGCCCATGTGGCGGGCCAGCAGGCACTGCCCCAGCACGTTGTTGATCTTGTGGGCGCCGGTATGGGCCAGGTCCTCGCGCTTCAGGTAGATCTTCGCGCCGCCCAGGATCTCCGTCGTGCGGCGCGCAAAAGTCAGCGGCGTGGGACGTCCGGCGTAGTTCTCGAGGAGATCGACCAGCTCCTCGTTGAAGGCCGGATCCGCGGAGATGCGCGGGTAGGCCTCCTGGAGCTCCTCCAGCGCCGCCATCAGGGTCTCGGGGACGTAGCGCCCCCCGAACGGGCCGAAGTGCCCTCCCGCGTCGGCTTCAGACTTCACGCGTCGCTCTCCTGCGCAGCGCGCACCGCGCGGATGAAGGCCTGGATCCGCTCCGGGTCCTTGCGGTGGCTCTCGCCCTCGACTCCGGTCGCCACGTCCACGCCCCAGGGCAACAGCTCACCCTGGTCGGCAATCGCCGTCCCTACGTTATCGGCATCGAGGCCTCCGGCCAGGATCACGTCGTGCCCGGTGGCGATGAGGTCCACCGCCTGGCTCCAGGGCCAGACCTTGCCGCGCCCTCCGCCCTCGGTGGGGTGGTCCAACAGCAGGATCGTTCCCGGGTAGCGCTCCGCCGCCTCCAGGTCCGCTCCGCGCAGGGCCTTGATCACCGGCAGGTCCAGCGCCTCCACATCCTCCGGCTCCTCGTCGCCGTGGAGCTGCACGCGCTCCACCTCGACGCGCCGCAGGATGCGCTCGATCTCATCCCAGCTCGCATTCTGGAACACGGCAACGCGCTCCACCTGCCCGTCCACGCGGCTGGCGATGGCCTCGGCGGCGCGGGCGTCGAGACAGCGCGGCGACCCCGGCACGAAGTTGAGCCCGATCAGGTCCGCCCCGGCGTCCACCGCGGCCATGGCGTCGTCGGCATGGATGACGCCACAGATCTTGATGCGTACGTTCACGACTTCCCCCGGAGCGTTCGCAGAGCGGCGCCCACGTCCGGGGCGCGCATCAGGGACTCGCCCACCAATACGGCATGCGCACCCACACGACGCAGGCGCTCGACATCGGCCGGGGTATGGATGCCGCTCTCGGCGACCCAGACCACACCCTCGGGCACGCGTGCCGCAAGACGCTCGCTGGTTGTCAGGTCCACATGGAAGCTTCGCAGGTCGCGGTTGTTGATGCCCAGCAGGTCGGTCCCCGCGGCCAGCGCGAGCTCCAGCTCGGCTTCGTCGTGAACCTCCACCAGCACGTCGAGCCCCAGGTCTTCCGCATGCGCGCGCAGCTCGGCCAGGGAGTCGGCCTCCAGGGCGGCCACGATCAGCAGGATCGCGTCGGCGCCGGCAACCCGGGCCTGATCGATCTGGTAGGCGTCGATGACGAAATCCTTGCGCAGGAGCGGTACGTCCACGGCGGCGCGCACAGCCCCCAGGTGATCCAGGTGCCCCCCGAAGAAATGCTCGTCCGTGAGCACGGAGATCGCGGCGGCTCCCGCCTCGGCATAGGCCTTGGCGCAGGCCACCGGATCCAAGCCCGGCCGGATCTCGCCCTTGCTCGGGGAGCGACGCTTCACCTCGGCGATCACGCGAGGCTCCGGCGCTTCGCAGAGCGCCCTCCGGAAGCCCCGCGCCGGCGGAGCCCGGCGCGCGCCCTCGGCCAGGTCGGCCGCGGCCCGCTGCCCACGCGCCGTCTCCAGCTCTTCGCGCTTGTGGGCCAGGATCTCGTCGAGGATCGTCACGACGCGCCTCCCGCCTCTGCGCTGGCGCGCACCAACGCGGCCAACCGCTCCCGCGCAGCACCCGAGTCCACGCTCTCCCGGGCGCCGACCAGGCCTTCCTTCAGGTCACCGGCCGCGTCCGCAACCCACAGCGCTGCTGCGGCGTTGAGGAGCACCAGATCGCGTTCGGGCCCTTCGCTCCCATCCAGTACCCGGCGCAGGATGCCCGCGTTCTGTGCCGCATCGCCACCGCGCAGCGCCTCGGGCGCCGCCACGGCGATGCCCAGCGCCTGGGGATCGATCTCCAGGGTCTCCACGGCGCCCTTCCGCCAGTGCGCCGCCCAGCTCGGACCCGTCGTGGTGAGCTCGTCCAGGCCGTCCGAGCCGTGCACTACCAGCGCGCGCTCGGAGCCCAGCGCGCCCAGCGCCTCGGCCAGGCGCTCCACCAGACCGCGCTCGTAGACGCCCACCAGCTGCCGGCGCACGCCGACGGGGTTGAGCAGCGGGCCCAGGCAGTTCATCAGCGTGCGGACGCCCAGCTCCTGTCGTACCGGCGCCACGAAGCGCATCGCCGGGTGGGCACGCCGCGCAAAAAAGAACGCGATGCCGACATCGTCCAGAACGCGCGCGGCTTCTGCGATCGGCAGATCCACGCGCACGCCCAGCGCCTCCAGTACGTCCGCGCTGCCCGAACGGCTGCTGGCGGCGCGGTTGCCGTGCTTCGCGACGGGAACGCCCGCGCCCGCCACCACGAAGGCCGCTGCGGTCGAGACGTTGAAGGTCCCGGCGCCGTCGCCTCCCGTGCCGCAGGTGTCGATGGCGTCCGCCCGAGCCAGGGGCGCCGTATCCGCCCTGGCGCGCAGGGCGCGGGCCGTGGCGACGATCTCGCCGACGGTCTCGCCCTTGGTCCGCAGGGCGATGAGCAGACCGGCGATGGCGGCTTCGGACGCCTTGCCGTCCATGATCTCGCCGAAGGCCGCCTCCAGCAGCTCGGCGGCGACCTCTTCACCGCGCACGGCGAACTCGAGGGCCTCGCGCAGGCTCATGCTCGTGCCTCCTCGCAGACGCCGAGAAAGTTGTCCAGCAGGCGCTTGCCCTCGCGTGTGAGGATCGACTCCGGGTGGAACTGCACGCCCTCCACCGGCAGCTCGCGATGCCGCACGCCCATGATCTCGCCGTCCGGCGAGTGGGCGCTCACCTCCAGCTCGTCGGGACAGCTCGAAGCCTCGATCACCAGCGAGTGGTAACGCGTCGCCTCGATGGGGCTGGGCAGCCCGCGGAATACGCCGCGTCCGTCGTGATCGATCAGCGAGGTCTTGCCGTGCATCAAGGTCCGGGCGCGCACGATGCGGCCGCCGAAGGCGGTGCCGATGGCCTGGTGGCCCAGGCATACACCCAGCACCGGAATTCTCGCTTCGGCGAAGCTGCGCACGGCGGCCTCGGAGACGCCGGCGTCGTCCGGATCGCCCGGGCCCGGCGAGACGATCAGGCCGGCGGGGCGCCGCGCAAGCAGGCCCTCGACCTCCTCGACGTCGTTGCGCAGAACCTCGACCTCCGCACCCAGCTCGCCCAGGTACTGGACGAGGTTGTACGTGAAGGAGTCGTAGTTATCGATCATCAGGAGGCGCACGGTGATCCGTCCTAGTCCACGCCTTCTCGAGCCAGGTCGATCGCCTGGATCAGGGCGCGCGCCTTGTTCTGGCATTCCTGGTGCTCGAACTCGGGGTCCGAGTCAGCCACGATTCCCGCGCCCGCCTGGAGGAAGATGGTGTCTTCGGTGGCCATCATGGTGCGGATCGTGATGGCCGTATCCATGTTGCCCGAGTAGTCGATGTAGCCGACGCAGCCGCCGTACGGACCGCGACGCACGCCCTCGATCTCCTCGATGATCTCCATCGCCCGGACCTTGGGGGCCCCGCTCAGAGTCCCGGCCGGGAAGGTGGCCCGCAGCAGGTCCAACCAGTCGCAATCCTCGCGCAGTCGCCCCTGCACGTTGGAAACCAGGTGCATCACGTGGGAGTAGCGCTCCACGACGAAGAACTCGTTCACATCAACGGAGCCGATCTCGGCGACCCGACCCACGTCGTTGCGCCCCAGGTCCACCAGCATCACGTGCTCGGCTCGCTCCTTGGGGTCCTCGAGCATCTCGCGCTCGAGCGCGTCGTCCTCCTCCGGGGTCTTGCCCCGGCGCCGGGTGCCTGCGATGGGCCGCAGGTCGATACGGCCGTTCTCCAGGCGAACGTGCACCTCCGGCGACGCCCCGATCAGCACGGTGCCCTCGCAGCGCAGGAAAAAGAGGTACGGGCTGGGGTTGACCGAGCGCAGCTGCCGATACAGGGTGAACGGATCCACCTGAAGCGGCAGCCGGAGCTGCTGCGACAGCACCACCTGGAAGACGTCGCCGGCCTCGATGTACTCCTTGGCCCGCTTCACCGCCTGGTGGAATTCCTCTCGCGAGACGTTGGACTCCACCTCCATGGGTGCGCGCACCGGCGGCCGCCTGGGCTCGGCCGGGAGCGGCTCGCGCAAACGACGCACCAGGCTCTCCAGCTGCGCGCCGGCGTCGCGGTAGCACGCCCCGGCGTCGTCGCCCTCGTCGACCTCGACCATGCGAACCAGGAGCGCCGTGTGACGCACGTTGTCGTAGACGACGACCGTCTCGGGAATCACGAACCACAGGTCCGGAAGACCGATCACGTCGGCGTTCTCATCGGGAATCCGCTCGACCGCGCGCACCCAGTCGTATCCCACCATGCCGACCGCACCGCCCACGAAGCGCGGCAGGTCCAGCCCCTCGGGCCAGGCCGGGCGCTTCTCGCGCAGCCGGTCGCGGAGGAAGGCCAGCGGATCGGGCCCGGCATCGAAGCGGGTCGTGGCATCGCCCCGGGTCCACTCCACCTGGGTCCCGCGCGCGCGGAAGATGGCGCGCGCGCCGACACCGATGAAGCTGTACCGCGCCCACTTCTCCGCGCCCTCCACCGACTCCAGCAGGAAGGTGGTGCGGCCGTCGTCCAGGCGGCGGTACAGGGAGAGGGGCGTGTCCAGGTCGGCGAGGATCTCCCTCACCACCGGCACCAGGTTCCCCTGGCGGGCGAGTTGCTCGAACGCGTCCTGTTCGGGCCGCAACAACAGAGCCTCGTGGGGGTGGGCCCCCGCTGGAATTCCCTCGGAAAGACGTGGCGTTACGCGGAAGCTAATCAAAGCCCGCGGGGAGCGTCAAGCGCCCGAGGCGCGGGGCCTCCGCCCGGGCCGGCGCACTCCAGCTTGGGTCAGGCTCCTAGAACGACGAGCCGCGGTCGTCGCCGAGGCCCAGCAGCGTGTAGCGGAACTGGAAGTCGAAGCCGCGGTCCCGGTCGTTCGACCCGGTGACCTGGACGGCCCAGCAGCGGCACTTGGAGATGTACTCGATCCCCGCACGGTTGGTCAGGACGATGCTCTGCTCGAAGGAGTAGCGGAAGGCGAAGATGATGTACCAGCTGGGCGTGAGCGAGATTCGCGTATTGAACCCGATCTGATTGATCTGGGTGAAGCCCGCTTCGAACTCCTCGAAACGCTCGGCGTTGCGGCGAAAGTCCTCGAAGAAGCGCGGGATGTCGCGGACAAAGCGGTAGTTGAACCCGACCGAGTGCCCGCCCAGGCTGCTCCACGAGAACCCGAGACGGGTCTCGGCGAGGTTCATCGCGTCCATGTCCCAGCCGAAGCTGAAGGTGAGCTGGGCGAGCTGCGTGGGGTAGACGATCCCCTCGGTCACGAACCAACCCGGGCTCATGTCGCTGGTGCGGTACTCGAAGGACGTGGTGATGTCCGCCAGCAGGCGATTCGCGATCCACTCGTCCTCTTCGCCGTAGACCAGGTCCGCCTCGGTGAGCTCCCCGTCTTCGGCCTCCTCCTCCTCCGTGCCGGGCTCCGGCTCGATGCTGTAGAAGCGGTTGGAGACCCCCACCAAGAAGCCGTGGGTGTCGGGGATCCGATCCGCCGAATCGCGGATCACGCTGTTGAGCGCGAGCTGGCGGATCCGCTCCTGGGCCACGGCCGGCTGGGCCATGAAGAGCGGGTTGGACTCGTCGTCGCCGGAGACGTTGACGATTCCGAAGGCGGTGAACTGCGGCTCGACCAGGTGGTCCACGCCGCCGATCCAGGGCACGTCGACCACCTTGCGCAGGCGCGAGCGCACGTCGAGGCGTCCCGTGATCATGCTGCGCTGATTGAAGCCCTGGAACTTGGACTGGTAGAACGTCCCGTGGTAGCCGAGCTCGGGAAGCACATCGATCGCGTCCCCGATCCGGAACGGAACGCCGAGCCGAGGGTTCACCAGAAGCTTGTGCCCCCGGTCGCGAACCGGCTCACCTTCCTGCCAAAGCCCGTCGCCTTCGGGCCCCGGCTCGAAGTTGTCGCCGCTCTGGTCCGGGTCGAACAGCGGCATGATCTCCATCAGGATCTCTTCCGGATCGGCCTCCGGATCCGCCGCGATCGCCGCCGCCAGCAGCTCGTCGGCCGTGATCGTGGTCCCGTCGACGGCAACGATCTCGCCGTCCAGGGTGACGACGTTTCCGGCCGGGTCCCGCTCCAGCCCGTCGGGCAGCGCTTCGATGCCCGTGTCCAGGAAGATGTTATCCACGTTGATGGACCCGGGAAGCTCTCCCAGCGGGTCGTTCTTGTACCAGTAGTGCGTGTAGTCGATGTCGAACGAGGTGAGCAGCCGATCCATGAAGGGCAGCGCATCGGGAAGGAACGAGGCCGCCTGGGCGAAGCTGACCTCGGGCAGCCGCTGCAGCAGGAACTCGTCGCGATCCTGGTCGTCCGGGCCCTGGAGGTCATCCGCCCAGCGCACGGCGATGTAGCTCCCGAAGGGACTGTACCTCCCGAAGTTCTTGGTGAGCGAGGCGTTCGACTCGAGGAAGCGGTTCCGGCGGAACTGGTCGACCAGCTCGTAGTCGAACGGGAAGTCGTTGTCCGAGATCATGTTGATGAAGGCCTTGGCCTGGATTCCCCAGGGCAGGCCCTCGTACTGCTGGTGCCGCCAGCGGACACCCCAGCGCAGGCTGTCGTAGGGCGTGGCGTTGCTGTCGGGAATGACCTGCGAGTCTTCGGGAACCACGGTGGCGGACAGGGTCCCGAAGTCCTTGCGACTGTCGTCGCCGATCAGGTACTCGAACTCGCCGCGCACGTTGATCCCGCGGTCGGCGGTCCAGCGAGGCGTGACGGTCACCCCTACCTGCGGGTGGGCCGCCCAGAACAACGGCAGGCCGACCTCCATGCCGCGCCGTGAGGTGTTGGAGAACGTGGGAAAGAGGAGCCCGGACTGGCGTTCGCTCTTGACCGGGAACATCGCCCGCGGCGTCCAGAGGATCGGTACACCCAGGACGTCCACGGTGGTGTTCTTGGTGACGGCGTAGCCGCCCACCTCGAGGGTTCCCTCCTTGGCGCGCAGCCGCCAGGGCTTGCGCCCCTCTTCGGGGCACTGACACGTGGTGAACGTCGGATTCTCGAACTCGTAGGTGTCCTCACTGGTCCGGCGTAGCTCGCTCCCCTTCACCGTGAAGCCGGTGACGGTGACCAATTCGCCCTCGTACATGACGCCCTGGCCGGTCTCGAGGTTGAACTGCAGGAAGTCCGCGCGGATCTCGTCGCCTTCGTCGACGATGAGCACGTTCCCGCTGGCGAGTCCGTGGCGGGTCGAGTTGTTCAGAGCCACCCAGTCGGCGGTCAACACGGTGCCGCCCTGCTCGATGCGAACGTTGCCCTTGGCCGTGAAGACGTCGAGATCCTGGTCGAACTCGACCGCGTCGGAGGTGATGGAGACCGGGATGTCGCCCGGTCCGCTGACCAGGGGCTGGGCGCGGGCCTGCGGCGCTCCGAACGGACAGAGCAGCGCCACCATGACGATGAAGCGGATCCAGCTCGACAGCGCACGCCCCCCTGCGATGCGACAGGACCGTATCAAGCGCGGAAGAGGCCGTCAAACCCGCGATTTCATTGAACCTTGAGGATTCAGGCGACGTCCAGGCAGGCGGACACGGACTCCAGGTCGTCGGTCTCCAGCACGTCGTCTGCCAGGCGCAGAACCTTGCGATCGAACAGGTTGTGGAGCGCCCTGTGCGCTTCGCGCATGGAGAGCCCCGATTCCTCCGCCAGGTCGCGCAGCGTCGAGCGCACGCGGGCCGAGCCGTCCTGGCCGGTCTCCGCACGACGCACCAGCACCCGTACCATGGGTGGCAGCAGATCGTCGCTTCCCAACGCCGCCAGCCGCTTCTCCAGGTCGATGACGCGACCGGCCAGGCGCTGGATGAGCCGGATGGCGACCTCGGGACGCTCCACACACATGCCCTCGAGGGTCTGGCCATCGATGGTCAGCAGCCGCACCGGCGCCACGGCGGTGGCCCGGATGCGGCGCTCGCCGCCCAGCACGACGCTCATCTCGCCGAAGAACTCACCCGGCCCCAGGCGGCCGACCAGGCGCCGGCCCTCGGCCACGGCGCGGGTCAGCTCCACCTCGCCGGACTGGATCACGTACAGGAACTCACCGGTATCGCCTTCCTCGA
>Ga0255054_10001829_pt1 | contig 12373 bp, 8 predicted proteins | sample JV7_2_23_MG_FD_188634 | JGI IMG/M metagenome (GOLD analysis project Ga0255054, IMG submission 188634) | Seawater microbial communities from Jervis Inlet, British Columbia, Canada - JV7_2_23 | ecosystem: Environmental > Aquatic > Marine > Inlet | place: Canada: British Columbia | collected... | reverse complement strand
CACGGCGACGAAGTCAAACTCACCAACGTTCAATGGCAATTTTCTATCCGGGGGCTCAAAAAAGATATGAATTTGGAGCGAATCGCGGTCGTCAATGACCTTGAGGCCCTGGCGCTGGTTTTGCCGAATTTAAATTCTGAGGATGCTGTCCTTATTGGTGAAGAAGCCGGCAACGGATCGATAAGAGCCCCCATGGCGGTGCTTTGTCCCGGGACCGGTCTGGGGATTGCGGGGCTGGTGCCCGCGGAACAGGGATGGCGGCCGATCGCCACTGAGGGTGGACATACCAGCCTCTCGCCTTTGACCGAGAAGGAGATGGCTGTCTGGCAGTTTTTGCGAGAGCGCCACGGGAGAGTATCCGTCGAGCGGGTGTTATCGGGACCCGGAATTGTTGAACTATACACGGCTTTAGCATCCCTGGAAGGTCGACAGCTCGAGGCTGCAAGTCCGGAAGACATCGTACGGCTGGCCCTTGACGGTGAAAGCCCCTTAGCCGTTGAGACCATCGAAATGTTCTGCGCCTGGTTGGGAGATGTAGCCGGAGATGTGGCGCTCATGTATGTTGCGCGCGGTGGTGTTTGGCTGGCGGGGGACATACTGCTCACGATTTTTGAAATACTAAAGCGAAGTCAGTTCCGACGGCGTTTTGAGCATAAAGGGCGGGGAACAGCTGTTGTCGCCCATACACCCACCTATTTAATCTCTATCGAATCACCCGTCCTTCGCGGTTGTGCTTATTTATTGGATTTATCTGTATAGTGGTTTCAAAATTTTTCTTGACTTGGGTAAAAATTAGCAATAATAGCCGAGGCTGTATGAATACGGGTTGGATCCGAAAACCCTCTTAAAGATTCGGATTTAGCCGTTTTACGGTGCCAATTGTTCGATATATTTTTCTTTTCCGACCCCTGTTAAATCACAAATATGGGAAAATGCCCGATGCAACCATTCGAAATCCTGACACAAAAACAGATTGAACAGATTCATCAAACCGCTTTGCAGATCTTAGAGCAAATCGGGGTGGAATTCGCCTATCCGCCGGCCCTGGAGGTGTTAAAAAAAGGAGGGGCCAAAGTGGATGGTGAACGGGTCTTCTTCCCTCCCCGGCTCGTTGAAGAGCAAATCAAAAAAGCGCCCCGCAAGTTTACGCTTTATGCCCGTAATCCGGAGAACAATGTAGTTATCGGTGGTAACAACATGGCCTTTTGCCCCGGCTACGGAGCTCCCTTTGTCACCGATCTGGAAAACGGCAGACGAAAAGCGACCCTGAAAGACTTTGAGAACTTTGTTAAATTAACCGGGGCCAGCACCAACCAGGATATTTTAAGCGGCACGGTCGTCGAACCCACCGATGTACCCCATGAAATTCGCCATGCGCAGATGCTGTATACCGCCATGAAATATTCAGATAAATGTGTCATGGGCAGCACGATGGGACAAAATGGGGCCGGGGACAGTATCGAAATGGCATCCATGGTCTTCGGCAGCCGGGAACAATTAGCTGAAAAGCCTCGTATTATCAGTATCCTGTGCTCCCTGTCACCCCTGAAATATGACGCCAGAATGATTGGGGCACTCATGGAATATGCCCAGGCTGGACAAGCACAGCTGATATCTTGTCTGGCCATTGCCGGGGCGACCGGCCCGTCCACACTGGCCGGCAACCTGGCACTCCAGAATGCGGAAATACTGGCCGGGATTGTTTTGGCGCAGATGGTGCGGGAGGGCACACCGGTGGTCTTTGCGGGAGCTTCTTCCAACGCGGAGATGCGCAGCGGCGCTTTGAGCATAGGATCTCCTGAAATGGCCTTGAATACGGCTGCAACGGCCCAGATGGGTCATTATTATAACCTGCCGGTACGAAGCGGCGGTGCGGTTTGCGATGCCAAATTGCCCGATTCCCAGGCCGCCTATGAATCCATGATGAGCCTTTTAATGGCTCAGGTTTGCGGCATCAATTTTGTGCTGCACAGCGCCGGAATTCTGGATTCCTATAATTGCATGTCCTATGAAAAATTTATTATCGATGATGAAATGTGCGGGATGGTCAAAAGAATCAAAAGAGGCTATGAAGTCAATCCGGATACCCTGGCGTTTGATATTATAAAGGATGTGGGACCCGGCGGTCATTTCCTGGACAAGGATCACACCTTCGAGCATTTTAGAACCGAGTTTTATCAGCCGCAGATATCCAACCGGGACGATTTTGTCTCCTGGCAGGCAAACGGCTCCCCCCAGAGCATGGAAACGGCCAATAACAAGTACAAAGAAATTCTGGAAACCTATGAAGCGCCGGAACTGCCGGCGGATGTGGATAAAGATTTGCTGAAATTCATAGAGGAGTTGAAATAAATATCGGTATCGGTTTGGCAATGTAATCCCCATGTGGCTGATCGGCTTTTTAGTACATTCTTGGGGACTTAAAACAAAATTGGTTCAATATGCATTAAGACTTCCTGAAGTAAAACCTCAGGGCACTTGCTAATAAAAACTGCTTTTCTCGCCCTGTGATCAAGAGAACGTAATTGATCTGCCATTATTACTCCCGTCACTTTCTCAGTTTCGGGAATCGGCACATAAAATGGATTTCTGCGTTTAGTGGTGCTTAGGGGACAAACAAAAGCAAACCCCATCTTTCTGTTAAAGGATGTGTGGCTTAAGACCAGTGCAGGCCTGCTCCCCATTTGTTCATGACCAGCTTGTGGATCAAAATTGAGCCGAATAAAATCTCCACGCTTGGGAATGTAGTCTACCAAATTTCGTCCCCTTCAGGTTTGCCCCATGATATTTCTTCGCCAGGTTCTTCTACTTTGGCTAACAATTCTTTAAGGGCATATTTCTTGACCGAACGCACTGGTTTTAAAACCAATTTTCCATTTTCAACAGTGCAACTTACCTTGTCTTTTGGTCTCAAGTGAAGCGTCTCTGAAATATGCTTAGGAAGCCTTATCCCAAGAGAATTGCCCCATTTCCCAATTTGTAACTCAATATTGCTTTGCATAGCCATGCCTCCCGAATTAATTGATATACAATGTATATCCAAAAAGGCTGGATGTCAATACGAAAAGTGGTAAGTATGCTTCGAAAATCTGTCATGCACTCTTATACGCTGGGGCCGAATGCCGAGTTGAGCGGAGCCCCGACCTGGCAATGGCAAAGGGGTCATGCATAGATGCATTTCATTTTTAAGAAGCCAATTCAGGAAAATTCAGGTTGGCGATAAACAGATTCTGAAAACTCGTTTTTTCCGCCAGGGGCAGATGTTCAATATTTAGAACCTTTTTTTCAAGATACTTTCTTAATGATGTGTTGAGCAGCAGCATGGCACAACCGGTTTTGGAGGTATTGCCGGCGAAACGGACTTTGCGGGAGAGGTGTTCCGGAATCAGCCCCATGGTTGCCAGGCTTTCCGGGCGCAGGTGATAGCCGAAGGCTCCTGCCAGTATAACTTCCTCAAGGTCCTCGGTGGTTAGGCCTGCTTCGGCCAACAGCATGTCGATTCCGGTGCGGATAGCCCCTTTGGCCAATTGAATCTGGCGGACATCGGCCTGGGTAAAATACACATCCTCTGCAATCTGAAACGCCGGATGTTCGTCGATGAGCCGTAACCCTTCGGCTACCAGCGGCCCAACGTCACCTGCCTGAGAGGGCTTTTTAAACCGCCCGCTGGAATCTATTACCCCCGCCCTGAGCAGAGCAGCCACCGTGTCTATAATACCACTTCCGCAGATGCCCCGGGCCGGCTGATTGTCAATTGTTTTATAGTCAATGGCCTCGCCGTCATAATGGGCCGACTCAACCGCTCCGGGCACTGCGCGAATCCCGCAGGACACCCCCATGCCCTCGAATGCCGGCCCGGCGGCCGTGGAGGCCACGATAAAGCGACCGCCGCTGTTAAGTCCCATCTCGCCGTTGGTGCCGATGTCCACAAACAGCGATGGTTTTTTCTTATCAACACAGCCGCAGGCCAGGACTCCGGCCGAAATGTCCGAACCGACGAAGGCATGCACGATCGGGGGAATATATATTCTGCCGGCTGGATTCATTTTAAGCCCAAACGATTTGGCTGTATAGGAAGCACCGCCTTTGATATCCACTCTAAACGGCAGGAGTCCGAGAGGTTCCGGATTTATGGCGGCGGCAAGCTGCAACATGGTGGTATTGCCTCCGATGACAGCATCCAGGATTTCATCTGCGGCGGCATTGGACGTTTTACATGTTTCCGATAGGAGGCGGTTTAGCTCCGCCCGAACAGCCTCGGCCAGCTCAGCCAGTCCTTGTTTGGTAGAGCCTTTCTGGATGCGGCTGACGACATCATGTCCAAATCGGGTTTGGGGGTTAATGCTGGAGGCGGTGGTCAACTGTTTGCCGGTTTGCAGGCAGAACAGGGTCACCACCAGAGTGGTGGTGCCGATGTCGATGGCCAGGCCCTTGGGAGAATACCCCGGCGTCCATCGCGCCAATTCTATACCCGCGTCTTCGCCGGCGTAATGCATTCTATAGGACCCGTTACGGGATTCGACGGCAACTGCAGGCTTCAGATCAATCCCGCTAAGGTGTTCACCTTCCAGGATGCGGGCATCTACTGTAAAATCATCGGGCAGGTGCAGGGTGATATCTGTCTGCGGAATGAGCCTGCAGGCAAGACGAATGCCTTTTTCCCGGCTGTCCGATTCAGAAATACGGCGATGGGGTGTTTCAGGAACCATTTCAGAGTGTTCAACCCGAATCCTGCATTTTCCGCAAATGCCCTGCCCGTTGCAGGGCCCCTCGATTTCAAATCCGCCCCTGCGCAGCGCCTCCAGGACGGATTCATCGGATTCAAGGGTCACCTGCTTTTTGAAAGGCAGAATCGTTAATGTTGGCATGTGTCTTCATCTCCGGGTTGGCTTTCACCGGTCAAACAGGAAAAAGGTTTAGCTTTGCAAGTGGAATGTTGAGATGAATACTCGGGCCTTAATTAATCTCCCGGATTTTTATTATGGTGCAGAAATCGCGAGATGTTAAACTACAAGCCCAGCAGCTCTTTGCCCTTATCAACAGCGCTGGCGGCATTCGACGCATAGGCATCGGCACCGATTTCCCTGGCATAATCTTCGGTCACAGGGGCGCCGCCCACCATAATTTTGACCTGGTCCCTTATGCCGGCCTCTTTTATAGCATTGATGGTTTCACCCATCTTGGGCATGGTGGTGGTTAAAAGGGCCGACATACCAAAGAGGCTCGCCTGGTGCTCTTTTAAAGCATCAACAAACGCCTGCGGTTCCAGATCGATGCCCAGGTCAACTACCTGAAAGCCGGCGCCCTCAAACATCATGCCCACCAGGTTTTTGCCGATGTCATGCAGATCGCCTTTGACGGTTCCCAGTACCAATGTGCCGGCCGTCTTCACACCGGTTTCCACCAGCAGCGGGCGTAAAATCTCCATCGAACCGTGCATGCATTTGGCACAGCGCAACACCTCCGGAATAAACATTTCGTTGGCTTTAAACCGCTTACCCACAACCTCCATTCCGGCAAGGAGTCCCTGCTCCAGAATATCCTTTGGCGATGAGCCGCCGTCAATAGCCTCCTTTGTCAGATTCACAACTTCGTCCACTTTACCGGCGATTAAAGACTCAGCCATTTTCCCGAATAGTTCGCTCATGATCGTTGTCTCCTTTGCGAGAATGAGTTGGAAAAACCTTCTTCTTCTTCGTTTCTTAATTGTGCTTTTTTTTGCATTATGTGGCAAGATTTTTTTGTGTAAAAATCAAGTTATCCAAAGAAATGCCTAAAATTCAAATCTTTTTTGACGATACGCCTGCAGGTACTCAGCGCACCACTCATCTTTGCCTGCCAGGGTCTCGGCCGTGACGATTGCCGCCATCATCTGTTTATCAAGCGGGTTGACAATGGCGCCGTCGAGACCTTTTGTTATGGCCATCACCATAAAGGTCTGGTTCAATAGCATGCGCTCGGGAAGACCGTAGGAGATGTTTGAAAGCCCACAGACTGTGTGGATACCGGGAAACTGCTGCATGATCCTTTCAATTGAATTCAAAAATTGAGTTCCATAGCTGTCATTGGTTGAAAGGGGTTGAACCAGCGGGTCTACGTAGATGTTCTCCAGCGGTATATTATTTTTTACCAGGTTATTGACCAGCTCTTCGGCTATGGCTATGCGGGCATCTGTCGTTTCCGGCATGCCGGCATCACTCATGCAAAGGGCTACGACTTTATAATCTGATCCGGCGATGATCGGCATCAATGCGTCATAGCGCTCTTTTTCCATGGAGATGGAATTTATCATGGGTGTGCCCTTGTGAACAGACAGTGCGGCTTCAATGGCCTTAGGGTCAGGGCTGTCGATACAGCAGGGTGCTTCCATTTCCTCCTGGACAATTGTTACGAGCCATTTCAGATACTCGGCTTCCTTGCCCACAAATACGCCCGCGTTGACATCAATGAAATCGGCACCATTTTCAAACTGCTGCAGGGCTATCTGTTGAATCGTATCCTTATCTTTGTTCTCGATTGCCGTGCCAATTTTTTTGCGACTGGCGTTAATAAGTTCTCCTATGATGAACATATAACCTCCCTGAGCATCTTAATTGTTATTTTTTTGCATTATGTGGCAAGATCTTTTTGTGTAAAAATCAAGTTAGCCAAAGAAATGCCTAATCCGCCTGAGGCGGACTAAAATGCACTAAAGTGCCTAAAATGCCTAAAATTATGGCGTCGCTTCGCTCCGTCTTTTGTATAAGTCGTTGACGCTGGCAGTATTAGAGGCCAGAAATCAGAACAATGAAATGACAACTTAGCGTGAGTTTCTATTTTCATAAAATAGATAGTCCGCCTACGGCGGATTAGGCATTTTAGGCAATTTAGGCATTTCTTTTCTCAGGCATTTTCCGGTTTATCCGGATCAGGCTTTCATGCGTTCGTTCTTCGGATCATACAGGGGCATGGCGACCACTTGTGCCGGAAGTTTTTTGCCCAACACCTCCACCTCCAGCTTGGTGCCGGGATCGGCCAGCTCGGGCGGGACATAACCCAGGGCAATGCTCTTCTCTACCCGGTGACCGTAGCCGCCGGATGAAGTCATGCCCACGCGTTCGCTACCCTTAAAAATCGGATTGTAGCCCCAGGGATCAGAGTCCTCGGCGGCCACGTCCAGGCATACCAGCTGCAACTTGACACCTTCGGCTTTTATTTTTTCAAGCGCCTGCTTGCCGCTAAAGTCTTTATCCCACTTCACCGTCCAATCCATATTGGTCTCCAGCGGGCTATGATGAACGTTCATCTCGGATTTCCATGCCAGGTAACCTTTTTCCAGTCGCATGGAATCCATGGCATACATGCCGAACATCTTGAGTTCGAATTCGGCGCCGGCCTCCATGAGAGTTTTAAAAACCGAGATCTGGCTTTCGATAGGATGGAAGATCTCATAACCGAGTTCACCGACGTAATTCATGCGGTTGACCCGGCACTTGACCCGGCCGACGTAAAGCTCTTTGCTGGTACTGAAAGGCAGGGCCTCGTTGGACACATCGCCGTAAGCCGCCTTGGCCAGCAGATCCCGCGCCCGGGGACCGGCAATGATAAAGCAGCCCTGTTTGTAGGTAAGATCTTCCATTTGCACCGAGCCGTCGGCGGGCAGATTGAGCATCATCCAGTGCTGGTCGTGGCGTTTGCCGACACTGGCGGTCACGCAAAAATATTCGCCATCTGCCATCTTGGTGATGGTCATATCGCTTTTGAAAGCACCGTTTCCATCCAGCATGGGGCACAGGGCAATGCGGCCTTCGGTTACCGGAACCTTCTGGCAGGTCATTATATTGAGCCATTGTTCAGCACCCGGTCCGCTGATTCTGGTTTTGGCGAATCGGGTCAGATCAAGCAGCCCGGCATGGTTCATCACATGTTTGCATTCCCGATCAACATACTGGAAGGCATTGTTGCGGCGCCAGCTCGGGGTTTCATCGCGATCGGAGGCCTCATCGGTAAAATAGTTGGGGCATTCCCAGCCGTAATAGTCGCCGAAGGCTGCGCCGGCCGCCTTTTGATATTCATAAATGGGGCTGGTACGGTTGGGCCGCGCGGCATCGCGCCATTCGTTGGGGAAAATGGTGCTGTAAAGGCGCGGATAGGTATCTTCGATTTTCTCATGGTTATAGGCCCAGTTGGCATAAGACCCGTAACGGCGGCTGTCCACGCTCCACAGGTCGATCTCCGGTTCACCGTTCATCATCCAGCCGGCAATGTAGTGTCCGATACCACCGGCCTGGGTGATACCAAAGCTGTAACCGCAGGCCAGAAAGTAGTTTTTCAGTGGGTAGGCGGGGCCGACCAGCGGATCGCCGCTGGGAGTGTAAGTGATGGGCCCGACGGTGACATGTTTAAAACCGTGTTCGCCCATAATCGGAAAGCGATATAGACCGTGTTCGATGTAATCAGCCACATGATCGATGTCGGGCTGCAGTTCGCTCTGGGCATACTCCCAGGGCACCCCTTCGGGATACCATTGTTTCACCTTGCTTTCGTATAACCCCAGAATCAGGCTGTCCATTTCCTGACGGATATAGATGGATCGATCGGGGTCGCGTACCAACGGCAACATGGTGTCACGGTTGACGACATCCTCAATGGTTTCAAACAAAACGTGGGTGTGTTCTCCGGCGATCGACGGAATTTCCAGACCCGCCATGGCGGCCACCTGCGGGGCCCACAAACCGGCGGCGTTGACGACCCACTCGCAGGTAATGTCTCCTTTATCGGTATGGACGACCCACTCGCTGTTCGGTTTCTGGGTCAGTCCCGTAACCTGGGTATGCTGGTTGACTTCCGCATCCAGTTTTTTGGCGCCCAGGGCCATGGCCTGGGTGATGCTGCTGGGGTCAACATCGCCATCGTCCGGCCAGTAAAGACCACCCAAAAGTCCTGCGACATTCATCATCGGATGCAGTTGGGCAATTTCATCCGGGGTGACCCAATTGACGTTCAACCCCAAACAGCGATTCATACTGTACACATAGCCCAGTTCATCCATGCGATCCGGATTGTCGGCGGTGCGGATGGATCCGGTGGTATGCCATCCGGGAGACTGGCCGGTTTCTTCCTCGATCCCCAGATAAATTTCAATGCTTTTCATATTGACCCGGGTGCAATAGTAATTGCTGTGAAAAAAAGAACAGTTGCCGGCTGCCATCCAGGTAGAGCCGGAGGTAAGTTCGTGCTTTTCCACCAATACGACGTCTGTCCAGCCATATTTGGCCAAATGATACAGGATACTGGTGCCGATGGCACCGCCACCGATAATTACGACTCTGGCATTTGTTTTCATAAACCTTTTCTCCTTAACCTAGGTTGAGTGGTTCAGGGTTCAACGTTCCGGGTTGAAAAACCCCCGACAGCTATTATCAAAGGGATCGTGTCATCATTTGGTTATAAATCCGTTTTACCCAATTGGGTATGACGGGTATTCCAGGTTTTGATTAAAATTGTGAGCAGTGTCAATCAGTTGTAACCTTTGAACCCTGAACCCTGAACCTGGAACCGCTCAGTTTAGGCCTTATCAATTTTCCTAACTCCCAATTGGTTTTTAACTCAATTGGGGTAACATAATAGCCAGCTAGGGTGAAACAATTTCTTCCCGGTGAAGATTGAACAAAATATCATTCTCCCGGTAAGCCTGCTCCAGTTTTTCCTGATGCTCTTTCAGCGGGTCACCTTTGCGGCTTGCCAGTTCCAAAACCAGATAGTTGATGATGCAGGAAATCGTGGTCGGATTCCCAATAAAAGGAATGTTTTTAGACGGAGCAATCAAGGACAGATGGGCAAAATGTGTCAACGGACAAAGCGCACTGTCCGCTATCACGAGCAGGGTATGCCCGAGGCGACGCACCATTTTGCCCAGCCTGATCAGTTCGTTGGGGTAGCGTGTCGTGGCGATGATGACCACCAGGCTTTGCGGCGCCGCGATGGTCAGCCAGTCAATCGCTGTGCTGTCGCTTCCTTTTACGATGCGTACATCCTGGCGAATTTTTGTTAAAGACCAACCCAGGTAATAGGCAAACGTATAGGACAGACGGGAACCGATGACATAGACAGGACGATCTGTTGCAAGGTAATCCACAGCCTTGTTTAACCCATCCATGTCGACAGTTTCATAGAACTGTTTCAGGTTATCCATCTCTTCAAACACCACGCGACTGAGTCGATCCGTACCCGGCCCTTTCATGCCCGACATATCGGTCCGATCCAGCAACGTCAGTTCCGTGTCCACAAAATCCCTCAAGGCCTGCTGGAAAGCACCATAGCCTTTATAGCCCAGCTGGCTGACAAAACGAACCACCGTTGCTTCGCTGACCCGGCACGTTTCAGCCAGATCCTTGGTGGTCATGAAGACTGCTTTGCGGGGGTTTTTTAGAATATAATTGCTGAGGATCCGGGCTTTGGGCGTCAGCGAATGGTGTTGCTTGACGATACCTTTAATTGTTGGATGGGATTGTGGATCGGTCATGAGTCATTTTCTCTTTAGTTTTTGAGGCGAAATGAAACGAATTCATTCAAATGAGTTGAAACCTTACGAAATTACGCCGATTCTGACGTGATTTTGGCGGTCGGCCAGCCTTGGATTTGAAGATCTGAACCCGGCCCTATCAAAAAAAACCAGGTGACCAGCAAGACGCTACTCATATACCGAACCTGAACACTTTGACAACTGAATTTATTCGAAAATATTAATTTTAGTGAGTTTAACCTGTTCGATAAAAACGAAATTTCACTGGAATTTTTGCAATATCAACCATACTTTTTCCATTGTCAACCCATTTTGAAAGGAATCATGTCATTTGTTCCATTTTTTCCTTGACATGATTTATTTCATTCGAATAAGTACGGATATCGTTTTGCATTGAAGTCTCGATAAAAAAGGAAAAGCCAATGTTAGGGAGATACAAACCACTGTGGGGCCCAAAGCCCCGACTCAAGTCCAGCTATGATGCGGTTATTATCGGCGGGGGACTACATGGTTTAGCCACTGCTTATTTTCTGGCCCGGGATCATGGGTTAACCGATGTGGCGGTTCTTGAAAAACGCTTCATCGGTTATGGAGGTGCCGGCCGGAACACCGCCATTGTGCGTGCCAACCAAAGAACCCAACAAAATGTTCCCCTCTATAAAGAAGGACTTGAACTCTGGCCCATCCTGACCAAAGAACTTGATTACAACCTGATGTTTTTTAATTGCGGAAATCTTAACCTGCTGCACAGTGAAGCCGCAATGAATTCAGCGCGTATGAGCATAGCCACGGCTCAGTTTCACGGGGTTGAAAGTCATCTGATTGATGCCAAGCAATGCAAGGAGATGATGCCGGCTCTCAACATATCCCGGGACATCACCTATCCGATTTTGGGCGCCATGTATCACCCCCCGGGAGGTATCGTGCGCCATGATGCGGTGGTCTGGGGCTTGGCCAAGGGCGCTGCCAAACATGGCGTGCATATCCATCAGCAGACGGCCGTAACCGGTATCGGGGTCGAAAACGGCAAAATCGTATCGGTGGATACCGAACAGGGAAAGATCAATACCCCGCGAGTTTTGTTGTCGGCCGGCGGATATTCCGCCGCCATTTCTTATGAAATGCTGGGAATCGAACTGCCCATCAGTGTTTTGACCATCCAGTCCATGGTGACGCAACCGCTAAAACCGATATTAGACCACGTGATTTCATCCGGTGCTTATCATGTTTACGCAAATCAGACCCTGAAAGGCGAGATCGCCACCGGTGCTCACATGGACCCCTGGCCCAATTACACCACCCAGACCACGGCCTCTTACATCAAACATCAGGCCCAAGCCCTTGCGGAAATGCTTCCGTGTCTCAGGGGGGTTAAGTTTATGCGGCATTGGGCCGGCCTGGCCGATATGACGCCGGACATGGCGCCGATCATGGACGGCAATGACACCATTGAAGGCTATTATATGAACTGCGGTTGGGGCTACTTTGGTTTTAAATCCTGCGCCGCGACTGGTAAATACATGGCCCAGTATATGGCCAACGGAAATTGTCCCGATATGCTGAGACCGTTTAACCTGCGCCGCTTTGAGCATCACCGGTTGATGGGGGAGACGGCCGTGCTCATGAACTATAGTCCGGATAACTAGACAATTGTCGAATGACGAATGTCAAATGACGAATTGTGGAAGTCGCTTCGCTCCGTCTTTTGATAATTTTAAAATCGACAGGATTCCTTAATTCGACATTCGACATTCGACATTCGTCAATTGCCATATAGAAAGGGAGATCATCTCATGTCAGCACTTATTACCTGCCCGATTTGCGGTAAACGCAACGGTTATGAATTCCGCTATGGCGGTGTCGATAAGG
>Ga0255054_10001828_pt1 | contig 12381 bp, 8 predicted proteins | sample JV7_2_23_MG_FD_188634 | JGI IMG/M metagenome (GOLD analysis project Ga0255054, IMG submission 188634) | Seawater microbial communities from Jervis Inlet, British Columbia, Canada - JV7_2_23 | ecosystem: Environmental > Aquatic > Marine > Inlet | place: Canada: British Columbia | collected... | reverse complement strand
ACCACCCTCACCAGTTGGCCGGAGATCTCGCCCTCCGCATCCTGGGCCGTCAGCACCATCCTCGAGCCAAGCCGGAGCTCCAGACCCTCCGCCAGCTCGGCCCCGACGTAGGCGGCCAGCCGGTCATCGGGCTCGAGATAGCGTCCCTCGACCACCCGCTCGTCCAGCGTCGAGAAGCCGGCCTCCGCGAACGGGTCCACACCGACCACCTCCACCGGTCGGGCGCCAATCGGAGAGCTGGCCAAGCCTCCGGTCGTCAGTCTTGGAACGACCTCCAGAACGAACTCCGCTATGTCCGGGCTCCGCAGTCCCTCTCCGGCCGCCGCCACGCTCTGAGTGCTCAGCCGGTCCTCGATCTTGCGGCTGACGGCGTACTCGGGGGCCTGAATCGCGATGTGGCCGCTCCCCATGCGCACTCCGGATTCGATCCAGTCCTCGTGGGTCCCATCTCCAAGAGAGACCGAGAAGATCAGCAACGCGCCCCCGATGACCATGGCGGCCGCCGTCAGGAGACTGCGACGAGCCTGCCTCCGCAGATTGCGAAGGGCCAGCCTCAGCATCAGTCGACCCCGTTCCATCAATCGCCCGAAAGGGTGTCGGCGGGAAGAAGCCGCGCGGCCCGCGCCGCCGGAACCAACGCCGCCAGGAGCGCAGTGAGCACGAGCGCCAGGCCCGCCCATAGCGCGGTGGCCGCGTCGTACTCGACGCGAAGAACCGGTCTGATGAGCGCCCCGAACATCGTGAAGTCCCCGTAGAGCCACCCCAGATCGGGCGGCGCGTTGTGCCACCACAGCAGAACAGGCAGCGTGATGAGCACGCCGAAGACGAGGCTGATGGCTCCCAGGGCCAGGCCCTCGTAGAGGACCGTCCTCATGACGGCGCCGGGCGCGGCACCGATCGCCATGATCACGGCAAACTCCCTTCGACGCTCGAACGTCCCGAGGAGCATCGTGTTCGCGACGCCGAAGATCGCGATCGCGAAGACGATGAAAATGACCACGAAGCCCCAGGATTTCGCCAGCTGCGCATAGTCCATCATCTCGGGTCGCAGCTCGGTCCACGGCTGGACAACAGCCTGTGTCGAGACCGTCGAGACGGGCTCGGCGAGCCTCTGCGCCGCGTCGGGAGCCAGCCAGGGATCTACGGTGGCCGCCGCTATCTCGTGCACGCGATCGGGCGCCAGAGCCGCCAGAGCCTGGAGCTGGCCGATCGGGAGCATCGCGAATTGGGCATCCAGCTCCGCGATCCCGCTGCGGAAAATCCCCGAGACGACGAAGAGGTCGTTGCCGAGCGATCCATCGGCGGCCGGCGCCACGAGGACCACCTCATCGGCCACGTCCACCGCCAGCTGACGAGCCATCTCCGCGCCGATGAGGATCTCCCTCGTCTCCCGTTCAGGGGGTCGCCCCCGCACGACGCCGCGGAAGATCCGGCTCACGCCGGGCTCGAGCTCCGGATCCACGCCGACCAGCATCGCGGCGGTCGTCGATTCGCCGGAGCTCACGAGGCCGCCGGCGTAGACCCGAGGCGCCGCGGCTTCGATCGCCGGATCCGCTCGGACCGCCCGGATCAGGGCTTCTACATCCGCGCCGTCGCGGCCTCCAATGGTCTCGTAGATGCTTCGCTGCGGGAGATAACCCGCCGAGTGAACCTGGACCTGGCCCATCAGGAAGCCGGTACCGTTCTCGATCATCTCGGCCGTCATGCCTGCCATGAGGCCGTTCATGAGAACGATCGCGAAGTAGCCGAAGGCGAGACCCGCGGCAGTGATGACGGTTCGCCGCCGGTTGCGGCCGAGATTCCTCCAGCCGATGCGCGGCCAGGGTTCCATCGGCACGTCAGTCGCCTCCCGACTGAAGGGCACGGAGGGAGAAGAACCCCTCGTCGATCTCGATATCGAAATCCAGATCCGAGTATCTCACCAACGTCTTCTCGCCCGGCTTGTCGTGCGGGACCATCACCATCAAGGCCGGCACCAGTCTGCCTCCCATCTCCTGGTAATCGCCGTACTGGAGAGTCCTGACGAGCTCTCCATCTTCGTCGTAGTAGCGCGCCCAGGTGGGCATGAGGTCGTCCTTCCGCACCTCGAAGTCGATGCGGCCCCACACCACGGCGGCCTCGGGTGCGGGGGTGAGGACGAACTCCCATATCTCGGCTTCTTCCCGGAGGCCCTCGAAGCCGATCTCGATGTCATAGTCTTCCACCAGGCGGCTCTCCTTCACGAGGTCGTCGTTCGTGAAGTGGGAGCCCATCCAGGAGCCCATCATCAGCGAGGCGGGAATCTTGATCGTGCGATCCACCCTGGGCAGGTAGTTCCAGATGTCGTCGCCCGACTTCAGGGTGGCGGTACCGGCCTCCTTGCGCGGAGCCGTGATCCGGACCAGGGAATACTCTGTCCCCAGCGACCACATCTCCATCGTGAGGCTCCGTTCCCAGTGCTCCGTCACGACCTCCATGGTCGCGAACCCATGGCTCGATTCGCCGCGCAGGATCCGGTCGACCCGGTCGATGATCTCCCGCGGAGTCTCCTGTGCCTCGATCTGGCCGCTCGTGACCAGTCCGCTCAAGGCTCCAAACACCAGGCAGAGCCCAAGCCCTGCGCGTCCGATCCCTGTCGGCATCTGCCTTCCTCTCACGAAGTGACACGCTCGGCGCGGGAGCGTGACCGGCCTCGATCCAACGGACCCGAGCTCTCCGTTGTCGAACTCATGTGAGGCGGAGTCGAGGTCACGTCAACACGGAGTGGGGCATGATAGTCCAAACGCAAACCACGATTCGCATCCTGATTGTCGCCGTCGCCGGCCTGGCGACCGTGGCGCTGGCGCGGCCCGGGCCCGCCACACGGGCTCACGAGGCCGAGGTCTCCGTGGCGATCCCGAACCTCGAGGCGGGCTCTGGCCTCGGCTCGATCGCGCCTCGTCACAAAGGGACCGCCGGCTTCGCCGTTTTCTGCCAGGATCGCCGCTGATCGGGACGCCCGGTCCGGGGTGCCCCGGTCGTCGGCCGTCGTCAGCCTTCGAGCGGCGGAATCCGCAGCACCTGGCCCGGATAAATGAGGTCCGGGTTCTCGAGCATTGGGCGGTTCGCCTCGAAGATCACCGTGTACTTCATCGCGTTGCCGTAGTGTTCCAGTGAGATCCCCGAGAGGGTGTCTCCCGACGCGACCGTGTAGAAGGTCGCGGCCGGCTCCGGCGCGACGACGGTGATCTGATCATCCACCCGGGCCACCCCCTCGACGTTGCCCACCGCGAGCACCACCTTCTCCCGCTCGGCCTGCGTCTCGGTCGTGCCCGTGACCGTCGCGGTCCCGTCGTCGAACTGGATGTTCAGATCCTCGATCTCGAGCTCGAGATCACGGACGAGATGCCAGAGCGCGTTGGCTTTCGTCGACTCTTCCATGTATTCGTCGACCGCGGCCTCCTCTGCGGCCTCCTCCTTCGACTTGCCCAGCCCGAGCTTTGCGCCTGCTTCCTTCACGAATTAGATGAGCCCCATTTTCGCTATCTCCTTTGGTCCTACGGCGGGATGGAAAGGGCCGCTACAGCCCGGCCCGGGCGAACGTGTCGTATGCCTCGACTCAGTCCTTTCTGGTGCCGGGCGGCGGCTCCCCGACAACCCACTTGATGGTGGTCCCAGCCGGGATGCGCTTGGTCTCCTCGACGCCGTTGAGAATGGCCAGCCTCGCTTCCGAAGCCGGAGAGGGCTTGCGGCGAGAGATCTCGGCGATCGAGGAAGCTCGCTCGAGGGTGTAGAGCTGGATACGCATCGGCTGGACCGAGAGCGCCGCCCGATCGGTCAGGATCGCGAAGGAGCGGATGAAGCGCAGGAAGTCGTTCTGGTAATCCCTCAGCCGACCCTGGACGGTGTAGCCCATGATGCGGTACGTGAGGCCGCCGTGATCCAGGAAGGCCGCGATCCCTTCCAGCGCGCCCTGCTCGGTCTGTGCCTGGAAGGATCCCATCGTGGCCGGCAGGCCGTTGATCCGCTCCCGGCCTACGCGACCGGAGCTCACGCCGTCCTGGGAGAAGAAGGCACGGGCGGCTTCAGCGTGGCTCGATCCCTCGGAGGCGAGCGTTAGCTGGACGATGGCATCCTGGCTGGGGGCCTGCCCACCGACGACGCTGAGGAGGTTGGCCGTTTGCCAGCCATCCGGAAAGCGTATCTGAAATCTGAGATCGGGGTGCAGGAAGAGGCTCTCCGTGAAGTATCCCTGCCGAGGATCCTCTCCGTGCACGAGATCATCGATGTGGAAGAGGTACTCGTCCCCGCCGAGCCTGGCGTCGGCGAGTCCGGGGACTGTGTCCACCAGGGCGTGCAGGCGCTCGATCCGGTCCTCCGAGCTGGGATGCGTCGACAGCCAACTCGGGATCCCTCCGCCGTTCGACAGGTCACCGATGCGGTCCAGCTTCACGTGCATCGTGACCGATTCGCGCACGTCGTAGTCGACCCGCCCGGCGTACCGCACGCCGAGCATGTCGCTCTCGTGCTCATCGTCGCGGCCGAAGCTGAGGAAAAGCACCTGCAGCCCCTGGCTCGCGAGGCCCGAGTAGCGGGCTATGTCGCGGCTCAGCATGGAGCCCACCGCCAGGCCGATTCCCGCCAGCTGGGCGCGGGAGATCTGCTCCACGCTGTGCCTGGCGGTTATGTGGCCGATCTCGTGGCCCAGCACCGCGGCCATCTCCGCCTCGGACGAGAAGAGGGCCAGGATGCCGCGCGTCACGTACACGGGGCCGCCCGGCAGCGCGAACGCGTTGGCCACGGGATCATCCACGACCCTGAAGCTCCAGGGCAAATCGGGGCGCTCCGATACCGCCGCGAGGGCGAGGCCGACCCCCTCCACGTAGGCTTGAAGCTCGGCGTCGTCCACCAGGGGCATCGAAGACTCCACCTCCCGGGAGAACTGCTGTCCCATCCGGATCTCCTGCGACTCGCTGACGAGCGAGAGCATCTTTCCGCCCGTGGCGGGGTTGGTCGCGCAGGAGACCACGAAGAAGGCGAGCGCCAGCGGGCCGGCGAGACGCGCAGCGAGAACTCGGTAGGACATTCCCCTATCCTTCAGCCCGTCGAATCGCCTTCGGCGAAGATGCGATGCCGTCGGGCTCCTTGATCTTCGATCAGGACGGTACGACGATCCTCTATCGGAACGTTACGCCCGATGCAGGGCGGAGTGCCAGGGCCGTGCTTGCGCCCCCGCCCGCCCTTGCGCTTTTTCGCTGAACGTGAAGCCCGAGGGCGCCGGTCCGGCGATTCAGAACCGGCGATTCATGGAGGAGTGTATGGAGGAGTGTATGGTGTCGGGATTCAGGAAGGCCATCCCGTTGGCGTTCGGCTGTCTGATCCTCGCGGCGCCGCTGTCCGCGCAGTCGGCGGCCGACTCCAGCGCGATACGGGCGGCGGCTCTCGACTACATCGAGGGCTGGTACGAGGGCGACGCCGAGCGCGTGGAGCGTGCCGTGTACCCTGACCTGGCCAAGCGCATCGTATTTCGTTTCCCGGATGGCAACGAGGTCGCGGAAACCGATGCGAAGGCCATGATCAAACAGACCGAACGGGGAGGCGGCAGCGGCACGCCGGAAGAGGAACGGCGAACCGAAGTCAGAATCCTGGACATCTTCGAGCGGGCGGCCAGCGTGCGCGTGGATGCGACCGGCTGGATCGACTACATGCACCTGGCGGAGGTGGACGGTCGCTGGGTGATCATTAACGTGCTTTGGGAGACCCGGCCCCGGTAGACCTCGGCCGGGCGGCCTGCTTCAGCGGAACATCTCGGGGCTGAGCTCGATCGACACCTCGCTGATCCGGTCGACGGGAAGTCCCGCCAGTCGAGATGCCTCCCGAATGAGCTCGGCACTCGGGGCGTCGTACTCGCAGTAGATCTTGCCTTCCGCCTCGGAGACGAAGCTCCGAATCCACCTCACGCCGCTCATGTCGGTCATCACCTCCCTCGAGCGACGCGTGACTTGCTCGAGCATCTCCATCGAGATGTTCTCGACGGTGCGCTCTACCATGAAACGTGGCATTGGATACCTCCGGACTATGACGGGTCCGATACGGTCGATCCGCGCGCCGAAAGCTCCGCTGGACGTGGAGATTAACGACTAGATATCGAGGGCGCGGCAAGCTTCGCCAAGTTCGCGGTCGGCCAACTCCTCCGCAATCTCCACCGCGGAGGTCGCAAGGCCGCGAGCGGCCGTGACCGATCCGAGCGCTGAGTTCGCGCGCGCCATGCGATAGAGCAACCATCCCATCCCCGGACGATCGTCCAGGTCACGCCTGATCGCGAGCGACGCCTCCAGATGTTCCACGGCGGCCTCGTAGTCTCCGCTCTCGTGCTCGAGCTCGCCCAAAACCGCCAGGCTGTGCGCCTCCAGGAGACGCTCCCCGGTCATGCGATTGACCTCCAGAGCTTCGCGGAGGTTGGCCACCGCCTCCTCTGTCTGCCCCATGTCGCGCAGGGTGACGCCGAGCGAGTTGAGGATCAGGCCTGCATGCACCCAGTCCTCGAGGTCTTTGTAGACGTGGAGCGCATCACGGTAGCACTCCAGGGCTCGCTCGTGCTCATTTCTGCGCCAGTAGAGGATCGCGAGCGAGTTGGACAGCGACGCCACCCTGGGGGCGTCGGCCAGCGTTCTGGCCAACTGAATCGCCTTATCATAGAGGCGCAGCGACCGCTCCGGATCATCGGATCTGAAGAGCTTCGCCACAGCTTCCCACGCGGTCAGGACCCTCGCGTCATCGTGGTATCTTTCGCCGAGCACCCGAACCCGACCCCAGGCTGACGCGGCCTCCGACAAACGTCCTTCGGCCTCGAACGCCTTGGCGGCCGCCTGCCGCATCGCGGCCTCCGACTCGGTGTCTCTCAGCCGGCCGAACGTCTCGGCGGCCTCGAGGAGGTGAGGGAGGGCCTCGGTCCAACGCTTGAGGCTGACCAGCACCTCGCCGAGGACACGCTGTGCCTGGGCGAATCCATCCGCGGTGCTGGCGCGCCGGCTCGCCTCGACAGCCTGGCGGTAAAGCTCCAGGCTTTCCTCTATCTGCCCCTCCTGCAGCTGGATGTGGGCAAGCGACATCAGGTGGTACGAGCGATGAATCGCGAGCATCGACCCGCCGGCATGGGACGCGGCCCGGTCGATGTACTCCAGCGCCTTGTCGGTATCTCCGAGCGAGCGGTAGATGTTCCCGATGTTGTGAAGGACGTAGCTGAGCTTCTTGTCGAGCTCCCCGACGTCGTCTCCGTCGTAGCGCTCGCGCACCTGGACAGCTTCGTGCAATAACTCCAGCGCTTCGTCGTATCGGCCCAGGCCCTTGTACAGGTTCCCGAGGTTGGCGAGCTCGATCATCATGCCTTCGGGGTCACCCAGCTCGCGGTCAATGGCCAGGGTCTGTTCTTGGAGCGAGATCGCCTCCTCGTTACGCTCCTGGTGCCAGCGAAGGAGGCCGATGCTGCGAAGCGCGTTGCGCTCTGCCGCCCGGTGAGCCAGCTCGCGCGCCACGCGGAGGGAGTTGCTGAGCTCGCGTTCCGCGAGGCGGAACTGTTGGGTGAGCGTGTAGAGGTCCCCCTGGCGGAGGTAGGCTTCGGCCAGCCGCTCCGAGGCGCCGCCAGACTCCAACAGGCGCACGAGCTCGCCGCAGATGCCTTGCTGACGCTCTCGGAGACCGACGGTCTCGCAAAGTCGTTCCTGCTTGAACAGGATCCTGAGCCGCACCTCCTCCCGCTCCTCGCGAGAGGGCAGCCGGCTTGCGGCCTCCAGGGTTTCGTCGAGTAGCTCGAGGGCATCCGCGAACTGGCTGAGGTCTTCTGCCCGCTCCGCCGCCCTTTGGCCGTAGAGCACGGCCTTCCACCACACCCCCGCTGCGGCAAAATGGGAGGCGAGGCGATCCAGGTGTTGGTCGAGGCCCTCCGGGTACAGCTCCTCGATTACCTCGGCCACCTTCTGGTGAAGCTCCTTCTGGCGGTGACGCAGGAGGCTCTCGTACGCGACCTCCCGTACCGGGGCATGTGTAAACCTGTAGGTGATGTTGGGGGATACTCCGACCTGCTGGATCAGTCCGAGATCCTTCAAGGAACCCAGTGCCTCGGTGAGAACAGGCATGTCATCGAGGGCTCCGCGCAACACCGCCTCCGAGAACTCGCGGCCCACGACCGCGGCGTGGGTGAGGACCGAGCGGGTTGCGGGATCGAGCGCGTCCAGGCGCGTCCGTATCACGCCCTGGACCGTATCGGGCAGCTCCAAGCTCTCCAGTGCACAGGTCATGAGAACCGCTCCCGCCTCTACCTTGAAGCAGCTTTCCGCGGCCAGCGTTCTGCACAGCTCCTCGAGGAAGAGGGGATTCCCGCCGGTCCTGCTATGGAGGTGTTCCGCGAGGGCAGGGGGGAGGCTCTCCGCTCCCAGCGCGGAGCGAACGAGCTCGTCGGACGCCTCCGCGCTCAACGGGCCCAGATGAACGGGCACGTGGCAGGCAGGAGACCCCCAGCCGAGCCCTGGCTCGGGTCGGGCCGTGACCACGATGAGAAGCCGGTGCGCCGGAGCGAGCTCGGTGAGCCGTCTCAGAACCTCGCGGGACCCTTCGCAAGAGTGCTGCCAGTTCTCCAGGAGAAGGGCCACCGGCTTTCGTTCGGCGTCGATCGTGATCAGGGCGATCAGCGCGTCCAGGATCGCGAGCTTCTTCTGCCTGCCCTCCAGGTCGGGGACCGGGTGGTCGTCCGAATCCACGCCCTGCAGATGCAAGTAATAGGGCACGAAGCCCTCCAGCTCGGTGGAGATCGAGAGCACCGACTCGAGGATCTCGTTGGCGGTCGGGACCGAGCCTCGCTCGATGCCGAGCCGGGCGCGCAGGACGTCCACGAAGGGTACGAAGGATCCCTTCACGGCACCTTCCAGGCATCGCCCATCTAGAACGCGAACACCGTCGGCGTCGATCCGCCGCTTGAACTCATACAGGAGTCGACTCTTACCGGTCCCTGCCTCACCGACGACGCTGACGAAGCGGCCTTCGCCACCCATCGCCGAGGAGCAGGCTTCCGACAGCGTGGCGGTTTCTTTCTCCCGACCCACGAATGCGGTGAGCTTGTCAGGGGATTCGAAAGCCGTCCGTTTTCTGGCCTCTCCCAGAACCCTGTGGGGCGTGAGGTGCTCCGTTCCGCCTCGAGATCTCAGGGGCTCGCCCGCCTCGGTCTCGTAGAACGCCGCTACCGCAGGCTGGCCTTCCTCGCTGACCAGCACCTCGCCCGGCCCGGCGTGCGCGGAGAGCCGCGACGCGGCGTCCACGGCCGGTCCCGCGATCCGGTATCGACGGTCGGGAGAGGATTCCGGCTGGACGACCACGGGTCCGGTGCCGATTCCCGTCCTGAGCTCCAGCTGCCGTGACGGCCAGGTCTCGGCAGCGCCGATGTTCAGCTCGCCGAGCGTCTCCTGGACCGCGAGCGCGGCGGAAACGGCCCGGCGAACGTCGTCTTCATGCGCTCTGGGAACTCCGAACAGCGACACGATTTGATCGCCGGAGCAGCTGTTTATGACGCCGCCTTCAGCTTCGACGACCCGCGCCGCCTCCTGCCCGATCCGCTCGGTGAGCGCGTCCAGATCCGACGGTGAAAGGCGCTCGACGAGCTCGGAGTACGCGGAGATGGAAGCAACCACGATGCAGGCTCGCCGCCGCTCGCCCCCCGGCGATATGGCGCGCTCCGCCTCCCCCGGCACCCGACTGAGGAACCCGGTGCTCGTCTGAAGCGCCTGCAGCCGTTCCACCAGCTCGAAGGCCGCTGGGCACCGGTCGGCCGCCTCCTTCACGAGGCAGGAGTGGACCAGGCCCTCCAGCTCGGGTGGAAGGCCCGAGCGTCGCTGACCGATGGGATCCGGCTCACGCTTCAGGATCGCGTGGAGCATGGCGACGCTGTTCTCGCCGGTGAAGGGACGCCCGCCCGCCAGCATCTCATACAGCATCACGCCGAGCGACCAAAGATCGGTCCGAGCCGTCACATCCGTGCCCAGGGCCTGCTCGGGGCTCATGTACGCCACGGTGCCCATCGCCATGCCCGTTTTCGTGAGCTCCACTCCGCTCAGCTTGGCGAGCCCGAAGTCGACGATCTTCGCGATGCCGTCGGTCGTGACCATAATGTTGGCCGGCTTGATGTCCCGGTGAATCACGCCGACCTCATGAGCCTTCGCCAGGCCGCGTGCCACCTGGGCCGTGAGCTCGATGGCCTCCTCGACGTCGAGCGGACCTCGCTCGATCTTCTCGCGAACCGTCTCGCCCTCGTAGCAGGGCATGGAGATGAACAGCCGCCCGTCGGGGGCCGTGCCGATCTCGTGGATCGTGCAGATATGAGGATGGTCGAGAGCGGCGGCGGCTTGCGCCTCCACCAGGAACCGGCTTCGGGCCGCTCGATCCGCGTTCATGTGGGCCGGGAGGAACTTGAGGGCGACGGTGCGGTCCAGGCGCGTATCCCGGGCTCTGTGCACGATGCCCATGCCGCCACCCCCGATTCGCTCCCCCACCTCGTAGTGGGCGACGCGGCCGCCGATCGAGACCGTTGCCAACTCCCCCGGAAGAGAGGGCGTCGTGCCCTGCGGTCGGTCGGCTCGACTGAAGATCCGTTTCCAGAGTCGCGAGAGTGGTCCGCCGCTGCCAGGTGACACGCCGAGGTCCGGCGACTCGAACTCGGACATCGCGGGTCCGGTCCGCGCCTTCTCGTGCTTGACGTCGGTCGGGGTCCCGGCTGGCGAGGCCTCCAGAACTCCGCGTGGTCGCTCATGGGCTTTCAGGAGGGCCGAGACCTCCGCGCGAAGCTCCAGATCCCCTACGCACGCCGACTCCAGAAACGCCCCTCGCTCGTCCCGGCTCAGCTCGAGCGCGCCTTCGAAGAGTTCCTCGACCCGCTGCCGCCTGTCGACATCCAGGAGGTCCCGCCCGCCGGCTATCTCCGCACCTCTCCGGGTCGAAGCCGTGGTCGCCGCCTCCGCCGGTTCCGTCGCTTCCGCCGGCTCTGTCGCCTCCGCCGGAACGCCGAGGTGTGTCCGCACCTCGTGGAGGAACTGGCGCCACGCGGGCTCGTGCTCGAGCAGGAGGTGATTGCGGCTCGGCAGCGACACAAACCGACTGCCCGGCGTCGCGGCGGCCAAAGCACGACCGGCCTCGAACGGCACTCTCATATCGTCGCGCGCATGCAGGATCAGCGGGGGGACAGGCACCCGGTCCATGAGGTCCGCGACGTCGATCTCCAGGAACGCGCGCTGGAACTTTACCGCGTTCTCGGGCGAAGCGGAGACCCGCTGCAGCTCGTTGAACCAGTCGAACTGCTCCTCGTCGGCATCGGGCATGAGAAGCTCTGCGAAGACCTGCCGATAAGCCGGAGTGTCTCGTCCCCAGCCCACACGGGTGAGCGTCATCAGAGCCTCTTGCTCCTCCAAAGCATCGGGATCGACGACTCGCTTCGCCCATCCCTGGCCGTAGGTGCCGTAGAGGACCAGGTGGGAGACGCGCTTCGGATGCTTGACGGCGTACGCGATCGCGACGGGGCCTCCCTGAGAGATTCCGAGGAGCGCGAATCGGTCCAGTCCCGCTGCCTCCACCACGGCCTCGAGGTCTCGCACCCATGCATCCACGGAGAACTCGTCGACTTCCCAGTCGGAGAGGCCGCACCCACGCTCGTCGTATCGGATGAGCGTGTGGTCGCGGGAGAGCTCTCGGAGCCAGTGGCGCCACACCGGGCTCTCCAGGTCGAAATCGAGGTGGCTGAGCCAGTTAGCCGCCTTCACGAGAGGCGGGCCCTCGCCCATGCTGGCCCACGCGATGCGGACGCCGTCAGACGTCTTGCAGAACCGGTTTTCCTGGCGCATCAGCGGATGAGATCTCCTAGGCTGTCTCTTGGGCTTCCTGCAGTTTAGTCTCCCGACCGGTTCACTCCAACGCGGCGCCTCTCCTGGGCACGAACATCGGGACGCGTTCCCGATACATCTCATACTCATCGCCGAACCTCTCCACGAGCTCCCTCTCCTCCAAACGGACTATCAACCACAAACCGGCGGCCCCGACCGGGACCATGAGGTACAGCGCCAGATAGTTCGAGAAGAGCGCGGTTGAGACAAGGCCGAAAAGAACGGCCACGTAACGCGGATGCCGTACTCGGGCGTAGACGCCCTCCGTGAGCAGCCGGCCTCCATCGCTCCGGGCGGACAACTCGGGCACGCCCACGAAGGTGCGGAAGGTGAGATGCCGCCGGATGCGCAGCGACAGCCAGACGGCGGCGCCGTAGATCGGCGCTGCCACAGCGACGAGCAGGTGGTTCGTCCCGAAGTCCACCGACAGGATCGGCTCTCGGAGCAGGTACACTACGGCCGCCACTCCCACCGTCAGCACCACCAACAGGGTGTAGCTCAGCGG
>Ga0255054_10001826_pt1 | contig 12385 bp, 10 predicted proteins | sample JV7_2_23_MG_FD_188634 | JGI IMG/M metagenome (GOLD analysis project Ga0255054, IMG submission 188634) | Seawater microbial communities from Jervis Inlet, British Columbia, Canada - JV7_2_23 | ecosystem: Environmental > Aquatic > Marine > Inlet | place: Canada: British Columbia | collected... | reverse complement strand
GAACGCCGCCGACCGTTTTTCGGCGCGACTCGCGAGGCGGGCAATCGCGAGAACGGTGACCACTCCACACCACCAGTGAACGGCTTGAGCCGACCACGAACCGAGCACCTTGAGACCGTAGCCGTAAAGCAGACTCGCGTTCACCGGCATGTAGGAGTACCAGTTCCGCGGGATCGGATGGACCGATCCGTCCGCGAGCCAGATCCACGGGAATCCGAGGTGTTGGTGCCACTGATCGTAAAATGGCGATACCGTCGCGGCGACCAGCAGGGAAACCCCGGCGAGCCCGAGAAGAGGCACCCAGGCGACCCCCAAACGGGGCATATCAAAGGGTGATCGTTTGAGCCCGAAAGAGCCGAACGCTGCCCATCCTACGAGGACCGTCATCAGCGGAATAGGTCGAAACAAGCCGAACACCGAAAGAACTGCTGCACAGGCAACCAGCACTCCCGCACCGGCTATCACAGCAATCAAGGGGTCGTCTTGAAACAACTCGTCACCCGCGCCAACCCAACGGGCAATAGGCCGACCGGCACCCAGGGCGGCTAACGTCCACACGCCGATCCATCCCCCGACAAGACAAACGACCGCAACGAAACTGAAACCGCCGGCCCACTGAGCCCTGATGACTACAAAACCCAACCCCACGACCAGCATCACAACAGCAGCCGTCTGCAAACCGTGGGGCCGTTCGCGCGGCGTCATCGCCCCGGACGAGCCCGCTTTGGTAGCATTCGAGGGTGAAATCGACGATTGATCACCAGAGAACATCATTCTCAGATTATTACGGCCGTCCGAAATATCAGAATCTTTTTCGCTGGATTGACCACCGAAAGGTCCACATTATTCAGCGCGAACTGGCCAATCTCGAACCCGGTGCGACGGTCGTCGACCTCGGGTGCGGCGCGGGTTCAATCCTCGCCCGAACGACGCGTGACCATGACTTCGCGGTTGCAACGGACCACGACCCGGTCCTGCTCGCCACAGCGAAGCTCACCGGTTCGAAGCCGGTTCAGCTGGACCTCGACGCAGATCTTCCTCTGGCTTCTGCCTCGGTCGACGTCGTTCTGTCCACCGACGTGATCGAGCACATTGTCGAACCCAACAGGGCACTCGCGGAGATGTGCCGAGTGATGCGGCCCGGCGGCACGGTGATCGTGTTCACTCCACCCTATGATTCTGCCCGCTGGAATATCGCCGAATGGTTGCACCGCCTGATCACTCGACGACCTGCGGATCACATCTCCCCATTCACGAGAGAATCACTGACATGGTGGATCGGCCGCTACTTCGTCGACTGTCGTCTCGGCCGGGTCAACTGGAATCTATCGATGTACGCGATCGCTCGGAAGAAGGTTGGTTGACGGCCACTACGTGCTTGACAACGCACCACACGAAACGCGGCCACTGCCGCCAGATCTTGATGTGGCTCTCGCCGTGCCGCCGCCGGTACTCGTGAGTCGGGATGTTCATCACGCTGTAACCAGCGAGGAGCATCTTCATGACCATCTCCTGTTCGATGGTGTGGATGTCCTCGCCAAGACCCACATTGAGGGCCGACTCCCTCCGCACGGCGCGGAAGCCGTTGAGAGTGTCGGTGAGCTCCACGCCCCACCGCTTGTTGATGGCAATGTTCATCGAGATGTTACCGATCGTGCGGACCAGCTGGCCGACGGTGATCGACAGCTCCTCCGAGCCTCCGGTGAACCGGGAGCCAACGCACAGATCCGCATCGCCAGCTGAAATCGGCGCGGCTAAACGGGGAATGTCAGCAGGGTCGTGGGAACCGTCCGCGTCCATGAAAACCACTACCGGTTCCTGGAAAAGTGACAGGCTGGCTCGGATCGCCGCCCCCTTGCCCTTGCCCGGATCGGCGTGGACCTCTGCTCCCTCGGCCCGCGCCCGTTCGACGGTGAGGTCGGCAGAGTGACCGTCCATCACCACGACTCGTTCGCAATGCCGTCCTGCACCCGACACAGCTTCGGCGATGGACAGCTCTTCGTCCTTTGCCAGAATCACGGTCACGACAGAGTTCGGCGGTGTTTCGGTCACCCTGGGGCCCTACCTACCGCTGTCTCGGATGACGAAGAACTTCACTGATCCCCGTGGCGGACAACGCCACGCTGCATCAGGTTGTTGAGGAGCAGCTTGTTCTCGAGCTCTGAACCGGGAATCATCTTGAGGATCTCACCCAGCGAGTACGCGCCGTTGATCCGTGAAAGCAGAAAGCCCTCCTGCGGGCTGCATGTGAGCGAGGTGAGCTCGGTAGAAGGGATCGCGAGCTCGAGGACCGCCGAGCTGGTCAACTTGAGCTCTCGGGCGGCGTTCTCGAGCTGTTGTTGGACCTCGTCCGCCTGTTTCGTGACGTCCGGTTCCGAGGTGTATTTCTCACGAATCTCACCGAGCCGTTGGAAGGCGGCCAGCAAATCTCCTTCGGCCATCATCTCCTCGACCTGGTGGATCATGGTCATCCAGGATCCCCTCGAGAAACCCGGGATGGCCGTGATCTCGTCGCCCGGTGCGCGCACCTCGAAAAGTCCGTGGGTCATGCCCTGAAAGACAAACATCAGGACGTGGAAAAACGCGAGTCGATTCACCAGTGCGATGCTCTCGATGCTGTTTTCGTCATTGATTTCGCGCAGGATGTTGAGCTCGATCTCACCGAGCTGTTCGACGTCGACCGCTTTGACAACCTTCGGGATATAGGTTTCGTCCGGAACGTGCTCCGTGCACCGCGCCCACTCGTCCTTTCGCCGGACGCCCTCGAGCACAATCATTTCGACCGGCAAATTGAGCGGTTGGAACTTCTTGGCCGGTAGGATGTTCTCGAGGAAACGGAAATCACCCTGCTGCCAGAGAAATAGCTCGTAAATGGTCTCTTCGGTCTTCACCTGCAGGATATGTTGAAGGTCTTCGCGACTCAGGCGTCCGATGATCACCAGGAGCTCACCGAGAAGCGTTCCGTGCTGCTCCTGCATGTCGAGAAGCTCTTGCAGCTCCTCGTCGCCCAGAAGGCCCCAACCAACCAGGTAATAGCCGAGGAACTCTTTCGGGTTTTCCGATGACGCGGCCGCGATCAGACCGTCGCGAAAGTAGATCTTCTTGTTGTGGGGCTCACCCTCAACCGACAGAGTGCCGGTCTTGCGGCTCTGAGAGACCCACTGCAGCAGGTCCGCGAACGGCATTGTTCGGAGATTGCCACTGATCGACAACTGAAACACCCCGGCATCGTGACGGTAGACAAACACCCTCCGGACGAGGCCGGAGGGACTCGGAGAAAAACTCCCAAAATGTGTCGAGCCCGTAACTTACGGCTCAACAAAATTATATCACGATGGTACCGGCCGAAAGACCGCAAAAAGGGAGGCCGCGAGGCCTCCCAGATGGTCGGTTTTACGGTCCCTCGAGTCGACTACTCGAGCCGGAATTTAATGGTGAGATTGTAGTAGACCCCGACCGGTTTGCCGTCGCACAAGGCCGGTTCGAACTGCCACCGCTGGATCGCTTCGACTGCCGCAGCCGACAGCCGTTCGTCGGGTGATTCAAGGACCTCAACATCTTCGACAACGCCCTCTTCGGTGATCACCGTCTCGACGATGACCAGGCCCATGACCTTTTCCTCGCGCGCTTCCGGGGGGTATTTGGGTTTGATCTTCTCCACCACCACAGGGTGGGTGATCTCGTCGCAAAGATCTTCCGCCGAAACCGTTTTGAGTTTCGGGTAGGAATCTTCTGGCTTCTCTCCTTCGGACTGCTCCGTTGCGGAGGGCGGCGCCGTCGAAAAGGTCGGCTGTGAGTCATTCGAAAATGCGTTGGCGCCGAATGCTCCGACGGCGGCGAGCGAGATGGAAAGGACGAGGACGCTGAGTACGATTCTGGCTTTCGACATCGGGAGCTCCTTTTTCAACCGCGCCACCCGGTCCACCAGGTCGCGTCTTCCCAGAAATGGCACCGCCATCGCGGCGACGGAATGTTGGCTGGAGCAAACGACACGCCATAGCGCATCGAGGTATTGGCGGCGTTTGCCGGTCAGCCGCACGGTGTCCGCATCGACGACCTGCTCGCGACTGAGCGCAATCCGCGGGAGGATCAACCACACCGCAGGGTGAAACCACACGACCGCGCGCAGCAATTCCTCGAGGAAGGTGATCGGCCAGTCTCTCCGCCACACGTGCAGGAGCTCGTGACACGCGACGCCTTCCTGCTGATCGTCAGAGAGAGTGCAAAAAGAACCGGGAAGGAGCACCGTCGGCCGCAACCAACCATAGGTCAGGGGCGCGGTCAGCCGGTCGCTGACGAGGAACGGTACCTCGAGCCCGAGGTGTTCGAGGATTCTCGATACCGGCGCCGGTGTCGGAGCAAGCGGCTGTGCCTGGCGTCGACACCTGTTGAGATACCCGAGGCCGAGGACAAGCCGGAGAATACCGAGCATTGTGAATCCAGCGGCGATGAGGAGCACGATCTGCCAGCTGAGTCCCTGCACAGTCGCCGGCAGCGCGGTCGTCACCACCTCCTCGACCTGCAGCCCCTCGAGCGTCATGTATGGGAGCGGAGCCTGACGGGCCCATTCGAGCGGAGCAAGTGGTAGGAGCAACACGACGATCAAGAGCACACGCCAATAGACGAGCAGCGTCCTGGGATGACGCAGGTGGATCACCCGCGGCAGCAGCAGACCGACAAGCAACAGGAGCCCACTCTGGAGGGCATAGGACAGGACGGCGGTCGCGGTTTCGTGGAGGTTCATTCGGTCTCCCTGATCATGCGCGCGATCTCATCGAGGTCTTTCTTCGAGATCTTCTTGTCCTTCACCAGGCTGACGACCAGCGGTGCGGCCGATCCCTCGAAGACCCGGCCCACGAAATCGTCGACCATTCCCGAGATCACCTGATTTTTGGGTCGCACCGGCTCGTAGCGATAGGCGCGCCCCTCCTTACGCCGCGTGAGATGTCCCTTTTCCTCGAGGATATTCATCATCGTCATTACAGTTGTGTACGCCAACGGTCGCTGTTTGTTGAGGAGCTCGTGGACCTGGCGCACGGTTCCGCCGTCGAGCTCCCACACCACGTGCATGATCTCCAACTCGGCATCGGTGAGTTTTCGTTTCTGTTTTTTCATACTAAGAACATAGTACTAAGAATTTCGTCTGTCAACCCCATTTGAGGATTTTTTCGTTCAAACTTGATTTATGCTTTATTTACACCTATACTGGAAGACCCTGGAGGAAGAGCAATGGCAGCCCCACAGCTCACGCCCGTGGCACCACGAGAAACACCGCCGCTCACACTGCCGGACGAGCTACGGCACACGCTGTGCCGGGCGTCAGACCTCATCCGCAAGCGGCGCATGGAGCTTCGTGAGGATCCCCTCCCCACCTCGCTGGCCGGTCTCGACCGCCTGCTCGGCGGCGGCCTGCCCCGGGGCGAGCTGGTGGAGCTCGTGGGTCGGGGTTCCTGCGGCCGTTTCGCGGCCCTTCTGGCAACCCTGCGGGCGGTGACCGGCGCCGGCGAGGCGGCAGCCCTTGTCGATCAGGGTGCGCAACTGGACCCGCAGGCGGCGGCGGAGATCGGCATCGACCTCGAGCGTCTGCTGTGGCTGCGGCCGCAGAACCTCGGCGACTCCCTGGCCGCCGCCGAGCTGCTGGTCCACACCGGCTTTCCACTGGTCGTCCTCGATCTCGGTCTGCCACCGGTGCGGGGCCGCGCGTCGTTGGCCGCCTGGTTGCGGGTGGCGCGTAACGCCGCAACCCATCAGGCGGTGGTTCTGGTGGGCTCCCCCTATCGGCTGAGCGGCTGCGCCGCCGGCGTGGTGGTGGCGGCCGGTCGTGGGCGGGGCGACTGGAGCAGTGGTGGCGCATCCCGCCTGCTCAACGGGCTCCGGGCGTGGCTCCACCTGGCCCGCCGCATCGGCCATTCGGATCACGAGACCGTTCCAAATGTCCTCACCCTGCCCGAGGCGGCCTTCGCCCTGCCGGAGCCGTCCTCGCAACCCGACTCCACGGAAAGGAGAGAAAAACATGTCACAGCCCTTTGAAATGAACACACGAGGCATTTTCGAGCTCGCCGGCGAAGCGTTCGGGTTGTTGCTCTTCGGCTTCTGTTTTCTGGTGCTCGCCTTCTGCGTGTGAGAGCAAGTGTTTTCACCACCAAGACACCAAGGTCACCAAGCCCACCCACCCATTCTTTCTAACGCAAAGACGCAAAGGCGCAAAGGGGCCTGCGCTAGGCTCCCTTATGTGGCGAGGTCCCGGCCGTTCGACGACGGCCGGGAACCGCTGGGCCGGGCCACCGCTCTGAATGCAAGCGTTCGTTACGGTGTCCCGGCCCAGCGACCTGCGCTCTGCGAGCGCAGGCCTCGCCTTTTCTTTCCTCTATTTGTTGGTTGGGAGGAGCCCGTCCTCCTCTCCTATAGAAAAAAAGAGAGGCAGACCCGACGCGCCGCAGGCGCGCCGGCCGGTGAGAAGCGCGGCGGCAACGAACGCTTGCGTTCGGAGCAAGCGGGCTTCTCACCGGCGACAGGCGATCGTCCGATCGTCTGTCGTTCTGCCGTCAATAAGCGGAATCACTTCTCAGGCTTAGCAACCGCGTCTTTGCGTCTTTGCGTCTTTGCGCCTTTGCGTTTCCTGCGATGGGGTGATGGATCTGCGCTCATCTGCGTAATCTGCGGTTTCTTCGGATGTGCTGGTGGCTCTGCGCCTCTGCGTTTTTCTTGGTGCTCTCCCTTGGTGTCTTGGTGTCTTGGCGGTGCAGAAACCCTTGCATTCCTGGCATGACGAGGATCGCGTGTTTATTCATCCCGCTATTCCCGCTCGCGGCGAGGTTGCGCGCGGAGCCGGAGCTCGCTGGAGAGACGGTGGCGGTGTGCGAGGGCAATGGATCGGCGGCGCGGGTGGTCGGTGCTTCCCGACCCGCCCGCAAATCCGGCGTGCGTTCGGAGATGAGCCTCGCCCAGGCGCGCGGCATTCTGCCCTCCCTCATCGCCCGCGGCCGCGACGTCTCGTGCGAGACCTCGGCCCACGAGGCCCTGGTCGAGACCGCGACGGGGCTTTCACCGCGGGTCGAGGACGCCGCCCCGGACATCGTCTTTGCCGATGTCGGCGGCATGGAGCGTCTCTTCGAAGGAGACTCGGGTGAGCACGATATGGGGCAGGCCGCGATCGTCGCCGCCGAGGCCCTCGACCTGCCGGTGCGGGTAGGCATTGCCAGCAACAAGCTCGCCGCACGCATCGCCGCCCGCATGCCCGACTCACCAAAGGTGGTGGCCGCCGGCAAGGAGACGCTCTTCCTCGCCCCCCTGCCCCTGGCCCATTTGCACCTCGACCGGCGTCTCATGGATACCCTACGCCGTTGGGGCGTGCGCACTCTCGGCGACTTCGCCCGACTGCCGGCGGACCGCACGGCCAGTCGTCTCGGCCCGGCCGGCGCCAGCGCCCACCAGGCAGCGCGCGGCATCGACTCGAGTCCGCTGGCGCCCTATCACCCGCCACCGACCTTTCACGAGGGCATGGAGCTGGAGTGGCCGGTGGTCACCGTCGATCCCCTGCTCTACGCCCTCCGCCAGTCCCTGGAGCGGACCCGCAAACGTCTCGAGCGCGAGGACCTGGCCTGCGCCCTGCTCGAGCTCGAGCTCGGACTCGAACCGGAGGGCGCCGAGCACCGGCGCATCCGCTTGCCCGCCCCGACCCGGGACGTCGACGCGTTGCTGGCGCTGACCCGTCTCGAGCTCGAGTCGAAACCACCGCGGGCGCCGGTGGTCGCCTTCATCTCGATCACCCACCCCGACCGACCGCGCCGCGGCCAGATCACCCTCTTCGGCGCGCCGGAGATCCACCCCGACAAGCTTGCCGGCACCCTCGCCCACCTCGCCGCTCGGCTCGGCCCCGAACGGGTGGGCTCGCCGCGAACCGTCGACGGCCACCTTCCCGAGCGCATTCACACCGTGCCCTTCGACCCCCCACCGGCCCCTAAGCTGCGCCAGCCGCCGCGCCAGGGACGGGGGCTGCTCGTCGTCAGAGTCCTGCGGCCGCCGGTAGCACTGGAGGTCATCACAGAGGGAGCTCGGGATGCTGGATACTCGATGCTGGATGCTGGACTCGTCACGGCGAAGCTGCGCAGCAGCGGAGCCGGATACCCTCCACCCCACCAGGAGTTTTCTCGGGTAGCCGAAACCTCGAATAAAGACTTGAAACTGCTCGCTTCGATGCGGCTCATTTCGGTCGCTTCGGAGTCGGGAGCGACACCGAGAATTCAGGGATTGGTGCGGGTGGCGGCGGGACCGTGGACCCTCGAGGACGGATGGTGGAACAACCGACCGGTGGAGCGTGACTACTGGGATGTGGAGCTCTCCGGCGGCGGGCTGTATCGGGTCTATTGCGACCGCAAAACGGGTGAGTGGTACGCGGATGGAATGTATGACTGAGACCCGCGTCCGCGTCCGCGTCCGTGCCCGAAAGGAGAAACTATGAAAGAAACTTTCACGCATGAAAACCTCGATGTTTACCGCCGAACGATCGACTTCGTCGTGGTGGCCGATGAAGTGGCGGCTAATCTTCAACGTGGCCGCAGCTACCTGGCCGATCAACTCCGTCGAGCTTCAACCTCGATAGCATTCAACATTGCCGAAGGGGCAGGCGAGTTCAGCCGCCCCGAAAAGGCGCGGTTCTACCGCATCGCCAAACGATCCACAACGGAAAGTGCAGCGATCCTGGACGTGTGTTTGCGGCTTGAACTTTCTGACACCGAGAAGATCCAACAAGGCCGTGCATTGCTCCTTCGAATCGTCGCGATGCTGACACGGCTCGTGCAATCGGGCACGGACGCGGACGCGGACGCGGACGCGGGAGACTAGCTCGAAGTGGGAGATTTGTACGCGGAGTTGCATTGCGCTTCCGCCTTCTCATTCCTCGAGGGAGCGTCACAGCCGGAAGACCTGGTCGAACGCGCGGTGGAGCTCGGGCTCCCCGCGGTGGCGCTGATCGATCGCAACACGGTCTCCGGGGCGCCGCGCTTCTGGAAAGCAGCCAAGGAAGCCGGCATCAAGCCGCTCGTCGGAGCGGAAGTCGTGCTCGACGAAACGGATGCTGGATACCCGATGTTCGACGGGAACTCAAAACTCAAAACTCAAAACTCAAACCTTCCGGGGCCGCTGGGCCTCGTCCCCGACCCTCCCCCACCCGGCACGCCGTTACCGAGGCTGACCCTGCTTGCCACCGACCGTCGCGGCTACCGCAACCTCTGTCGTTTGCTGACCGAGGCCGCGCGCGGCCGGCCCAAGGGCAAGGCCCGTGCCGGCTGGCGCCAGATCGAGGCCCACGCCGACGGTCTCCTCTGCCTCACCGGGGGCTCCGAGGGGGTCCTCGCCCAGCGTCTGCTCCACCGCGGCCTCGAGGCCGCCAAACGCGAGCTCGAGCATCTTCATCACCTCTTCCCAAACCGGCTCCACGTCGAGCTCCAGCGCCACCGCCTGCGCGCCGAGGAGCATCGTAATCAGGCATGCATCGACCTCGCGCGGGGTCTGCGACTGCCACTGGTGGCAACCGGAGGGGTCCGTTACGCGCGGCCGGAAAACCGCGACCTCGCCGATGTCCTCGCCTGCATCCGCGAGGGCCTCACCCTCGACACCGCGGGCCGCCTGCTTGAGGGCGGTCGCGAGCGCCACCTGCGCTCGCAACGCGAGATGGAGATGCTCTTCGCCGATCAGCTGCGGGCGGTGGCAGCAACCACAGACCTTGCGGAGGAGCTCGAGTTCACCCTCGATGACCTCGGCTACCACTTCCCCGACTACCCCCTACCGGTGGGCGAGAGTCCCATCTCCCACTTGCGGCGGGTGACCTGGGATGGCGCCCGCACCCGCTTTCGCCCACTGACCGCGCGCGCCCAGGCGCAGCTCGAGAAGGAGCTCGACCTGATCGAGAAGCTCGACCTGGCGGGCTACTTCCTCATCGTCTGGGACATCGTCCGCTTCTGCCAGCGCGAACAGATCATGGCTCAGGGCCGAGGCTCGGCCGCCAATTCGGCGGTCTGCTACGCCCTCTCGATCACCGCCGTCGACCCGGTCAAGATGGAGCTGCTCTTCGAGCGCTTCCTGTCCGAGGAGCGTGGCGAGTGGCCGGACATCGACCTCGACCTGCCCTCTGGCGACCAGCGCGAGAAGGTCATCCAATACGTGTATCAGCGCTACGGTCCGCACGGCGCCGCGATGACCGCCAACGCGATCACCTACCGCGCACGCTCGGCGGCGCGCGAGGTCGGCAAGGCGCTCGGCTTCTCGCTCGAACAGGTGGACCGCATCTCCAAACGCTTCGGCCGCCACATGACCGTCGAGGTCTCGGAGGGGGCGCGCAACCTCGATCACGAGCTGGCCGCGGTCGGCCTCGACCCCGCCTCGCACCGGGTCGAGCACTTCAAGCGGCTGTGGTGGGAGATCCATCACCTCCCCCGCCACCTCGGGCAGCATTCGGGTGGCATGGTCATCGCCCAGGGACGGCTCGACGAGGTGGTGCCGCTGGAGCCGGCGGCAATGGAGAACCGTACGGTTATCCAGTGGGACAAGGACGACTGCGCCGACCTCGGGCTGATCAAGGTCGACCTCCTCGGTCTCGGCATGATGGCCGCCCTCGAGGAGGCGATCCCCATGATCCGCACCCACGAAAGCGTCGAGATCGACCTCGCCCACCTGCCGCCCGGCGACCCGAAGACCTACCAGCTCATCCGCCGCGCCGACACTGCCGGCGTCTTCCAGATCGAGAGCCGGGCGCAGATGGCGTCGCTGCCGCGCAACCGGCCCGTGAACTTCTACGACCTGGTGGTGCAGGTGGCGATCATTCGGCCCGGACCGATCGCCGGCAACATGACCAACCCCTATCTGGAACGCCGCCAGGGCCGAGAGGCCGTGACCTACGCCCACCCCTGTCTGGAGCCGATCCTCAAACGCACCCTCGGCGTGCCCCTCTTCCAGGAGCAGCTGCTACGCATGGCCATGGAGGTCGCCGGCTTCTCCGGCGGCGAGGCCGAAGAGCTGCGGCGGGCGATGGGCTTCAAACGTTCGCAGGAACGAATGGTCGTGATCGAGAAACGACTGCGCAGCGGTATGAGCCAACGTGGGATCTCCGGCGGGGTCCAGGAGGAGATCGTTCGCTCGATCACCTCCTTTGCCCTCTACGGCTTCCCCGAGTCACACTCCGCCAGCTTCGCCCTCCTCGTCTACGCCTCCGCATACCTCAAGACCCACCACCCAACGGCCTTCTACGCCTGCCTTCTCAACGCCTGGCCGATGGGTTTCTACCACCCCGCGACCCTGGTCAAGGACGGCCAGCGCCGCGGGGTGTGCTTCCGGTCGGTGGACATCAACCAGTCGGGGTGGCGCTGCCGCTGGGAGGACGGCGCGGTGCGCATCGGCCTGCGCTACGTGCACGGTCTCAAGCGAGCGGCCGCCAAGGTCATCGAGGCCGAGCGTGCGCGGGCAGCCTTCACCGACCCCGCCGATCTTGCCCATCGCTGCAACCTCTCCTCGGAGCAGCTCGAGCGGTTGGCCCACGTCGGCGCCCTCGCCTCGCTCGGCTCGAGTCGGCGGGCGGCGCTGTGGCAGGTCTCCGAGGTGGCGGGGCGGCGCGGCCCCCTGTTTGCCGATCTGCCACCCGAAGCCACCTCGCCCCTCGCCGAGATGGGGCCGCTCGATGAGACCATCGCCGACTACGCCGGGCTCCACCTCACCACCGGCCCCCACCTCATGGCCTACGTGCGGGAGGAGATGAGTCGCCGCGGGGTGGTGCCGGCAGCCGCGCTCGACGACCGCCAGGACGGCGAGGTGGTGCGGGTGGCGGGCGCGGTAATCGTGCGCCAGCGACCGGGCACCGCCAAGGGCTTTGTCTTTCTGACCATGGAGGACGAGACCGGAACGGTGCAGGCGATCATCCGCCCCGACCTCTTCCAGGAGCACCGCCCCTTCATCGTGTCGACGCCGGTGTTACTGGTCGAGGGGACTCTGCAGAAACAGGACGGTACGATCTCGGTCAAGGCCCGCCGCTTCGAAGCCGTGCAAGCCGATGCTGCGGTCACCAGCCATGACTTTCATTGACCCACCCGCCCAACTGGATGCAGGATACAGGGTGCAGGATGCAGGGTTCACCCTTGCATCCTGTATCCGGGCGGGCGGGTGGAGGGGTGCATCCTGCACCCTGCACCCTGCATCCTGCATCCTGTATCCGGGCGAGTGGCGGGGGTGTTAGACTTCACGCCCAAACCACACCATCGGTGGACGATGCAACCGTGCGCCGATGCACACGTAGGACAGGCATATGAACGATACCGGTAAACCAAATCTTTCCGACCTCAAGATCGACCACCAGGCACGGTCGAGCGATGGCGGAGGTCGTCGCCTGATGCTGATC
>Ga0255054_10001823_pt1 | contig 12393 bp, 8 predicted proteins | sample JV7_2_23_MG_FD_188634 | JGI IMG/M metagenome (GOLD analysis project Ga0255054, IMG submission 188634) | Seawater microbial communities from Jervis Inlet, British Columbia, Canada - JV7_2_23 | ecosystem: Environmental > Aquatic > Marine > Inlet | place: Canada: British Columbia | collected... | reverse complement strand
CTGACCCCGGATCGGCTTCAGCGGGGCAGCGTTCTTGTCGGCCGTCGGCAACGGAATACAGGCAAAAAGGCCGTGGGTGTAAGGGTGCCTTGGCCAGGTGAACAGCGAGTCAATCGTTCCTTCTTCTACAACTTCACCGGAATACATCACGAATACCCGGTCACAGGTCTCCAGAATAAGCCCGAGGTTATGGGAAATATATATCTGGGAAGTGCCAAACTTCTTGCTGATATCGGCAACCAGCTTCACGATGCCGGCCTCTACCGTAACATCCAGCGCGGTAGTGGGTTCATCCAGCAGCAGCAGGGACGGATTAGACAAAAGTCCCATAGCGATAACCACCCGTTGCTGCTGTCCACCTGATAACTGATGCGGATATGAGTCCATAAGCCGTTCCGGGTCGGGCAGCTTGACATCCGCCAGCATCTGCACAGCCCTCTGCCGCGCTTCTCCCCTGGAAATGTTCTCATGCGCCAGCGGAACCTCCATAAGCTGGGTGCTGACTTTGAGGCTTGGATTTAGAGAGGCAAAAGGTTCCTGATAAATCATTGCGATCTCTGATCCTCGAATGCGGCGCAACTCATGTTCCGACATCTGGTTTAAATCACGGCCTTTAAACGTAATACTGCCGCTCTTGATGCCGCCGTTGGCGCCCATGTACTGCATGATCGCCATTGCGACGGTGGATTTGCCGCAGCCCGACTCGCCGACAATGCCGATAGTCTCACCGGGCAATACCGTCAGCGAGAAATCCACTACCGCTGGAATCTCTCCCGCCCGTGTATAGTAAGAGATGCAGAGGTCTTTGCAGACCAGTACCGGTTCTTGATTGTCGTTCATATGCTGGTTACCTCCTAATCGCGCAATGAGATTTCACGCAGGCCGTCCGCCAGGAGATTAAACCCCAGGATCAAGGAAGATATCGCGGCACAGGGAAAGAGCGTCATATGCGGAAAAACCATCGCCATCTGCCGCGTTTCATTTACCATGCCGCCCCAATCAGGATCCGGCGGCGGCAGACCCAGGCCCAGAAAGCCGAGCACACCGATGGTGATAATGACATAACCCAGACGCAGACAGGCATCGACAATCAGCGGGCCGCGCGCATTCGGTAAAATCTCGACCAGCATCACTTTCCAGTCTGATTCGCCTCTGGTCTGGGCCGCTGCTACATAGTCACGATTGCGAAGGTCCAGCACCAATCCACGCACAATACGCATGATCCCCGGCGAGGATGCAAAAGTGATGGCAATAATGATGTTAATTCCGGAGGCGCCGATCGTGGCGATGATGATAATATACAACACCAGCACCGGAAATGAGAGAATGATATCTGCGATGCGGGACAGGACATCATCCACCCAACCGCCGCGATACCCGGCCGCAAGCCCCATCAGAATACCCAGCGTGTAAGCGGAAAGGGTTGCCAGGGGCGCATAGATCAGTACCGTACGCGAGCCCCAAATAATACGTGACATGATATCCCGCCCGATATGATCGGTGCCCAGCCAGAATGTGCCGCCTTTGGCAGCCGCTATCCCCGGTTTGGCAAACGGCTGAATAGACGAGTTGGGGTCAAATGGCGCAAGCAACGGTGCCAGGATCGCAACCATCACCCAGAATAAAACGAGGAAAGCCCCCACCATACCGACCCAACTCTCCCGCAAGAGTCCAAAAGATTTCAGGCCGCGCCATAAAGCCGCACCGTACCCGGCAGTGGGCATTTGGGTTGTAGCGGTAGATGTATTCATTATTTTTCCTCTCCTTAACTGAAACGGATGCGAGGGTTGAGGAATGTGTAACCAATATCGGCTATGGTTTGCGTGGCAACCGCAACACAAACCGCCACCATGGCGCACGCTTCCAGAAGGGCGATATCGTTATTCAGAGAAGCCTCCAGGATCAGCGCTCCAAATCCTTTATAGGCAAAGAAGAACTCAACCACAATAACCCCGGACAACAGCCAGTTGATTTGCAACATAATTACCGTGAAAGGGGCGATGAGTGCATTGCGCAACGCATGCTTGACAATCACCGATTTGTAAGGCAGGCCCTTCAGCACCGCTGTCCTTACGTACTGCGAGGTCATGACTTCCGCCATTGATGCGCGGGTCATGCGGGCGACATAGCCAAAATCATAGACGATCAGCACCATGGCAGGCAGAATCAACTGTTTGAACTCGAACCCGCCCGACATGCTGCTGGTGCCCGGCAGCCATTTCAGGCCGAATACAAAGAGGGCGGAGAAAAATACCGCACTGGCAAATTCCGGCACGGAAGTTGTCAAAATGCCAAACACCGATATCGCTCTATCGATCTTTGAACCCTCTTTCATCCCCGACAGGACGCCTAGCGTCAACGATAGCGGGATCATAATCGCAAACGTCCAAAACCCCAATATGGCGGTGTTCCATAGCCGCGGCAACATCACTTCAGCGACAGGGCCTTTAAAGCGGATGGACTCCCCCAGGTTACCGGTCGCGAAATTGCCCAGCCACTTCACATAACGCAACATCACGGGTTGATTATACCCGTGTTGCTCCCGCCATAGCTCCCGCTGTTCTTCGTTTGAAAATTGGCCGAGCACCCGGGCTGCCGGATCGCCCGTAAGCTCCGTCTCCAGCAGCAGAAAAAGAATCAGCGATACGACAATCATGGTAAAAATCATGAATCCGATGCGCTTTACCACCAAGGTGACCATTTTGACACCTCCTGATATGACTTATTTTTATCGTTTTTGGGGGGATAATAGGGCGGGGAGCGCCGTAACGCTCCCCTTGTCCAAACGCATGCTGTTTTTAATTACGCCAGGGAAATCTTGTGAAAGCGATAGTATCGGGTTGGATGCATTTCAAAACCGACGACATTTTCACGTACGGCGGTGAAGACCGAACGGAAGAAGGGCTGAACCAGAACCGCGTCACCCTGCAGAATTTTCTCCACTTTCTCCATCTTGGCGCGGCGCTTTTCAACATCCAGTTCGGATTCCGCCTCTGTCAGGGCGGCATCCCACTCAGGGTTGGCATAGCTGGACTCATTCCAGGGCACACCGGTGCGGTAGGCCAGGCCCAATACCATGACGGCCAGCGGCCGGTGGGTCCAGGAGGTCAGGCTCAAGGGCGCTTTTGTCCAATTATCCCAATATTGTGCCGACGGCATCACGTTCATTTTGATGTTGATCCCGGCTTTGGCGGCATCTTCCTTGAGCACGGCCACGGAATCCTGCTCCCAGACGCCGTCGGTATTGCCCACGTTGCAGGTCAAATCAATGCCATTGGGGTAACCGGCCTCGGCCAATAGTTTTTTGGCGCCTTCGATGTCCTGCTTGAACGGAGGCAGTGCAAAGTATTCGGGGTGTATCTTGGCGACATGATGATGCTCCGCCTCGATTCCCAGGCCGCGGTGGGCGATGTCGAGCATTCGCTTGGCATTACAGCATTTCTGAACCGCCTTGCGCACGCGGATATCGGTGAACGGTTTCTTGTTGACCTTCATGCGAATAACACCGGTTTGGGTCGACGGTATCGAGACCACCTTGATTCCCGGAATATTCTTGGCCGCTTCCAGGGTGGTCAAATCAAGCATATAGAGTCCATCAACCTGCTTTGACGCGATAGCGGCCAGATAAGCCCCGGCATCTTCACCCAGGTCGATAAAGCGGATCTCGTCCAGAAAGACCTCACCGCCCCAATAGGGTTCTTTGCGTTTTTTCAAGACGGCCAGCTCACCAACCTTGAATTCGGTAAGAGTATATGGGCCGGTACCCACCGGATTTTTGGAGAGATCCCCGCCTTCTTTTTCAAAATTGCGGTGAACGATTCCGGTGGGATAGTTGTAAAGGTTTTCAGGAATCGACAGCACCGGCGATTTCAGGTTGAGTTTGACCGTATGATTGTCCGCTTTTTGCACCGCGTTTTTGATCATACGCTTGATCGGGTTGCCTTTCTTATCTTTTTCTCCGGTCTTTTCAAGCATAGCATCGAACAGGCCCAGGTTGGATGATCCGGTTTTGGGATCGAGCCAGCGGGTAAAGTTAAAGACCACATCATCGGCATTGAAGTCATCGCCGTTGGACCATTTGACCCCTTTACGCAGATGAAAGGTCCAGGTCTTCAGATCGTCGGATGCTTCCCAGCTCACGGCCAGATTGGGTCGCGTAATGTTATCCGGCCCGGTCTCTACCAGGTACTCGATGATATGGCGGGCAACGATGGACTTCTCGGTCCATGAATATGTCGCCGGATCGACCATTTCCATTACTTGCATAGCAAATTTTAATACGCCGCCTTTTTTCTGTGTGGCGGCCTGGGCAGATGAAATAAAATCAGGCAACACATCCTTTCCAAGTATCTTTCCTGCCAGGCTGTAGGCAGCCGTCGCAGACACGCCCAGTAATGTGACAGTGCGCAAAAATTCACGCCGTGAGCACTTGCCATCTGCAAGGGATTTTTTCATTTGTTCAACGCCGGGGTGTACTCTTTTTGTCGTCATAATATTACCTCCTCTCAGAAATGATAGGTTGTCAAGAAAGGAAAAATCATAAAAAGCCAAAATTTAAAAAAATCAACCCTATAACTATTTGAAATTACTATGTTCAGAAATAAAAAATTGGCAATTTTGAGACTTTTTACGAAACCCTAAAAAAAAGCTAATAAAATCGATTCTAATAGAGGTGAAAGTTAATAGCGGTGAAGCCGAAATAAATAAAGACTATCATTCAGCTTTTTATCAGCATTTTAGAAATTAAACCAGATCCAACTTAAATAATCATGTATGTGATGTCAAGGGCAAAACCCTGATGAGCCATTGAGATTGAATTTAATTTAAAAGCCGTATTATGGCTTACATATGAAATGGAAATTTTGTTATTGCGCCAGGATAGAGGATAGGAGACATTGCCAACAAATAAAGTTCACATCCAGCCAATGAGACCGGTTCAATGAAGAAATCTGTTTTTACGAAACTTTTTGGTCTTGCTGTTATAATTTGTTGTCTCGGAGCTTCTAATCCGTTTGACCGCGAAAGCTGCTTTCCAAATGCCTGCGGACGAAAAGGTCGATATTGCAAAACACCTTCACTTAAAATATGGGACAAATATTGTGAAAGTACCGGCATTGCCGATATGCCTATCCCCGGTGTTTATAGTGGAACGTGTTTTCATGAGGCCGATAATAGAGATCCATTTTACCCCCATCACGGCGTTGTTCTTATAGATAAAGTAGACGGTAAGCTCCACTTTGGCGGCGCGTTCTCATTTTTTGCAGAAGAGAATCCATACAAAGATTTAGATGTCGCGGCCGCAAAAACGAGAATGCCCTGGTTTTCTGCTGAAGATCATGAAATTAAGTGGAATAATGATTATGCGCGGATCCTGCTTAATCCTGAATTAGAAACCTATGATCATGTAAATTATTTTTTAAGAAAAAGCCATGAGGATAATGACAAGCTATTGCTGGTGGGCTATTGGAAAGGCGCAGCGCACCGTGTTTTTTGTGAGTTAAAGATGAATGAGTAACTTCCGCTTTGTCCAAACTGGAATTACGTGTTGTGCTTGCGATCCTCAACGTATTGAATCAGGCTCTTCTCCAGTTTGGGGTCCATCTCCGGTTTTTCATATTCCGCCAGTCTTTTTGCAAGAAGGCTCCGGGCCCTTGCAGTTATATCCCGAGGTTCCATCGCGAGCCATTTGTCATGGATGGTGCGGTTGCTCAAATCTGGAATGAAGAATTCATCCCGGCAGCGATTTACGGTATGGTCCTCCATCAGATAATTGCCAGATGTTGCCAACTGCTTTATGAGGTCCATCGCAAAAGTCTCTTGCGTAAACTCGACCGGCTTTATCAATTTTTTGACAGCACCACATAGGTCTTCGTCCGCAATGAATTTCTCAAAACTCATGGCGAGCATGGAGCCGAATGTACCGCAGGCGTGGAGGCTTACATGAACACCGCTCAAGGCTGCCGCGGTCAGCATCACCGCCGACTCCATACCGGCCTGGTAGTCGAGACAGAACGACTCGGTCAACGTTCCGTGGCTTCTGCAGGGCATGTGGTAGTATCGCCCCATGGCCGTAACGATGGCGACGTGCTTGGCATCTTCGGGCGTGGCATTGACGTACCCGCCCGTCCGCATATCCATGGGGCTGCCGCCTAAACCATACACCAGCGGTGTTCCAGGATTGATAAGTTGGGCCAGGCATATCCCCGCCAGGGTGGTGGCATTGGAGATCACCAGCGAGCCTGCAATCGTGATGGGGCCGGTGGATCCCAGCGTGCAGGCGGAGTGAATGATCAGCGGCTGACCCGCTTCGGCAAACACCATCAGCGCTTCAACGCTTTCCGTGGCATACTGCAGGGGTGATAGGGAATCGATCAGAGATATCATGACCGGCCTGCCCAGGCTCCCCCAGATCATTTGCGCCAGTTTCAGCGAGTCTCGGGCGGCTGCTTCTGAAGCCGAGCTGCCCATAATGGGTTTGTCGGTCAATGTTAGCGTCGGCATCAGCATATCCAGATGGGCCGTTTCGGTTGGGACCTCAGCGGGCTGCACCACGATGGCACTGTTAAAGTCGATATATTTTGAGGTCTGAACCAGTTTGCAAAATGTCTCAACATCGGCCAGGGTGGCATTCCGTTTTTCGCCGGACGGCTCGATGATAAACGGCGGACCATAGCCGGGAGCCATCACGTAGTGGGTCTCTCCGATCCGGAGGTTTCGAGAGGGGTTGCGGGCTTCGATTGTAAAGGCTGAGGGCACAGTTTTGAGTGCTTTCTGTATATCCTTTTCTTCAAAGTACACCATGGATCCATCCACTCTGAATCCGTGCTTTTTAAAAATCGCCAATGCTTTCTCACTGGGAAATCGAATACCGGTATCGTGCAACAGTTCCAAAGAATTTGCGTGAATGGCATCCAAAGACGCCTGGTTGATATTCATAATCGCTCTGTTCATCGTGCTGCCCTCCATCTGTTCAAATGCCCGCACTGTCTCAAACTTCTTTCAATGCTATTTAAAATTAAGCACCTCTCGATTCATGGCCTCAAAATTCGTTTTCGGGGTGACAGGGGATGTGGTGCCGGATGTGGAGAAAATGTAGCCGGACATACCTCGGGCCTTCTCCAGATGGGCACGGGTTTCCGTGGCCACCTTCTCCGGTTTGCCGATCAGCAGGGGACCGTTGGGATTGATATTGTCAAAAATGCAGATCCGGTCCCCGACCTTTTCCTTCAGCTCCCGCAGATCCAATACCGACGCCTGGGTGAGGTTGCCCGGCATGATCCCGTGGATGTCCATCTCCAGCAACATATCCACGATGCCGGTCTTGACGATGGCACCGCACATGTGAGGCAGGACCCGTGCGCCCAGCCGGGATAGTTCATTTACCACCTTGCTCGTGGGCTCGTGTACCAACGCCCGGTAATGTTTGGGGGAGATCAGCAGCGGGCACTCCATGTCGGCCCCGTAAAAAATGTAGTCCACCCCCGATTTGATCAGAGCCCGTCCGATCTCGATGTCCAGAGACACCAATGCGTCCTGAAGGGCACGAACCAGTTTCGGGTTATCGTACATGTCGGCCATGATTTCGTTGGTGCCCCTCAGCCGGGTGGCGATGGTAAAAGGGGATATGTATTCGCAGGCAATGGGGACCTCTCCCTTCAGTTCTTTCTTCAGGATGGATACGCCCTTTAAAAACCGCTCCATGCGGCTGGTGTACACATCGGCTTTGGCGATGCGGTCTACGTCCTCCATCGATCGAATCGTGGTCTGCTCGATCACCGGGAAAACTTCTTCAGGGTAGCTGACCTTGCAGCCCAAAGCCTCGGGGATGATCCCGCCGATCAGCCCCATGCCCACAATGACCCAGTCGAACTTGAACTCGTCCAAAGCAGCCATGTGGGCGTCTGCCATGGCCTGATCTTCAAGCAGAGCAGTTCTGAAAGTGGAGCCGAAATAGGTGCAGATCGGGGCTTCATAAAAAGGGGCATTGGGAACCCGGTCCACCGGTTTCAGGTTGATAGCCGCCTCCATTCTTTCTCTGGAATTCATTTAAAATTTTCTCCTCTTCTTTTATGACTCATGGTAATCGATCAACCGGGCAGTATGAACATCATGTATTTAGCCTAAATATTAGTTTGTGGGAACGGCTTTCCAGCCGCGATGAACTCCTCAATGCGGCAAATCTAGTCGCGGCTGGAAAGCCGCTCCCACAAAGATAACATCCTATCCTGAGCAAATGGCTTTGGTAATGGTATCCGATTTCAGTCAAGTACTGGAAGATAGCCTGTATAACAGGCCTCTACCGGGCCGGTCATTACCACCACGCCGTCTTCTTTCAGCTCGATCTCCACCGATCCGGCCGGCATGATGACGGTCATGCGCTTTGCATTCGTAAGTCTTCGGCGATGGGCCGCACCCGCGGCTACACATGCGCCGGTCCCGCAAGCAGTTGTCAGTGTTCCCGGGCGCTCCCAGACGGAAAGCTTGAGGGTTTTCGAATCGATAAGTTGCGCGACGCCGATATTGGCCTCTTGCGGAAAAAGCGGATGTTTTTGCAGCCGGGGCCCATAGGTTGTCAGATCGACCGCCGCCAGATCGTCAACAAAGAAAACAGCATGGGGATTGCCGATGTTCATGCCGACCGGGTCCTGGAGGGGACCGGCGCCGATCTCGAGATGCAGCGTATCCATTTCGTGGGATAGAGGGATCTCCTGCCAGCCGGTCCGCAGTTTGCCCATCTCGACCGCCACCTGTTTTTCGCCTGACCGACGGCATTTGAGCCGTCCGCCCAGGGTGTCTATCACCAGCTCCTCGCGCTTGCTTTCCTGCATGAAGAGCCACCCGATACAACGGGTGGCGTTCCCGCAAGCCTCTACTTCACGACCGTCCGGGTTGAAGATGCGCACCAAGGCATACCCATCGGCGTCCGCTGATGCGCCTCGCGGTGGTTCGACAATCACCAGCTCATCGCCGCCTACGCCTTCGTGCCGGTCGCAGATCCGGACGATCTCTTCAGAATTCGGCTTGTAAGGTTGCCGGCGCCCGTCCACGACAATAAAATCATTGCGCAGGCCGTGCATCTTAATAAACGGTCGGCCGCGCCCGACGATTCCAGCTTCCATTTCGGTAAAAGGGATATTTTGACTCATCGATTCATTTTCCTCCTGCACAGCATTTAAAAAGGACCTCCAAAATGCAGGCTAATTCGGTCAACATCCTAAAATGCGGATTAAATCGGCAAGGACCGACAAAGACCCGAAGAAGGTTAAACATCGATTTCTTCTGAAACCATTAACCGGTTTTGCAAATTTTCCAACACCTTATTTGCGTTGTTTCTGATGTTACGGATATTTTGTCAAGTAATAATCTTGTTCAGTTCCACCCTTTAATTTTTTGTTGCGTGTTTCGCGTTGTGCGTTCAACATGATTAAAGGCATAATCTTTTCTTCTAACTCGCAACCCGGCAGCCGTGAGTCTATCAGTGGCGCGGGGGGAGGGATTATTCAGGAAAAGAATTTTTCACTGATCAATTGAAACTAAAAACTAAAGGACGCCCCCCTTGCCACGATTTTTCGCCTTACACAGACAAGGGGAAGTCCAGATTGGACCTGCTTGATGTCAGTATTGAGGTGTGGAGGATCACAGGAATATATTAAAATCACTTCGAATTTGCTTCTCGATTTCAGGATCGATCCTGGGCTCAAGGGGCTTATCGAGGATGGCGCGGGCCATGGCCCGCGCCCGGTCGCGTGCTGAAAGACTGCCTTTCTGGATCCATGCTTCACGCCCGCCCTTATCGCTGACGCCGTTGCCCTGAAAATACTCGGAGCGCAGGTACTGAAAGGTATGGTCGCACAGCAGGTAATTGCCACCCGGGCCTACCTCGCGGATGGCTTCGAAGGCCAGGTGGTCCTCGCTGGTGGAGATACCCTTCAGGATTTTGCAGGCTTGCCCAATGATCTCGTCATCGATCACATACTGTTCGTAAGCGATACACTGCATCGACTCCAACATGCCGGCAGCGTGGTGGATATAGTTGTTTCCGCCCATAGCCGCCAAACCGGTGGTGAGCCCCTTTTCCCAGCCGGCCTGTGCGTCGGGAATTTTGGCGTCAGAACAACCTGAAGTGGCGTAATTGGGAACGTCGATCCTCTGGCTGAGCTGATGGATGGCTGTTTGCATCATACCACATTCAACCCCGCCTCCCTGGTATCCCATGCTACGCATTTCCGCCATGGCCGGCAGTCCGCCATAAAGCACGGGGGCGCCCGACCGGGTAAGCTGGTGCACGGTGATCCCGGCCATTACCTCGGCGTGGGTCTGCAATAAGGTGCCGGCCATGGTCATAGGAGCGGTGGAGCCGCTCATGGGTGCGCTGGTCACTGTCGTGGGCACATTGAGTTCTGCAGCGGTACGCACGTTAACGGTGGACTGGGTGCAGAACTTCAAAGGACTGATGATCATACAGGCGGCTATGGAAAAGATCGGTTTGGCTTCAAGAGAATCTTTTCCGCCGGCGATCCTGGCCACCATGCGGTGCGTATCCCGCAGACCCTGTTCGCAACTACACCCAAACATGACATGCTTGCGGGTGCCCAACATGGCGGCAAAAGCGATGTTGAAATCATAATGTTCAAGGGGTACATCGTTGGGTACGCAGCAGTTCTGGAAAAAATGGATATGCTTCACTTTCTCCACAATTCGGGCCACATTGTGGATGTCTTTAAGCACGCTCTGGCGCACTTCGCCGGTATCAAGATCCAGGATTTGCACCGTGGTGCCCCCGGTTCCGGCATAGACGCGGTCCTTGCCCAGGTGAAGATCGTTTTCTCCGTCCCGGCTGAATAAGGTAACCTCTCCCGGGGCCTGGGCCACCATCTCCTCGATCAACTGAGGTGGGAAAAAAATCCGCATAGCCGCCTCATCGACTCTGCAGCCGGCATGCTTTACCAGTTCGAGTACATCGTCCTGACCGCTCTCGTAAGCCATGCCGACCTCTTCCAATAGGCGCAATGCCTCACCGTGAATCAGTTCCACTTGTTCCGGGTTGAGCGGTTTATAGATGCCGCCCATCAAGCCGCCACTGTTCATTTCATCTCCTTTGACCCTATTCGTTTCTATTCGTTCTCTAAAAAATGGGTAGTTTAGCCAATTACTGAAAAACTGCTGTCCGGATTGATTTCCCTTAGACGAGAATAGAAGCCCAGATTAAACGTTCTACCCGTATATTTCATTTGGAATTGTATCGGGTTTTTGTCATGGTCGTGCCCGGCCTTCACCTTATCTATCAACTCACACATCATGACCCCGACCAGCGGGGCATTTTTATACTGGTTTCCGGAGGTGCCGACAGCCATGTAAAAACCGGGTAAATCGGACGTGTCGTAAATGGGAATCCAGTCGTCAGAAACGTCGTAAAGGTCAACTACGCCTTGCATTTGATTTGGCACCCGCAGCTCCTCGATACGCTGGGCCTCGCGCATCGCCTGGGTGGTCCACTGTCCGGAAAAGTTCTGATTGTAGTTGTCCGGATCGACCCACTCGCGTTCATCACACTCCGGGTCCTCCGAGCCCACCAGGATGTGGTTGCCCGTTTCAGGTCTGGAATAGCAGCCGATATCGCCGTCGGAGATAATCGTCCCTTCTTTTTGGTAATCAATGCCATCGGGGGCGGGAACATGGCAGACCTCCTGGCGCAGGGCTCTGGTTTTGATTTTCATGCCATCTTCAACCCCGGCTATGCGGTTGATGATATAGGAGTGGGGGCCGGCAACATTGACCACGATCGGCGCATCAATCTGAGTTCCATTCTTCAACTCAATGCCGGTCACCCGTCCGGCTTTTTTACAAATATCGACCACCTCGGCGTTAAACATAAACTCTCCACCTTTGGCTTCGGCCGCCCGCTGAAGGTTATGAGTGGAAAGCTGCGGATCGGTGATATAGCCCGACTCGGGAACAAAAATGGCCCCCTCCACGGCGTTGCCGGTAGGCTCTCCAAAATCTGCGTCATCGGGCAGCTTCACCGGAAAGTACTTGCGAGTATCTAAAAAAGGTATCTTTTTCTTAATTCCTTCGATATTCAGTTCTTCATACGCAACCCCCAGGTCGTCAAGACTGGCCATGACGTTTTTAAGGTATTTGTTGAGCTCGGTTTTTATCACCAGACAGCCGGTATTAATGTAATTTGCCAGACCGAGTTCATCCTGCACCTCCAGATATTCGGGCCAATTGATCCAGTAATAATATCCTTCACGGGCCGTGGCCACCCCATCCGGCGTGGAGTAATGCAGACGAATGATGGCACAAGAGCCGGACGTAGAGCCATAGCCGGCCGATGGCAGCTTGTCTACGTTAAGCGTTTTGCAGCCTTTTTTGGCAAGTTCGAAAGCGATG
>Ga0255054_10001821_pt1 | contig 12395 bp, 7 predicted proteins | sample JV7_2_23_MG_FD_188634 | JGI IMG/M metagenome (GOLD analysis project Ga0255054, IMG submission 188634) | Seawater microbial communities from Jervis Inlet, British Columbia, Canada - JV7_2_23 | ecosystem: Environmental > Aquatic > Marine > Inlet | place: Canada: British Columbia | collected... | reverse complement strand
GTCCCCCACGCGGGATAAAGGCGCGATTCCGTATTCGGTCGGGGCGTAGCGCAGCCTGGTAGCGCACCACAATGGGGTTGTGGGGGTCGGAGGTTCGAATCCTCTCGCCCCGACCAAGTTCAACAGTGCAGTGATCCCTCAGATTGACGCTCTAATTGAAAAGAATGACAGTAGTAAAACTGGCCGGACTCACCTGGCACACTGATTGAAAAAGTTAGGCGTAGGAAAGTCAGGAATGGCCGCTCTCACGATTCGTGAGCAGCCATTCAGTCAATCCTCTCCTAGGCCGGCTGCGCCGCAACAAGTTTCCGGTCTTCGATTCCCAGCAGAATCGGCTGGGCTGTTTCCCGATAAATATTGACCTTGGCGTTGTAAGCAACTCGCGACAAGCCGTGCTTGTCCTTGATGTGCAAGCGTCGAATGTTGAATTGCCCGCCACCCATGTCTTCCCCTGTTAGGTAACACTTGATTGCGGTGACGCGCTCGCCAGAGAACTCCATTCCGCTCAGCTTGGAGAGGTTGCCTTGTGCTCTCTGCAGGAATGTAACTGCATCCAGGTTAGCCTGGGTCTGGGCCGGGTCGACATATTCTGTCGATAGGTCGGCAAGGAAATCGCCAACGAGAATTTGACCGGGCAGCGCCGCTTCGATCATGCGGGCGAGTTCAATCGTCACATCGCCAACGATGAAGTCGTGCATCGTCGGATTAAGTCCCTCGGCCTGATGAAATTCGTAGCAAGCTCCAACATGAAAACAGGCTCGAAGTCGCGGAACTGCTTTTGACGATGACTTGCTTCTTGCGATCGCATTGTCTGCAAGGACGATATGCATGAAGTGATAAAGATTGACATTGGCTTCCAGGCCATCGTCACGATTCCAGACATAGAAACCGTCGCCGCTTGATGAGCGTGCGAAGTTAATGCCTACGTCCTGCTCGAGCATCTTGGCATGTGCAGAGTTCAGGGAATAAGACAGGCTGTTGAGTTGTGTCATCTGCTCGAACGGTGTCAACAAGCTGAATCCAACGATGTCGAATAGGGTTACCGCTCGACTGGCGACGTAGTTGATGCCGTAGCGCCGGATCATTTTTTCGATGATCTGAGTTTCGACCGGATGCCCGGTCAGAGGCTGCCGCAGCTGCAATGAAACAGGTTTAACTTCAAGGAGCCGCGCCACCTTTTGCATTTGCGTCAGCGTCAGCTGTCGATCACCTGAAATAAGCTCGGTGATAAACCGCGCAGAAACCTTGGATGAATTGCTTCCCGCTTGTGGAGATGCGTATTCGGCGATCGCATAGTGGGGCACGACAAGAATGAGCAAACCGTCATCGAGCGGCGCCCAACTCAGAATAGTGTTTTGGCCCAGCGACCAATGCTGATGCAAACAGCCTTCGAGGTGTACAAGATTGCTTCGCTGACGAAGACCCATTTCCTGTGCAAAGCCAGCCAATTGATCCAGATACGGCGAAAAGTCGGCCAATCGCCGGATGCCGGATTGCGAAATTTCGTCAAGTGCCATGCGTGAGCCCAAAGCGACTTTCGTGCGACTGAAATCTCTGCCACAGTTCACACAGCCAGCGCCAGTATCGATGATGTTCGGATACCGTCGTTGGAAAGTAATCAACTCTTGTGTATTGCGCAAGTAATATCAAGAAGTACGTGTATCTATTTTATATTCCGAAAATTACTTGAACACCGTAATCGGACCATTTTACATAAGATCAGAGCAAGTGAGCGGAGCGACTGCAAGTGAGTAAGAGCCCAACGGTTGCGGCGATAAAGCTGTTGCGAGACTCCCTGGGAGACGAGATCGTTCGTACGCCAATGATGCGGTGCGCGGCGATCGAAGACCTGTTGGGTGGCGATACACGGGTCTTCGGCAAGCTCGAGTTTCTCCAGAGAACCGGTACGTTCAAGGCACGCGGCGCACTGGCTGTCATGAAAAGACTTGACGACGCGCAATGCGCAGCCGGAGTGACCGCCGTCAGCGCCGGTAACCATGCCATTGCGACTGCCTATGCTGCGCAAGTCGTAGGAGCGAGTGCGAAGATTGTCATGATCAGTTCGGCCAACCCTGTACGCGTCCAGGCCTGTCGTTTATACGGTGCTGAACTGATACTCGTCGATGATGCGCACGAAGCATTTGAGGTCGCGGAGCGAATACAAGCTGAAGAAGGTCGCTTCTTCGTTCACCCATTTGAAGGATCGGCGATTGCGACCGGCACCGGTCTTGTCGGCCTGGAGATCTGTGAGCAATGCGAGCAGTTTGATGCGGTCGTTGTACCGATCGGTGGCGGCGGGCTGATCGGCGGCATATCAAACGCGATCAAACAGTTGCGACCCGCCTGTGAGATTATCGGTGTTGAGCCGGAAGGTGCCGATTCCATGCATCGCAGTTTTGATGCCGATGAGCCACGATCTATCGACAAAATTCGGACGATCGCAGATAGCCTGGGCGCACCATTTGCGGCGCCGTATTCGTTTAACCTGTGCAAGCATAACGTTGACGAGCTGACTTTGGTCGACGACCGCCAGCTCAGGAAGGCAATGGGTTTGCTGTATCGGACAATGAAAATCGCTGTTGAACCGGCCTGTGCTGCGAGTACGGCGGCGTTACTTGGACCGCTTCGGGATCAGTTGCTCGGCAAAACGGTCGTACTCGTTTTTTGTGGCAGCAATATCGACTGGTCGACGTTTGCCGAACAGGCCATCCTCGAGGATCTCGATGCTACTTGAAAATCTGAAATCGATCGTGGGCGAAAAGGGCTGGTCCACTGATGCCGAAGTTCTGGAGCCGCACTTGACCGAACGTCGAGGGCGATTTCGCGGTGAAACCTTGATAATGGTCTCGCCCAGCACGACGGCTCAGGTATCCGCGATTGTGCAAGCCTGCGCTTCAGCCGCCGTCGGCGTCGTGCCACAAGGTGGCAATACTGGTCTTTGCGGCGGTGCAATTCCCGACGACTCGGGCAGACAAGTTCTTCTTTCATTATCACGACTGAATGACATTCGCGGAATCGACGAGAAGGATTTTTCGATTGTCGCCGAGGCCGGGTGCATTCTCTCTGATGTCCAGGACGCTGCAAGAAGTGTGGGCCGTTTCTTCCCATTGAGCCTGGCGGCCGAGGGCAGTTGCCAGATCGGCGGAAATCTCTCGACGAATGCGGGCGGCCTGAATGTCATTCGCTATGGCACGGCTCGCCAGCAGGTGCTCGGACTTGAAGTCGTGTTGGCAGACGGAACCATATGGGATGGATTGCGTTCGCTGCGGAAAGATACGGCCGGATACGACATGAAACAGCTGTTTCTGGGTAGCGAGGGGACACTGGGCATAATTACGGCTGCGACGCTAAAATTGTATCCAGACCCAGGTGAAACCGCTACGGTATTTGCCGCACTTTCGTCGGCGAATGCTGCGGTTGAATTGCTGGCACACATGCGTGAGAGGCTGTCCGATCGTATTCAGGCATTCGAGTTGCTATCTGATCGTTGCCTGCGTTTCGTCCATCGACATATCCCCGAGTTAGCGCCTCCATTCGAAGGCGAATACCCATGGTTCGTGCTGTGCGAGTTCGCGGTTGGTGATCAGGTTTCGATCGTCGAGGATGCGATGGCAGATGCAATCGACGACGGCCTGACAAACGATGCCATCATCGCCAAGAACAAAGCCGAATCAGAGCGATTGTGGCGAATACGGCATTCCATTTCCGAAGCGCAGAAGCCTGAAGGTGCCAACCTGAAACATGACATCTCGGTTCCTATCGGCCGTATCGAACATTTCCTTGCCAAGGGCGAGAAATTGATTGAGTCGATGATGCCGGATGCAAGGCTTGTCGCCTTTGGGCACGTTGGAGATGGAAACTTGCATTACAACATTGCACAGCCCGTCGGTGCCGATGCGGCGCAATTTCTGCAGGACGGAAAGGCCGTTACCGAGGCCATTTACGATCTCGTAGCAGGACTGGGTGGCAGCATCAGTGCCGAGCACGGTATCGGCATACTCAAAAAGGCGCATCTGAAACAGTATCGCAGTGCGGCCGAACTCGAGCTGATGCGGGCGATGAAAACTGCCATGGACCCACTGAATATCCTCAATCCGGGCAAGGTAATTTGACGACCAGTTCCGCGTGAGAACTTGACCGGTCCGGTAGACTATGTCCAATTGGGCTCGATGCGCGTGGTCGCATCAACGACAAGGCATCCCCAGGCACTATGAACGCAGAATCGGACAATATTCGGGAATCTCTCGTCGACCAGCTTTCGAGTTTCGAAGACCGGCTTGATGACAAGATTGACGATGTTGAGATGCTCTCCGAAATACAGGACGGTATCGGGCGCCTGCTTGGCGATAATCGTGGCACCGAAGCCGAAATTCGTCGGATTTTGCAGGAAAGATATGAGAGCGGCGAGCTACGCAAGGAGACTTTCCAACTCGTCAAATCAATGCTCGACCGATTCGTTACCGAGCACGAACCGACGAGCTCGGGAATGAGGGCAGAGCCAGGCAAAACTCAAGCTCGAGCAGATCGTGATCTGGATCAGAGTCCAGAGCCAAAAGAGGATCCGATGAGTTCGACAGCGGTCATTCCGGCAGCAGACACGGCAGAACCGGATTCGGCGGATGGGCGCGTCCAAGTTGGTTCCGTTTTGCGTGATCGCTTCATGCTGCAGGAACGAATCACTGGCGGCAGCATGGGAGTTGTCTATAAGGCAATGGACCGGCGACTTGCCGAGGCAGGTACGGAATTGGCCTGGGTCGCTGTCAAGATCCTCTCGCCAAAACTGTCACAGAACGGGCTTGCGCTGCGCGCATTGCAGCAGGAGGCGGCAAAAGGTCGCTGTCTGGTTCATCCGAATATTGTCCGCTTCGTCGATCTCGACCGTGACGATGATTTGTATTTCATTGTGATGGAGTGGCTTGAAGGTCGAACTCTGGCGGATATTCTCGATTCACCCGACTCTGGAAGCATCGATACAGAACGTGCGTTCAAAATCGTTCGGCAAATAGGCAAAGCACTCGACTACGCACATCGATGTGGCATCGTCCATGCCGACGTCAAGCCGGGCAACATCATGATTTCCGCAAATGGTGACGCCAAGCTGTTTGATTTTGGCGTTGCGCGCGTCCGACAAAAGCAGTTGGACAACGATCCGGATTTCGATCCTGGTGTACTCGGTCTGTTAACGCCGGCTTACTCGAGTATGCAGGTATTGACCGGGGAAAAACCGGTCCCGGCAGACGATGTGTTTTCGCTCGCGTGCCTGCTTTACCGCCTGATTGCCGGTTATCGTGTGTTTGGGCCGCGAAACGCCGCAGAAGCTGCAGAAGAAGGCATGAAGCCGCAACGCCTGGAGAAGCTAAGCGACGCCAACTGGCGAGTGCTCAAGAAGGCGTTATCGTATTCTCGCGTGACACGGTTCACTTCCATGGCGGATTTCATCGATGCGCTGGATGTCGAGGCGGCAGAATCGATTACGGTCGACATTCCCGCACCGGCCAGATTCAGTCAATCTGAAGAATCAGGAGGACCTGCCCGCGTCATCATTGGCCTTTTCGTGCTGGTGGCGCTTCTCGGTGTTGTCGGTAATCAACTGGGCTGGCTTGATCCACTCAAGGACCGTCTCCTGGTTCAGGAATCCCAACAGATTCTGGAGGAACCGGTCATCATGGCACCAGAATCAACGGACATCGTTCCGGAACCAGTTGAAGAGACCATTGTTGAAGAGGTCCTCGCCGAGCCTGTTGTTGAATCACGATCGGAATCGGCAGCGGAAGTCCAGGACGAGGTTCTGGAGCCAGAAGAGGCAATTGAAATTCCGGAGCCCGACGTTATTGTGGTCCCACTTGTTGATTTCACGAAACTGCCGCCGCCAACTGCCGAACTTCGCGTTTCGTCGGGGGCGGGCATTGCGGAGTCCGTGACAATTACGCTTCGCGAGGACGGCCGTCCAGCAACAGTTGACCTGGTGCGCAGCGATGTGGAATTCCCATTGACCTTGCGCCTTGAAGAGGTCGGCTTCAGTGGCAATCGCTCGCCATGGGTTGCCGGGCAGTATGAGTTCTCGGATAGCGGGTATGTCGAGTTCCCTGTCGGCCAGGATCGCGCCCGCGTGACCCTCACAATGATGTCCGATCTGCTACGCGAAGCAGACCAGCAATCCACCCTGCGAGTGCGGGAATCTGACGCCGCGACATCCGAACTGGCGATTATCAACGTCGTGCTTGAAGATGACGATCAACGGGCATTCGAGTTCACTTTGCCGGCTAACACAGTCGCATTCGCCACAAGTCAGGTATCGGTGAACGAACAGGATCCGGCAGTACAACTTGACATCATGCGCTTCAACCCGGATGAGACGACGCTTGTTGTGGGCTATACATTGCGGGATATCACCGCGACGCAAGGCGAGGATTACTTTGCGCCCGGCGGATTCACGATCGAATTTGGCCCGGGGCAACGGGCTACGCGATTGTTGATTCCACTGGTTCAGGATTCGGAGTATGAGGACAATGAAGCATTCAGCGTTGAGTTGTCCCTGGCCGACTCGGCCGCCGACATAGACCTTTATTACCGCGTTGCCGTCATGATCCGCGACGACGATCAGTAAGGGCGATCTCACCTGACGATCCTTCTGCTCATCCAGGCGCTTCGCTGGTTTCCATTTCATTGTTAGACTGCCTCTCTTGACCTGATCAGACATCAGGCGATTGAAACCGGGTAGCAGGGCGATGACGATGAAGGAAAAAGAACTGCGGCGCTATTCACGCGTCGTTGTGGATGGTGACGAACAGGCATCGAGCCGGGCCATGCTACGTGCAGTTGGTTTCTCCGACGACGACTTTCGCCGACCCCAAATCGGTATCGCGTCCACATGGGCAATGACCACGCCGTGCAATATGCACATCAATGATCTTGCCGCTGAGGCCGCCAAGGGTGCTGATGAAGCAGGCGGTAAGGCTGTCATATTCAATACGATAACGATTGCCGATGGCATCTCGATGGGCACACCGGGCATGCGCTATTCACTCGTCTCAAGGGAGATCATTGCGGATTCCATTGAAGCGGTGACCGCCGGTGAGGGATTCGATGGTTTGGTGGCGATTGGTGGCTGCGACAAGAACATGCCTGGCTGCATCATGGCGATGGCTCGCCTTAATCGTCCATCCGTTTTTGTCTACGGCGGTACGATCCGGCCAGGGGTGAAGCGGCGCGACATCGTGTCCGTGTTCGAGGCCGTCGGAGCAAAATCAGGCGGAACGATCACTGCTGATGAGTTGCTGGAGGTCGAACGAACAGCAATTCCCGGGCCCGGAGCCTGTGGGGGCATGTACACGGCCAATACGATGGCGTCAGCGATCGAGGCCCTCGGCATGAGTCTGGCTAACAGCTCTGCTCAGGAGGCGGTGTCGGAGCAGAAAATCGACGATTCCCACCGAGCCGGCGAAGCCGTTCTGAATCTACTGAAGAACGACATCAAACCGCTCGATATCATGACGCGTAAGGCGTTTGAAAATGCGATTTCGGTCGTGATCGCTCTGGGAGGCTCGACAAACGCGGTCCTCCACCTGATCGCAATGGCACGCGAGGCTGATGTCGATCTTACGATCGATGACTTCTCGATAATTGGCTCCAAAGTCCCCTTGCTCGCCGACCTGAAACCGAGCGGCAAATACCTGATGTCCGAACTCATCGACATTGGCGGAATTCAGCCACTGATGAAGCGCATGCTCGATCATGGGCTGCTGCACGGTGATTGCATGACGGTGACCGGCAAGACGATGGCCGAGAATCTGGCCGCGGTTAACGACTATCCAGATGGACAGGACGTCATTCGCGGCTTCGACAACCCGATTAAGGCCGACAGTCATCTCTCGATCCTGTATGGAAACCTCGCGCCGGACGGCGCGGTGGCAAAAATCACGGGCAAGGAGGGCCTGCGATTCGAGGGTAATGCCCGAGTCTTCGCCTCCGAAGAAACGGCATTGCAGGCAATCCTGGATGGGGACATCAAGGCTGGTGATGTCATCGTTATTCGCTACGAAGGACCGAAGGGTGGGCCTGGTATGCGCGAGATGCTGAGCCCCACCGGTGCAATCATGGGCAAGGGGCTTGGGGCCGACGTCGCCCTGATCACGGATGGGAGGTTTTCCGGCGGTAGTCATGGATTTGTTGTTGGGCACGTATCGCCGGAAGCTGCTGTTGGCGGCCCGATTGCGCTGATCGAGAACGGGGATTCAATCCTTATAGACGCTGAAAATAATCAGATTAATCTGGGAGTAAGTGATGCCGAAATGGCCGCGCGCCGAGAGGCGTGGCAACGGCCGCCATCATCCGTAAGGCGTGGGGCATTGGCCAAGTACCGGGCGGAGGTATCGTCCGCATCGGAAGGGGCAGTAACAATTCCACCGCCATGGGATGAGTAGGGACTTGACCTTTCTTACTCAATTAGCTCTACTTCGCCAATGAGATTTTCTGTCACCCACGTAATGTGCCAACACGTCGATCGACTCGAGGTGAAAAAACACACAAAACATATGGCGCGCCAGAGGTGCGTGGGTGCGAATGGCGATAGTACCGACTAGTAATAAAGTCCGGACATTGTCAACGAACCCGCGAGGACCCTCCTGGCGGGTTTTTTTTTGGTCGACGAATCGATAAACGGGCAAGAGCATGGATGACAAGCGAATTGAAGCGGATTTTGGCTCCGGCGCTTCATTGGGTGCGCCAGCAGAGGTTTCCGAATCAACCTGGGTGGTGATGAAATTTGGCGGCACGAGTGTTTCGACTGTCGAGAACTGGTCGGTGATTGCCGATCTGGTTCGCAATCGAATAGCCGATGGCCTGACGCCGGTGATCGTTCATTCGGCGCTCAAAGGTGTTTCGAACGATCTTGAAGTTGTGCTGCAGGTGGCGGCCGAGGGCAAGACGTCTGACAGACTTGCGGCCATACGCGCACAGCACTACGAACTGGCAACGGCATTGAACCTCGACGGCGCGGAATTGCTTGACGATACATTGCATGAACTTGAGCAACTGGTCGCCGGTGTCCGACTCGTTCGTGAAGTCAGCATTCGTGTTCGGGTTCGGGTCATGGCACTTGGCGAACTCATGGCAACGCGACTTGGCGCCAAGTACCTGCAAACCGCAGGTTTACCGGTTGCATGGACTGACGCGCGCGACCTGCTAACCAGCGTCACTTCCAGCGGAGGTCAACGCGCCCAGGACTACCTGTCTGCAAAGTGCAATCCGACTGCGGACACAGAATTTCAAAAGAAAATGAAGTCGATCGGTGAGGTAATACTCACACAGGGATTCATAGCCAGAAATGAGTGGGGTGAAACCGTATTGCTTGGCCGGGGAGGTTCTGACACATCCGCGTCATACTTCGCCGCTCGATTGCAGGCCCGACGCCTCGAAATCTGGACAGATGTTCCAGGCATGTTTACGGCAGATCCGCACGTCGTACCGTCCGCGCGATTATTACTCGCATTGCATTATGACGAGGCGCAGGAGCTGGCGTCGGCTGGCAGTTCAGTTCTCCATCCACGGTGCCTGTCTCCACTTCGCAACTACAACATTCCATTGTTCATTCGCTGCACGGCGGCACCAGAGATTTCAGGCACAGTTGTCTCGTCCGTAACAGATGAGGTTGAGCCACAAGTCAAAGGGATTTGTCTGCGCAATGGGCTGACGTTGATATCGATGGACGGTGTTGGCATGTGGCACGAGGTCGGCATTCTGGCCCGGGCCTTTGCTGTCTTTAGTGAGCACAATGTGTCGATCGACCTGGTTTCGACATCTGAAACCAACGTTACCGTTTCCATTGACACGACCGACGGCATGCTGGCCGATGACACACAACGGGCCTTATTGAGTGACCTCGAGCAGCTGTGCCGTGTGCGTGCTATTAATGATTGCTCTGCCGTGAGTTTGGTCGGCCGGAAAATTCGCACGATCTTGCCCCGACTTGCCCCGGCGCTCGAGGTATTCGAAGAAGAGAAAATCCATCTGATGTCGCAGGCGGCCAATGACCTGAACCTCAATTTCGTCGTCGATCAGGGACAAGGGCCGAAGCTGGTCCGGAAATTACACACGTCGATCATTCGCAAGACAGGCGGAACATCGGTTTTCGGGCAAAGCTGGGAAAGGCTTTTTCATGGTGATCAGGCCGCTGAAGAATCTCAAGATGCCTGGTGGATGCAAAAACGCGCGCAGCTACTCAAGTTGGCACACAACCAGGCCAGTGCCTACGTGTACGACCGTGACAGCGTAAGTCGAGCGGCGCGAGAACTATTGGGTTTATCCAGCGTCGACCGCGTCTTGTATGCGGTTAAAGCTAATTTTAATGCGGATCTTCTCAGGGTACTTGCTGACGAAGGTGTCGACTTCGAATGTGTGTCTCCTGGCGAAGTGGAGTGGATCGAGCAGGTCATACCGGATATTGATCTCAATCGAATTCTGTTCACGCCCAATTTCGCACCACGTGACGAGTACGAATGGGCGATCAGTAAGGGATTGCAGCTCACTCTCGACAATCTGTACCCGTTAGAGGCATGGCCTGAGATATTCAGCAAGACAAGACTTTTCATTCGGATCGATCCCGGCCAGGGACGAGGTCACCACGAAAACGTCAAGACAGCAGGCGTACATTCAAAATTTGGAATTCCACTTTTTGAGGTAGGTGAACTAAAACGGCTAATCGATGCCGCGGGAGCCGATGTAATAGGTATTCATGCCCACAGCGGTAGTGGTATTCAGGACCCCGATAACTGGCGTTCCGTTGCGGTCGAGCTTGTGCAGGTAGCGCAAGAATTTCCATCCGTCGAATCAATTGACCTCGGTGGTGGACTCGGTGTGCCCGACAAGCCCGGTGATAGGCCATTTGATCTCGAGAAGCTCGACAGGACACTGAACGATATACGAGCATCTTATCCCCAGTACCGCTTTTGGCTGGAGCCGGGCCGCTATCTCGTTGCCCAGGCTGGTGTCCTGATCAGTCGGGTTACCCAGGTTAAGGGCAAAGGTGATATGCGTTACATTGGTATTGGCACAGGCATGAATTCACTGGTTCGTCCGGCTCTGTATGGTTCCTACCACGAGATTGTGAATCTGACGAAAGCAGGAGAGGCACCAACGGACACCGTGACTGTGGTTGGTCCGATTTGCGAAACGGGAGATCGACTTGGCAGTGATCGGCTGTTGCCATATTCCGAAGAAAACGACGTGATACTGATTGCTAACGCCGGAGCGTACGGCTATGTCATGAGTTCGCAGTACAATCGGCGCGAGGTCGCAACCGAACTCGTCATTTAAACGGCAGAAGACACTCGTGAAGCTTTTTTGGTCACCGCAAACAAGATCGGCATGCGCAGTCTGGCTGCTCGAGGAAACCGGCTGAATTCTCAGCCAAAATGTCGCGATTCGAGCACGGAAGTCACGTCATCCAACTTTATTCCCTGGGTTCTCAATAATACGAGCAAGTGGAAAATCAAGTCTGCCGCCTCGTTCGTGATTTCCTCCCGATCGCCGCTTACAGAAGCCAGAGCGACCTCGACAGCTTCTTCGCCGATTTTTTGCGCAACGCGCTTCGGGCCACGCGCGATCAGGCTCGACGTGTAACTTTCTTCAGCCGGGTTTTTCAGCCTATCGTCGATGATGGTCTCAAGGGTCGTCAGGAAATCCAGTCCAGAAGTGCTCACATTCATTACCTTGTCAGTCTGATATCTATCGCATGTGCGGCGAGGTGATCTTTGAGATCGGCTATATTTATTTCAGCGCCGTGAAAAACGCTCGCCGCTAAAGCGCCATCCACACCGCTAATCAGGAATACATCGACAAAATGTTGCATCGTCCCGGCGCCTCCGGAGGCGATAAGCGGCACGTGGCTATTTTCGCGAACCAGGTGCAACTGCTCGTTGTCATAGCCGTTGCGAACGCCGTCCTGGTTCATGCAGTTCAGCACGATCTCTCCAATGCCGCGGTCCTGTGCTTCCAGAATCCAGTCAACTGTCAGACGTTCCGCCGCAGTTGTCTTGTCCGGGTCGCCCGTGTACTGATAAACGTGATAGCTGGAATTCTGTTCCTGACTATCAACACCGAGTACAACGCATTGCGATCCAAAACGCCGCGCAAGTTCGTCAATCAGGTCGGGATTCTCAAGTGCGGGTGTATTGATCGATATCTTGTCCGCACCTTTGTTTAATACTTCCTCAGCATCCGCAACACTGCGAATACCGCCGGCGACACAGAAGGGAATGTCGATGACGGCAGCGACGCGATCAACCCAGGTCCGGTCGACAATCCGACCGTCAGGGCTCGCTGTAATATCGTAAAAGACAAGTTCGTCCGCCCCCTCGTCACAATAGCGTTGCGCCAAATCGATAATGTCGCCAACG
>Ga0255054_10001818_pt1 | contig 12414 bp, 13 predicted proteins | sample JV7_2_23_MG_FD_188634 | JGI IMG/M metagenome (GOLD analysis project Ga0255054, IMG submission 188634) | Seawater microbial communities from Jervis Inlet, British Columbia, Canada - JV7_2_23 | ecosystem: Environmental > Aquatic > Marine > Inlet | place: Canada: British Columbia | collected... | reverse complement strand
GGAATCACTGTGGATTCTGGACGGCCCCGACGTCGAGCTGCTGCCCCTGCTGCAGGCGGCCTACGTCCCGCGCGAGCACCACTTCGGTCGCACGGTCATGGTGCACATCCTCAACAACGTCCAGAGCGGACTCTGCGGTGAGGACTGCGGCTACTGCGCCCAGTCGAAGAACTCGACCGCGCCGATCCGCAAGTACCCGATGAAGAGCGACGAGGAGATCTTCGCCGAGGCCGAGGCCGCCGCGAAGGCCGGAGCCTCGCGCTACTGCATGGCCCTCTCGGGCCGCGGCCCGAGCCTCGCCCAGACCAGGAAGCTGGCCACCCTGATCCGCGAGATGAAGGAGCGCTACCCGATCGAGCTCTGCCTCTCGATGGGATTCGTCGACGAGGAGCAGGCACGTCTCCTGGCCGACGCCGGACTCGACCGGTTGAACCACAACCTCAACACCAGCCAGTCTCATTACGAAGAGATCTGCTCGACCCACAGCTACCGCGACCGGTTGCGGACCATCACCACCGCGAAGAAGTGCGGCCTCGAGCCCTGCAGCGGCCTGATCGTGGGAATGGGCGAGGGGAGCGAGGACATCGTCGACCTGGCCTTCCAGCTCCGGGAGATGGAGGTGCCCTCGATCCCGGTGAACTTCCTGGTGCCGATCGAGGGCAACCCGGTCCAGGGCGACGGATCCCTCACACCCGCGCGCTGCTTGCGAGTCCTGGCGCTGATGCGCCTGGTGAACCCGGGGGCGGAGGTGCGGATCTCGGCCGGTCGCGAGGGCCACATCCGCTCGCTCGGCGCCCTGGCGCTCTGGCCGGCGAACTCGCTCTTCATCGAGGGCTACCTGACCACCCGGGGCGCAGACGAGCGGGAGACCTACCGGATGATCGAGGACGCGGGATTCGAGGTCATGGGAAACCCGACCTACGACGCGGAGCGAAGCGGACGCGAGGCCTCCTCCGGTGAGCTCCGCCTGCGGGGAGGGAAGGGCGGCGTGCTCAAGCCCGAGCTCTCGGAAGTCTCTTGAGCGCCTCCTCCCATTCTGCTTCGAGCGGTGCTGCCGATACAGTGGTGGAAAGTGGCACCCGCGCGCGCTCTCCGCTGGGTCCGCTGGCGGAAGCTTCGCTGGAAGCCATCCGCTCCCGCGGCACCTACCGGCGGATGAGAATTCTGGAGGGCACCCAGGGGCCGCGCGCGGTGGTGGACGGCCGCCCGGCGCTGAACTTCGCGAGCAGCAACTACCTGGATCTCGCCCGCCACCCCGAGGTGATCGAGGCCTCCGTACGCGCGGCGCGGGACCACGGCTGCGCCGCGGGCGGGTCCAGACTGATCTCCGGGAACCTGCGCATCCACGAGCTTCTCGAAGAGGAGCTGGCCGAGCTGCTGGGAACCGAGGCGGCCCTGGTCTTCAACACCGGCTACATGGCGAACGCAGGGGTGATCCCAACGCTTGCCGGGCGGGGTGACGTGATCGTCTCGGATGCGCTGAACCACGCCTCGATCATCGACGGATGCCGGCTCGCCCGCGCCGAGATCCGCGTCTTCCCCCACGGCGATCTGGAGGTGCTGGAGGCGACGCTTCGCCAGGTGGCGACGAGCCGAAGGCGGGTGCTGCTGGCAGTAGACGGGATCTACAGCATGGACGGCGATCTCGCGCCGCTCGCGGAGATGGTGGCGCTCGCACGGCGGTTCGACGCGATGCTGCTACTCGACGACGCCCACGGGACCGGCACCCTCGGCCTCCGGGGGGGAGGAACCGCGGAACTCCTCGGAGTGGAGCGGGAGGTCGACGTGTTGGTGGGCACCCTGGGCAAGGCCCTCGGATCATTCGGCGCCTTCGTCGCCGGGAGCGCCACCCTGCGCGACCTGCTGGTGAACGCGGCCCGGAGCTTCATCTTCTCCTGTGCGCTGGCTCCACCCCAGGTGGAGGCAGCCCGCGCCGCACTGCGCCTGCTGGGCCGGGAGCCCTGGCGCCGCGAGCGCCTTCGCGCCCATGGCGATCTTCTGCGCCGTCGCCTCGCCGACCGCGGCGTCTCGACGCAGCCCAGCACCACCCACATCATTCCCGTGATGCTGGGCGAGAACCAGCGCACCATGGCGACCTGCGAGCGTCTTCTGGAACGCGGCTTCTTCGCCCAGGGGATTCGCCATCCCTCGGTTCCCGAGGGCAGCGCCCGCCTTCGACTCACGCCGATGGCCACCCACCGCGAGGAGGAAATCCACGCCCTGGCCGGCGCGGTCGCCGAAGAGGTCTCCCGATCTCGATGAGGACCCGCGGCTTCTTCGTGAGTGGGACTGACACCGGCGTGGGAAAGACGCTGGTGGCCTGCGCCCTGGTGCGGGCGATGAGACGCCGCGGCCTCGACGTCGGCGTGATGAAGCCGATCGAGACCGGCGTCGGCGCAGAGGGTCCCCTCGACGCCCTGGCCCTGCGAGACGCCGCGGAAGCGAGGGAACCCCTGGAGGAGATCTGCCCCCAGACCTTCGCGCTCCCGGCGGCCCCGACCGTGGCTGCCGCCAGCGAGGGGCGCGCCGTGGAGCTGGAGGCGATTCGCGACGCCTTCGCGCGACTCCGCGGGCGGCACGACTGGCTGGTCGCCGAGGGTGCCGGCGGTCTCCTGGTTCCCGCAGCCCGGGATCTCAGTATGGCGGACCTCTGCCGGGAGTTTCAGCTGCCCCTCCTGATCGTCGGCCGCGCCGCACTGGGCACCATCAACCACACGCTTCTCACCCTGGAGGCCGCCGAGGCGCGAAGCCTGCCGGTCGCCGGCGTGGTGATCTCCCACTGCGGGGGGCGCCTCTCGGAGGCGGACAGCGCCAATCTCGAGGCGCTGCGCGGCGCGCTCGGCGCCACTCTGATGGGAGAGATCCCACCCCTGCGAGATGGCCAGCTCCCCGACGAGCACAGCATCGACGTGGGCGCGCTGCTCGAGAGGGCGGGCCCAGGGCTGGACCGTAAACGCACCAGGCGCAATTGACGGCTCAGGACGCTTCAGCCGCCAGGTAGACGCGCTCACCCTGGATCCAGGTCTCCTCCACGGCTCCCCGCTCGCTCAGCACCACCAGATCGGCGAGCGCCCCGGGCCGCAGCGTTCCCCGCTCCCGCTCGAGGCCGAGGAGCCGCGCGGGCCGCAGCGTGCAGGCAGCGACCGCCTCGAGGCGTGTCATGGCACCGAAGGCCTCGGCGTTGCGAATCGCCCGGTCCAGCGTGAGGGTGCTCCCGGCCAGGGTCCCATCCGCCAGGCGCAGGGCGCTGCCGTCATCGCGCACTCGTCCGGAGCCGAACGAATCGGGAGCACCCGGGCCCGGCAGCTCGATGCGGTCGCTGATCAGGAGCAGGCCCTCTCCCTTGGCCCGGGCCGCCAGCCGGACGATGTCGGGATGCACATGCACCCCGTCGCAGATGAGATCGCAGCTCAGCCGGTCGTCGGTCAGTGCGATACCCGCGGGGCCGCGCTCTCGATGGTGCAGCGGCGTCATCGCATTGAAGAGATGCGTCACATGACGGAGGCCCCTTTCGATGCCTTCCATGACGCACGCGTCATCCGCCAGCGAGTGCCCCAGGGCGGCGATCACGCCCCGGCTCTTCAGGTCGCCCAGCAGATCCCTGGCCCCCGTGACCTCGGGGGCCAGCGTCACGACCCTGACCAGCCCCTCGCCGGCATCGAGAATCGCCGCCCCCTCGACGGGATCGAAGCCGCGGATGCCCCTCGCCGGCTGGGCACCCGCCGCTGCCGGATTGATCCACGGACCCTCCAGGTGGATTCCCAGGGGCGTCGCCCCCGGCCAGTCGCCTGCGTCAATCGATGACGCGCACGTCATGACGCGCTCTCGAAGCTCTGGCTCGGGCCACGCCACGCTGGTGGCCAGGAACGCGGTGGTTCCGTGACGCGCCAACGACGCTGAAGCAGCGTGGAGCGCGTCATGACTCGCCTCCGGCGCCGCAAACACCAGCCTTCCGTGGAAGTGCAGATCGAGAAAGCCCGGAGCGAGCTGCCTTCCGCCGAGGTCGACCCGGAGCGCGCTCTCGGGGCGGGGTTCGCCACCCCGGCGGCGGGCGACGATCCTCCCCGACTCGACGAGCAGTGATCCGACCTCCGCCCGGTCGGCTTCCGGGTCGAGGAGAAGGGCGTTCTCCAGAAGGGTGAGCGTCACGACGGACCCGATGATACCCGCGGGTAGAAACTCAAGCGCGTCCGCCTCTCCACCGATTCATCTGGAATGGCCGAGTTTGGCGTAGACATCGTCGAGGATCTCCAGCTCCTCGATATCAAGCTGAATCTCCTCAAGAACGAGTACGAGCAGTACTTCATGGGCAGCCGCCAGCGCGAGCCCTCCCTGCTGCGCGGCGAAGTCCAGAGGATGGTGGTCCACTACGCCAACGTTCCCATCCGGAACACCGGTTACCGCTTCAAATTCAACAACCTGCGAGCTCGCTTCTTCTCCTTCCGGCGCCACTGGGACCGCGTCCTGCGCGAGATCGAGGAGGGCCGCTACGAGCGGCATCTGTTCCGGGCGAATCTTCGCGAGCGAGAGCCACCGGACACATCGGGATCCGCTCGCCCCGAGGGCGGCTCGCTGGGGGCGAAACCGGAGGATCTGTTCGAGAGCTACGTGTCGGCTCGCGAAGCCTGCGGCCAGGGTACCGCGGGCATCACCCGCGAGAAGCTCGATGCCCTGGTCGCGAAGCAGTCGGCCCAGCTTCGCGCCAGGTCCGGCTGCCAGGATGTGAAGTTCCGCGTCGTGGTGGAGGACGGCAAGGCCAAGCTGAAGGTCTCTCCGGTCGGCAGCTGACCTCAGACCTTGAACTTCTCCGATACAGCGATCCGGGTGATCGCCCGAGAGAAGGCCTCCTGGTAGTCGTCGTAGACGTCCTCGCCGTGCTCGGTCTGGCGCATCTCCTCGAGCTGGCGCTGCGCCCGCTCGCGGGCGGTGGTAGCCCGCTCCACGTCGATGTCGTGGGCAAACTCGCAGGTTCCCACCATCACCGTCACCGCATCCGCGCTCACGTTGGCGTAGCCGGTGGAAAGGGCGGCGTGAAGGGTCGTATCGCGCTGCTCCACCTCCATGACGCCGATTTGCAGACCGGTGAGGAAGGGCTCGTGCCCGTCCAGTACACCGAAGTAGCCCTCGGTGCCGGGCAGCACCACGCTCTCGACCGCGTCGCGGAAGGCCTGGCCCTCCGGGGTCACGACGACCAGCTCGAGGGCCACGGCTAGGCCATCCCCTTGGCTTTCTCGATCACGTCCTCGATGGCCCCGACCATGTAGAAGGCCTGCTCGGGCAGGTCATCGTGCTTGCCCTCCAGAACCTCCTTGAATCCGCGGATGTTGTCGTCGAGCCGCACGTAGGCGCCGGAGGTTCCCGTGAACTGCTCGGCCACGTGGAAGGGCTGGGAGAGGAAGCGCTCCAGCTTGCGGGCCCGGGACACGGTGATCTTGTCCTCCTCGGAGAGCTCGTCCATGCCGAGGATGGCGATGATGTCCTGGAGATCCTTGTACTTCTGGAGCACCTGCTGGACGCCCCGGGCCACCTGGTAGTGCTCGTCCCCCACCACCTGGGGATCGAGGATGCGGCTGGTGGAGTCGAGGGGATCCACCGCCGGGTAGATGCCCAGCTCGGAGATCCGCCGCGAGAGCACCGTGGTCGCGTCCAGGTGGGTGAAGGCCGTGGCCGGCGCCGGGTCGGTGAGGTCGTCAGCGGGGACGTAGATCGCCTGCACCGAGGTGATGGAGCCCTTGGTGGTGGAGGTGATGCGCTCCTGTAGCTCGCCCATGTCGGTGCCCAGGGTCGGCTGGTAGCCCACCGCGGAGGGGATGCGGCCGAGCAGCGCCGACACCTCGGAGCCCGCCTGAGTGAAGCGGAAGATGTTGTCGATGAAGAGGAGCACGTCCTTGCCCTCCTCGTCGCGGAAGTACTCGGCGCAGGTGAGCGCGGAGAGACCGACCCGCGCACGCGCGCCGGGCGGCTCGTTCATCTGCCCGTAGACCAGGGCCGCCTTGTCGAGAACGCTGGTCCCGTCGGCGAGCTTCGTCTCCATCATCTCGTTCCAGAGGTCGTTGCCCTCGCGGGTGCGCTCACCGACGCCGCCGAAGACCGAATAGCCGGCGTGCTCCTTGGCGATGTTGTTGATGAGCTCCATCAGCACCACCGTCTTGCCGACCCCGGCGCCTCCAAACAGGCCCACCTTGCCGCCCTTCGGGTAGGGCGCGATCAAATCCACCACCTTGATGCCGGTCTCGAGCATCTCGATGGTGGTCGACTGATCGACGAACTCGGGAGCCGGCCGATGGATGGGAAGGCTGATGTCGCTTCCGATCGGGCCGCGTTCGTCCACCGGCTCCCCGATCACGTTCATGATGCGTCCCAGCGTCTTGGGGCCGACCGGCACCCGGATCACGTCGCCGGTGTTGACGACCTTCTGATGGCGGGTGAGGCCGTCGCTGGTGTCCATGGCGATGCAGCGCACCGTGTTCTCGCCCAGGTGCAGTGCCACCTCGATCACGAGATTGTCCTCGCGCTCATCGATGGCGGGGTTGGTGGTGCGAAGCGCCGTGTAGATCTCGGGCAGGTTGCCGGGCGGGAACTCCACGTCCACGACCGGACCCGTTACCTGCGTGATCTTGCCTTCCGCTGCCATGGTGTCTTCTCCGATGGAATGATCATTCGAGCGCCTGGGCGCCGGTCACGATCTCGACCAGCTCCTTGGTGATGGCGGCCTGGCGCGCGCGGTTGAACTGGAGGGTGAGGCTGCTGATGAGCTCCTCGGTGTTTCGCGTGGCCGACTCCATGGCCGTCATACGGGCGGCGTGTTCGCCAGCCTGGCTCTCCAGCAGCACGCGGTAGATGTTGAATTCCAGGGCGTTGGGGATGAGCACCGAGTAGACGGTCTGGGCGTCGGGCTCGATCTTGAAGGGGATCGCCTCCTCCACGTCCCCCTCCACCTGCTCGGGCACCAGGGGAAGAGCGGTGACGTCCCGCGGCACCTGGCTGAGCGCCGAGACGAACTCATTGAAGACCAACACCACTTCGTCGACCTCGCCGGCGATGAAGCGCTTCGAGACGTGCTCGGCGATCTCCGCGGCGTGGCGATACTCCACCGTCCCGCGGTCGGTCCAGGTGTGAGCGATCTGGCTGGCGCGTCGTCTGCGGAAGTAGTCCACCGCCTTGCGGCCCACCAGCGCGAGCGAGACCGACTCGAAGCGGGGCTCTCGCTCCGCGAGGAGCGCCTCGGCCCGCTTCATGGCATTCGCGTTGAAGGCTCCGCAAAGACCGCGGTCGGAGGTGACGATCACCACCTCGAGCGCCCGGCGCTGCTCGCGCTGTTCGAGCAACGGGTGCTCCGCCTCGAGGGCGCGGCGCCCGATCTCCTCGAGGGTGGCGTACATCCGCTCGGCATAGGGGCGAGCCGCGATGATCGCGTCCTGGGCCCGCCGCAGCTTGGCGGCTGCCACCATGCGCATGGCACTGGTGATCTGCTGCGTCTTCTGGACGCTGGTGATGCGCCGCCGGATGTCTCTCAGAGTGGGCACGTCGGGTTCCTTGCCGTCAGGCCGCTTCGCTCTCTGCCTTCTTGGTGGGCTCGAAGACGTCGGCGAAGTCGTCGAGAGCGGCGGCCAACTTGGCGGCCAGCTCGTCGGGGAGCTCGGCGGTGTCGCGAATCTGCTCGAGGATGTCGGCATGTCGGCTGCGGATGTAGCCGAGCATCTCCTCCTCGTAGCGAGCCAGATCCGAAACCTCGTAGCCTCGCACCCAGGAGTCGCGGCCCTCGGGCGGCGTCGCCGTGAAGATCGAGACCACCTGCTCCTGCATCGGCATCGGCCGGTACTGGCCCTGCTTCAGCATCTCGGTCTGTCGCTCACCGTTCGCGAGCTGCTCCTGAGTCGCCTTGTCGAGGTCACTTCCGAACTGGGAGAAGGCCGCCATCTCCCGGTACTGGGCCAGGTTGAGCTTCAGCGTGCCGGCGACCTTCCGGGTGGCCTTGGTCTGGGCATTGCCGCCCACCCGCGAAACCGAGATGCCCACGTTCACCGCCGGCCGGACCCCCGAGTTGAAGAGATCCGTCTCCAGGAAGATCTGGCCGTCGGTGATGGAGATGACGTTGGTGGGGATGTAGGCCGAGACGTCACCGGCCTGGGTCTCGATGATGGGAAGCGCGGTCAGGCTGCCACCTCCCTCGTCGTCGTTGAGCTTGGCCGCGCGCTCCAGCAGTCGCGAGTGCAGGTAGAAGACGTCGCCCGGGTAGGCCTCGCGCCCCGGCGGCCGGCGCAGCAGCAGCGAGAGCTGCCGGTAGGCCTGCGCGTGCTTGGAGAGATCGTCGTAGATGATGACGGCGTGCTTGCCGTTGTCCCGGAACCACTCGCCCATGGTGCAGCCGGTGTAGGGCGAGATGAACTGGAGCGGCGCAGGCTCGCTGGCGGTGGCGGCCACCACGATCGTGTAGTCCATGGCGCCGTGCTGCCGGAGCTTCTCCACCACCTGGGCCACCGTGGACTGCTTCTGGCCGGTGGCCACGTAGACGCAGAAGACATCCGTCTGCTTCTGGTTGATGATGGTATCGATGGCGATGGCGGTCTTTCCGGTCTGGCGATCGCCGATGATGAGCTCCCGCTGGCCGCGCCCGATCGGCGTCATCGCGTCGATGGCCTTGATGCCGGTCTGCAGGGACTGGTAGACGGACCTGCGCTTCACGATGCCGGGGGCCTTCAGCTCGACGCGGCGCGTCTCGGTGGTGTCGACGGGGCCCTGGCCGTCGATGGGGTTGCCGAGCGCATCCACCACGCGGCCCAGCATGGCCTCGCCGACGGGCACCTCGATGATGCGGTTGGTCCGCCGCACCAGGTCACCCTCGCGGACGTGGAAGGCCTCGCCCATCACCGCGATGCCGACGTTGTCCTCCTCGAGGTTCAGCACCATCCCCTGCACATTCCCGGGGAACTCGACGAGCTCTCCGGCCATGGCGGACTCGAGGCCATAGACGCGCGCGATGCCGTCGCCAAACGAGAGCACGGTGCCGGTCTCGGCGACGTCGATCTCGCGACCGTACTCCTTGATCTCGCGCTTCAGGATGTCGGTGATCTCACCGGGCTTGATCTTCATTCTCTCCGATCCTTCGTTCGCGTGCGCTTGGCTGGGCGCGGCCCGTGGTGGGGATCTGCTCACCTGCGGCTCGCCGCGCGCGGGTTTCTACCTCGTCAGATTCGCGCGCAGCTGGCGCAGCTGCGTTCGCAGACTTCCGTCGAAGACCAGGTCGCCGACCTTGGCGATGACGCCGCCGAGCAGACTCGGGTCGACCCGGACCGAGACTTCTACCTCGCCGCCAGTGCGGGTGGAAAGCGCCCGGCGGAGCCGCTCCAGCTGAGCGTCCCGCAGCGGGCCGGCCGAGACGACCTCGGCGCGCCGGCGCCCGGCGTCCTCGTTGACCAGCCGCTCGAACTCCTCGTGGATGGCCGGGAAATCGACCAGCCGACGTTGGTCGATCAACAATGAGAAGAAGCTCCGCACCGTCGGGCTGGCGCCGATCCGGTCGGTCACGCCATCTAGCACTGCCCGGCGCTGGGCCACCGGGTGGAGCGGGCGGAAGAGCACGCGGTGGAGCTCCGGGTTCCCCTCGAGGAGATCTCCCATGCTGGTGAGCTCGCCCACGACTTCCGCGACCTTTCCCGCCTCTTTCGAGAGCTCGAAGAGGGCCTTTGCGTAGCGTCGCGCCGCCGCGCCGCCCGCCATCAGTGCAGCCCTCCCTGGCTCCCGGCCGAGGGCGGGGGCCCACCACCGGCTCCGATCTCCGCCACGAACTCGTCCACCAGGCGGTCGCGATCCCCGTCGGTCACCTGATCCTGGAGCAGCTTGCCGGCCAGCTCGACGGAGAGGTCGGCGGCCTCGTCGCGCAGCGCCTGCTTTGCCCGCTCCACCTCGCGATCGACGCCGCTCGCCGCGTCGCGCTTGATGCGCTCAGCCGTAGCGCGGGCATCCTCGAGAATCTGCAACCGCTCCTGCTCCGCCCGCTCGCGGGCCATCTGGTGCAGTTCCTCGATCTCGACATCGAGCTTCGCGGCCCTCTGCGTCCACTCGGCAAGCCGGCCCTCGGCGTCCTTCAGCAGCTGCTCGGAGCTGGCCAGATTGGCCTGGATGCGCTGCCGCCGCTCGCTCAGGTAGTTGAGCACCGGCTTGCGACCCAAGTAGACGAGCACGCCCAGCAGGAGGAGGAGATTCCCCGCCTCCCAGACGAAATCCATCAGACCCCCGCCTTCTTCCGAGGCCGCCGCGGGCGATGCCGCCAGGAGAAGCAAGAGCACGGGGAGTAACACGTGGCTGGTCATCGGAGGCTCCTCCCCAGCACGCGGGTGGCAGCTTCCCGCGCCAGCTCTTCCGCCTGCTCGCGCAGCTGGGAGCGGGCATCCACCAGCGCTCCGGCCACCTCCTCGCGCGCGCGGTTGATCTCCGCCTCCGCCTCGCTTCGCACGCTCCCGGTCAGCTGGGCCTGCTCGCGGCGCGCCTCCTCCAGCGCTTGCTTGCGGCCGCTCTCCGCCTCCTCGCGGGCACTCCGCACCGCGCTCCGGTAGCGGCCGAGCGTCGCTTCCGCCTCGGCACCGACCTCGTCGGCCCGCTTGCGCGCCCCCTCGATGCGCGCATCGCGCTCGTCCAGAACCCGAAAGACGGGTTGGAAGAGCAGCTTGTTCACCGGAAAGACCAGCAGGACGAAGAGGACGATCAGGTAGAAGATGCGCTCGTCGGGAAAGATCTCGAGAGTCTCCGCAGCCGCGTGCGCGGGAAGCGCGCAGAGCAACCCGATGGCCAGGGCGGGGAGAGTCTTCGCGGTCGAGGAAGCGCTGTGCCGATCCATACTCTGCCTGAACCCTGCCTGAACTCCGATCCCTGCTGGCTCGAGCTGCTCGGCGCGGGGATGAACCTCGAGGGACAAGACGAACGGCGGACCGGATCGATCCGCCGGTGACTGGGCGGCGCCAATAGTTACAAAAAACGCACGAAGATCAAGATGATTCGGCGCGCTCGGCGGCTCCCGGGACGGTTTCGCAACGCCCTTCCAGGATGCCTCCCTCCTCAACCGTCAGGCGCGGGCAGCGGAGCGATCCCACCACGCGAGCGGTCTTGCGGAGTTCCACGCGCTGCCGGGCGTGGATTTCCCCTTCGAGTTCGCCCGCGACGATCAGTTCGTCGACCTCGATCCGCGCGCGCACGCGGGCGCCTTCACCGATCACCAGGCATCCCTCCGCCACGACGTCTCCACAGAGCTTCCCGTCGACCCGGGCGGCGCCGCGGAAGGAGAGGAGGCCCTCGAACTCCGTCCCCGAGGCGAGGACGGTCGGGATCTGACCGTCAGTCACGGAGCGCCCTCGAGGATCGCGCGACTGATGCGATGGAGGTCCTCGGGACCGTAGAACTCGATCTCGATCTTGCCGCGTCCCGCGGCGCTGGTGATCCTGACCTTGGTCTGGAGCTGATCGCGAAGCCTGTCGACCAACTGCCGGAGGTTGGGATCCACCGCATCGCCGGCGGCCCTGGGGCGCCGGCGCGTGGGCGTGCGCGTCCCGGTGAGAGAGCGAGCCAGCTCTTCGGCGACCCGGACCGAGAGCTGGTTCGCCACGATCCGGTCGCGCAGGTGGCGGCGGCGCTCTGGGTTGTCGATCTGGAGCAGCGCCTTGGCGTGACCGGCACTGAGCACGCCGGTTTCCACGTCCTGCTGGAGCTCGCGGGGGAGCTCGAGCAGCCGCAGGTGATTGGCGATCGTCGAGCGGTCGAGGCCGACCCGTTCGCCTACCTCTTCCTGGGTGGCACCGCCGTCGGTGAGGGCGCGGAAGGCGAGGGCCAGCTCGATCGGATTCAGGTCGTGACGCTGTACGTTCTCGACCAGGGCCATCTCGAGGCGCTCGCGGGATGCGACGTCCTTGACCATTGCCGGGATCGTCGTGAGCCCGGCCAGCCTGGCCGCGCGCCAGCGGCGCTCCCCCACCACCAGCTCGTAGCCGTCGTCCGCCTCCCGCACGACGACCGGGTGCAGGAGACCGTGACGCACGATCGAGTCGGCCAAGCCCGCCAGCTCATCGGCGCTGAAGTCCCGACGCGGCTGCTGTGGGTTGGGCCGGATCCGATCTACCGAGATCTGTGTATACGGGCCGCGGGGCTCCGGCGCCGGGCCGGAATCCGCGCGCAGCGCTCCGGTCGCCACCGACGGTGCAGGGATCAACGCCCCGAGTCCTCGACCGAGTGCGTTACGACGTGTGGCCATCCACTTGTCCTCCCTCTTCATCCTCGCCCGCCTTTCGAATCGGCAGCAGCGGCGGCTTTCGCGTCGGCTCAGCGTCTCCGCAGCGTCGCAGCAGCTCGTCGGCGAGGCACAGGTAGCTGTGCGCTCCCTTCGAGTGTATGTCGTAGAGCAGGATCGGCTTGCCGTGACTGGGC
>Ga0255054_10001817_pt1 | contig 12415 bp, 27 predicted proteins | sample JV7_2_23_MG_FD_188634 | JGI IMG/M metagenome (GOLD analysis project Ga0255054, IMG submission 188634) | Seawater microbial communities from Jervis Inlet, British Columbia, Canada - JV7_2_23 | ecosystem: Environmental > Aquatic > Marine > Inlet | place: Canada: British Columbia | collected... | reverse complement strand
GATTATCAATCACGCCCCGATCATGGTAGTTTTATAGAAAGCGTGGAACAGTTCCAGGAGCGCTCTAAAAAGGCTTTTGATGAACTGCAAAAAGGAACCGGTGATGAAACACCCTGGGAGGTTAAATAGATGAATAAACAACTACTTTTTATAGCTACAATTGTTTTTTTACTATCCTCAAGTTTTTGGGTTCCAGTGGGATATATAATATATGATGATGAAAAAGTGGACATCGAAAAAAAAACCAGAGGTTCAATTCCTCTACTATTACCACCATTTGGTTTTGAAGATTATTCAACTGATGAATACCAGCATATTTATTGTTATATCTCTGACTGGCAACTGATCAAAACCCTCAAAAATGAGTTTAATATTACTTTTACTTTTGAAAATGGAACTATCCTCACAGACAACTATAGTTACATCGAAGGAAGATATTACAATACCACTTTTACAGTTATAAACAAAAACATGACCGTAGGATATATTTTTAACGAGGTCTGTTACGTGCCAAATAATGTTTTTACCAATGCCTCTAAACTTCCGAACTATCGGAAACACAGAATTGATTATACAGAAGATGAAGAAGGTTTTTTAAGAATCCACCAGGTCACCGACTTGGGAGGTTTAAAAATAAGGGTGGAATAAATGAACCGTTATCTTAAATGGACGTTACAATCCTTCTTGTTCTATCTTGGAATGTTGGGTCTCTCATTTGGTGCGGTTATCACATTAGGATGCGTTGCTGGTGTTGCTGATAAGATGTTTTCTTCATCATTACAGATCTGGTGGGAGATATTCATCATGATAAATGAAATAATACTTATCAGCGTAGCCATTTATTGTGTGTTCATGGGTTTCAAGATACTGTGGGAAAGAATAGAAAAAATACCAGAGGAAAAATAAATGACTCAAATAAAATTAGGTAAGACCTGCACAAGCCATATTGATGGTAGAAAATATGCAAGTATGGAAACTGTGCCAGATGATGAAAAATGGCCGACACTATATGATCTCCTGCACTGGTATCGATATAACATATACAGGATACTCAAGCAGAACAGATATGGAGTTGAAAAAAATGATTAGTGTCTGGAGAGCCGGTGGAGGTCCTTCGCCTTATGTATATGCTTTTGGCTATTGGACTGGCGAAGAAAAAGATTTGATATGTCTAAAAAAATGTAAAACCAATGAGGAATCTGAAAAATATCTTTCACCGCTTGATGAAAACATTCTGATTGCTTTTTGTAAATTTATTTATTATAAGTATTATATTAAAAGTTTCATTTGATGGAACTTAGACAGAACAGATGGAGTAGGATATGAAAAAAGAAGATGACCTAATAATAAAACGAGTCGTGTTGAATGTTAAACAAGTATGTAAAGACTGCAAAAATAAAAAATCCTGTGATTTTTTCAAAGAGATAGAAGCATATCTGAAACAACTCAAAGAACATTTTAAAGAACTCCCGGGAAAACCACCTGTTGAATTAAGCTGTGATTCAAAAGATATCATGATACCAACAGTTTATGGAGCTGAAGAAGGAGCAGATGCTGTTGAATTTTGGCTGACTCTTGAAATGGATAATGGTTATACTTTCAAATATGTTAATGTCGGAGATTACTATGTTCCAACGAAGATGCCAGAGGGAGTTAAATGTATATATGCATAGAGGCGAGGAATATGAAGAAAAAAGATAAGAAAAAACTAACAATTTCTAAAACAGATGCCGCTGAACTAAAGCAGAAATTTGGAAACAAGATGATCCTTAACCCAAAGATAGAGATTAGGGCTGATGATGCTCAGGATCATGAAAAAAGCGTCCTGATATGTTTTCATAAACCAAACAACATTTTTGATACTGAGGAGGACTTCTGTGACACCTGTAATAGGAAGATATACTACCGGCCACATAACAAGGAGTATAAACGCAAGATCTGTTTGTTGTGTGCCAAGGCACAAGGGTTTTTTGATGAAATCAAAGAAGATAAACCAAAGGATGGGAGAATGGCAGGTTAGGAGGGAAAAATATGGTGCAAGATCATAAAAAAATAATAAATGAGAAAGTTAAAGATATACAGAAGGAAATAGATAAACGAAAATACAAGGACATGTTTGCTACTTATATGCAGATTTTTTTTCTTATCATGCTCGTAATAGGTTTTGTAATGATATCTATATTATCAGCATATAATAATCAGTTACTTGAAGTTATAATTGGTTTTCTCTGTGCCATCATAGGGTTAGTTGGGTTTCTGCTTTGCGTATATTATGAGTCAAGAATAGACTACACAGCATGGAATAAAGCATTATGGATTGCTCGAAACTGGCTGACAACCGACATAGAGGTAGACCAAATGTTATTCAGATATCACCATTCACAGTTTGATGATGACGTTGACAGAGCATTAGGGATTCTACATTACAAATATAATATAAAAATATCCAAGTAATTTTATTATCATAAAAATGCATAATAGGCGAAGGGAAATATGAAAAAGGAAGATGATTTGACAATAAAACGGGTTATACTTAACATTAAACCAGTTTGTAAAGGCTGTAAATCTAAAAAATCATGTGAATTTTTCAAAGAAATGAGATCATATTTAGGACAACTTAAAAAACATTTTAAAACAGCCCCTGAAAAACCACCTGTTGAACTAAGCTTTGATTCAAAAGAAGTCATGATACCATCCTGTTATGGAGCTGAAGGATCAGACGATATTGCTGAATTTTGGATCGCCCTTGAACTGGCAAATGGTTATACTTTTAAATATATAAATGTCGGAGATTACTATATTCCGACAAAGATGCCTAAAGATACTAAATGTATATATGCATAGGAGAAGGAGAATATGGAATGGTATGAAATAATAGTATTACTCGGAACACTTACTCTCGGCTCTTTTATCGCTCGGATACTATATGTGTTATATCTGGAAGATAAGATAGAAGCCTTGAAAAAAAGGAGGAAACTATTAAAGAAAAAAAGAAACTGGAAGAAAATAGTAAAAAATATCTTTGTAGCTTTTGGAGCCATATGTGTAATAATAGCAGCAGCTGGTTTCTTCGGTTATTTTTTTCTTTATTGCCCTGGTTTCACTACATATGGTGACCAATTTGAAGGAGTTCTAATTGATTATCGGGATCTAAATCAAACAATCAGGTATCAACCGCGCAGTTGTGACGACCCGCAAGAATTAAAGTTATATACAGTTTACTTCAAAGTCCCATATAAAGAAAAAATTATTATTCAATATGATAATCAAACATGTGAATGCTATGTGCAGAATTATACTACCAAGTCGCATCTAATGGCTTTTGATTTGGGATATGCTGATTACGGGGTAGAAGACCTCCAGAATATGATTGGAGAATATGTCGTATTTCATGGGAGTTTTACTCATATGCGACAGAACACCTTTCGATGTGATTCATTTGACAAAACAGATAAGGGGGAAAAATGAAAATAGATATATCAGAAGACACAGAAAATAATATAACAATATATTGGAATGGTTTTATAGAACAATGCATAACTAACTCTCCAGATGAGGGCTGTGCTTTTCTTTTCGCTAAAAAACCATAGGAGAAGTATAAAATGAAAAAAATAATTACATGGAAAAAAGGACCAACGTCTGAAGATTTCAAAAAACTAACTCAAAGCGAAACAATGAACTCGGAACAAAACACAAATGAATTCACTGAGGGCATGCTCCTCTGTTTTATCGATTGCGAGATAAAACTGAGATTTGCAGCTTTCTCTCACTGCACATGTCCATATGGAAAATGTATAAAAAAACCAGAGGACATCAAAAATCAATTGATTTATTCATATTATTTGACCACGGACTTTTATATATAATGAAGGGAAAATATGACAAAAGATAAAGAAAAAAATAATGTTTTAGACATAGAAGTTGGAGGTGATATATGAAAGATTTGAAAGAAAAATTAGCCATATCTGATATGAGACATAAAACCAGGATAGAGCTAATAAATAAATGGAGCCATTGTTGGAATAGCCAATCAGATGAATATCTGAAGGATCATATCAATAGAAGCCAAGGCAACTTTGTCCCAGAATACAAACCTTATTGTAATGTTGATCCTGACTACATCCAGAACAATATAACAGCAATAGAATATCATCTGAGAATGATGGATGAGACACATAATATTCTAATGTTAAATAAAGAGATACTACCACAATTAGACGGTCAATATAAAGATAAACAGCATATGATGCAGAGAGTAGAGAACACAATTACTCTGCTGGAAAATATCAGAGCAGATTTCATTATGTTAATGTTCAAAATGACTTTTAACAAAATACTAAATGGAGGGCAACTAACTAAAAAAAAGATGCTACAGATTGACAATAGACTGAATGAAATCAAATCTACATATTTTTCACAAAATAACTATGTGATTCCTTATATTGTATCGATGTAATTTTACTATGGTAAAAATGCATAATAGGAGATTAGGAAAATTATGGAAGAAAGAATAGGTCCAACAGACAGATTAAGAGATGCAGGTGATGCTTTGATATGCCCTCATTGTAAAAAAACAGGAGAGGGTTTGATTATAGATGACTATACATCTCGTCATAGTCGAATGGTATTAATTGAATGTGGGAACTGTGAGAATCTTTACAAGGCATATTATAAACTTGAAAAAATAGTTAAATTAATAGAAAAGGAGTAATAAATGAAAAAAGAGATATGTGATGAAGAACAGTGCGGTTTTAGAATACCGACAGAAGAATATCCACAAAAGGATTTTTGCAGGAAATACAAAAAACCAATAGTTGAAATTGATTTCTGTCAAAAGAGGTTTGACGGTGGATGGATTTCACCAGATGGTGAGTTTCATCAATCTGGTTTTGCAGAGCATGATGCAGATGCAAAAAAGATAATTCAGGAACAGTTTCCAACTCTCTATGAAAGAATGAGAGAAAAATATGACGCTGTGATGATTTCTGAAGGTTGTAAAGACAAACTCGTGGAGAAAGGATGGATTGATTTAACAGGAAATCCATATCCTTGTATGGGCATTACTAATCATACTTGGGCAGTGTGCATTTCTGAAAACAAGATAACACCACAACAACATACACTGATCAATGAATTTATAGAGAAAGGAATGAGATTTGCAGGTTTTGTAAATCCTGCTTAATAAAGGAGTGATGATTATGGGTAAAAAAATGGACAAGGGAGATACTATTTTATATGCCTCTATGTTATTAATTGCAATAATAGTTGATTTACCACCTTATCTAATTTTGTTTTTTGCCAGAGATAATATGTTTTTATGGAGTGTTTGGTTTTTTATTGCGTTTGGTAGTATCTTTGCATGGGCTTGTTTTTTAGAGTTTTACAAATATAAAAAACCAACAAACAATGCAAATGGTCAGGATTAGGTTTTACTATGAAAAATTGCGATTGGATGGAAAAAGATAGAACTTGCTTATGGGATAATGTTAAAGAGAAATGTGAATTGTTGGATAAGAATGGAAAATGCACATTTGAACCAAATAAATATATGTATTGTTCTTGTGGTTTTAAATGTAATACTATGAGTGAACTTCGTAATCATAGAACATCTGGTTGTCCTATGAAAAAATGCACAAAATGTGACAAAATCAAACCTATAACTGGATTTTATAAAAACTGCAAATCACCAGATGGATATAGCACAATATGTAAAGAATGTAGAAACGCATATGAAAAAGAACGTAGGAAGATTCCAGAAGTTCATGACAAAAAATTGAAAAAACAGGCAGAGATACTGGAAGATATAAAAAACAACATGGATTAGAAGTAATACTATGCCTGAAGAAGCCCTTGAATGTTGCAGAGGATGCATATTCTACAGAACGCAAATAATTAATAACGTTTTAGGATTAACCGTTGAAGCAGATCCTAATGGTTGCTGCAACCCGTTCATTGATAGCAGTTGGTGTCTCATCCCGCACCGCAGCACTATAAAAGGCATCTATCACCAGGAGACCTGGAAAGAGGAATGAAATGACTCATAAGGAAGGCAGGCATCATAGTGATAAGCTATTAAATGTTCTGTATGAGATATATAATGAATTGTTCAAACAAGCAGAACCTTCTGCTGATTTTGATAAAATGAGAGAGTCTGGTGAAGCTAAGAAACCTAATTTTTTTATGTATTATTATCTTTCTAACAGCAGACAGAATAAGATTATGGGGGATATTTGTCGTAAACATCATCTTAATAGATTTGAACGAGATGCTGTGAAAGGAGAAGCTAATTTGGGTTGCAGCCCTAATAGTTGTGAAAGAACTTGGAAGGATTATAGGCGTAAATTATGATGGTTAGGTTTTTATGGTAACGGAAGAAGCAAAAGAGATAATTTGGAACGCAATTAATGATCCTGAATTTATTAAAGGTATTGCTGAATCTTGTGATTTCTTTGATACTATTGTTAAGGCATATAAGACTGAAAACATAATTGTTTTACAATCAGTTAGAAATGCTTTGGATAGAAGGATTACTGAGTTGAATATTAAGCATTGGTTTATCAGAATTGAAACTATTGAAAATAATATAAAGAAGAAGTTATTAAATCATTAATTCAATAAAAAATGGAGGGTCGATAAAATGATTAAAGTAAAAGTTGAGGTTGAATGCTGGGATGGAAACTACGCTTCTGTCGCAGAAGCAGGAACTATACGAGGTGTTTAATTTACAACTCAACATTGTTTTTTTCACCTCTGGAAACTCCTGATTTAAATCAAGAAAGGATGCCACTTCAAATCACTCATAAAATTGAAGTATCCTCAATTCAAGAAATCACCAACGAGAGGATTAACATATGTGGATCTGTGTCAATAAATGAGGAAAAAACTGAAAGCTATCAACAACCATAGGAAACCTTCATAGGTGTTTTTAAAAGATATGGCACCCGGAATGGTTTCAAAGGATATCCTGAGAAAACAATACTGCTTATAGATGTTAAACACGATGGAATAGTTATGGCGGACCATATCTGGTTTCCGCTTACTAAGGGTTTTCAGGCTCTTGGGCCTCTTGCAGAAGGCCAGAAGGTAATGTTTGATGCTCGTGTAGGAGAATACGTCAAAGGCTACAAAGGAGGCCGTGAGGATGATTTCTGTGAACATCCCATTGAAGAGGATTATAAGTTGAAAAATCCGACGAACATTAAACTACTAAATGATGATATGGGCCATACAGTTAGTAGTGCCCAAACTCAGCTTGTTTTCTTAGTTTTCTTTTTTTTCTTGGAATAATAAAACTCGAGAACAATGAGAGTAATGCCCAGCGATACAAGCAGGATTAATGGTAGAGATCTTATCAATATCAACATCATCAGACTGTTATGTGTCGTATATGGTGTATGATACACAGCAAGAAAATAAATATCTATATGCTCATCTGTTTTTGTGAAATCATAGGTATCTATCCAATCATAATGAATCCGTAGGCTGACATGATGCACCTGATCGTCTTTGACGAAGATCCTAACTTCCTCAGTGTCAGGCGTATGACCACTTGCACCAGTCCATACATAGTTGATTTCCATGTAGTCCATATCTAAACTTGGAATGTATATGAGGTGCCCATAGAATACTTCATCAGCCGGATCATCCTCTGGATAATGTGCAACTGGTAAAAAATCTTCTTCACCCTCAGAAACCTCAACTGGTATATACAACCAGTTACCCGCGAGCAATACTGCAATCATGAGAACAACAATACCCAGAATAGCAAGTTTCAGGCTCTACCACCTCCTAAGTCTAAAAGGCTGACGATCAGGTATTGACACAGGTTTATCCTGGCCATAGTCACTTTTAATGCTCACAGGCATAGCATCAGGCTCCCACATAGGTATCTTAGAACCAGCTCTATTGAAATATTTAAAATCATGAGGATAAAGACGGTCTTCATGTTTCATAAAGAACGCAGCTTTGTCAAGAGCCACCTCTCTGAAAAGTTCACGTATCTCATCAAAGGTTGGAGAAATACCTCTTTCCGCACCCCACATATCCCATGCTATCTCACCAGCATATGTCTCAGGTATCAATGAACCACAATCAGCTCCTGGTTCATCAGGATAGTCTTTATCATCTTTAACAGCACACGCCTGGATATATCCCTCATACGCCCAAGGACTAAAATCTTTAATGCCGTGTTCTTCATGGAGCTCCTCAGCAAACTGATTAAAATTCTGATCATAACGCAACAGATCATACGCATCTTGTTTATATAACTGCCATTGGATATATAAACCCCTGATAGGGGCAGTCCATCCTTCAACCACCTCATCATTAGATGTATCCTTTAAAAGACAAACATTGTCACCATCCTCTGTATCAGTCCATTTACCGTTCATCTCCTTGCAACCAGTAAGGTTAGTAACATCAAAAGGAATATACTTTTTTTTACCTGTTACCTGACAACCGCGACCACGGTCCTCATAACCAATAGGGCAACCACTACGGTTCATGTCTCACCACCACCCTCGCGGAACTTGAAATAAGCCTTTAGACAGTCATCAATTGCTTCTTGTTTAACAGTGACATATTTACGTTTCTTTTCAACATCATCATCATGGTAGATCGCCATGAAAACCTGTTCTTTTTGAGCAGGTGTAGGATGTTTATCCAATACAATAATTGATGTCTTCGTCCCTGTGTTTCTATATATTTTCCGAGGAAGACTTATAACAGCCTGAGGGAAACCTGCTTTTATCAAATTTCCCCTGTAATCCTTGTAACCTGGATTAGCAAGGATACCATCAGACACGATCAACACCACCCTGTTAGAAACAGTGTTAAGCATATGTGTCAAAAAAATCTGCTCACTTGATTTATTATTCAACTTACCATAACGTAACAAATCAGGGTTATGCATGAGAAGATAACGATCCCATTTCATATTAAAAGGAGGATTACAAGTTGCATGATTAATTCTGATATCACACCGGTTCTCAAAAGGATTGTAACTCTGACCAGGTGGGCAACCAGTTTTCATCATCTACTATCTGCCCCCATATAAAAACGACTCATATTCGGCGGATCCCATTTATTAGCATGCATCCATGCACGTCCATCATTCGGGTCAAGAGCCAGAGTATCAGCACAAATAAACTTATACGGATGCCGAGCCATAATAGCCATATTCACAAGAGCAGCTTTATATATCAACTGGTCAAGTTCAATACCATGAATCTCAAGAGGAATATCCTCCGGGACATAATTATTCGCAGCAATCACCATCGCACCAGTCCCCATAGCAGGTTCAAGCAAACGAATAGGCTCACCACTATTCCGTCTGACAAGATCCATCATATCCTTAGGCGTTCCAAAAGTCATCTGAGCCATCATCTCAGTAATAGGGGTAGGAGTAAAATTCTGACAAAGAGACTTATTACCTAACTCCTGATTTGTAACAAGCCCACCAAGATAATCCTTCGGGTTGTCTCGGGCAAGAGTCCTATAAGCAAAAAGCATCTCACCAAGCTCCTTTTTCAACTCAGGATGCTTAGTATGCGTAAGACCCTCCTGGTCAGCAAGAAGATCTACTAAAATCCTGAAACCATCACGCCCGAAAGAATGACCTCGGTTACCTATATGATTATAAATCTTCTCAAGAATCTTATCAGGAGTAGTATCACGATATTTATCCCTAATAAATTGTTTATCCTGGAGAAGTTTATCACAGACAACAAAAACCTTTTCCTTACGCTCTTGAACACCACAAGAATAACCCTCTTGCCTCAACACTCTTTTAGATTTAAAAGCCTTCCACTGATCAGGCACAACCAAGACGCATTTACCACGCTCCTCACGGAATCCTGCAGGGCAGCCATCACGCGTCAAGGCCAACACTTCCCAATCCATCCATTAAGATCTTTGATATTAGGATTCTTCTTAGAAACATAACAACCCTTACCGGTTTTATTCTGAGCATCTAAATGTTTCGCTTTAGGTATCAACAACTGCAGGACCTGTTTTTGTTCAGCAGTAGGCTTAGTATAGGTTTCAACCGCAAGCACATTATACGGAAGCTCACCAAAATCATCAAGAAAAAACTTTACACAATTGCAATCCTCCAGAAAAGCATTCATAATACCATACTGAGCCATCCGGTTATCACGACCAACACCAGTAGGCTTCGCAATATCAGTATGAGATAGCTTATGGAAATCCATGATACTCCCATCAGGCAATATATAACCACGATCAGTAATGCTGCTTGTCACACCATAATGGTCAAAAAACATCTTACATCGAACTGGTATACAATGCTCGCCAACTTGCATCTGACCAGACGGACAACCAGCTTTACTCATAGAACATCCCAGATAGTTTTTTATTTATCCTATCTTTAACAATTTTTGATTTCCAATTAAGATTATGCGCTTTAGCCTCTGACTTTAACATATATTTATATGTTTTTTCGATAGCTGGTGCAGAATGCTTCAACAATTCCATATCAACTTTTGATTTTTTAGATACACCCTCACAAATCTCTTGTATGTGTTTAGGGATACATGCTACTATTTTATTCATTTTATTATCATAACCACATGGTGCAAAAGGCATTATCCGGCAGGTAGTAGGTTTAATATTATGGATTTTACAGCCTTTATCATCATAAAAATAACAAGATCCGTCTGATTTTCTTTTAATCATTCTTATATTTGAACCTGGAATTTCAGCCTCATAATAATCTTTATAGCCCTCTCTATTAATTCTACTTTTTTCTTTAGTATCTATATCACCAGGCATATCTTCACAGCATGTCCCACATCTAACACAATTCCAAGATAGATTCTCAGGAAAGACAAATTTAACATTTCCGACTATTTTTGAACTTTTATAACCATCACGTTTCATTATTTTAGCTCCCATGCTCTTATGGTCTGCATCAGTTGTTTTAAAGAAATATGATCACGTCTTGCTAACTTTCTCAGAATATTCAAATCAATCGTAATCGGATAAGTTTTTTTTTCACCCAGAATGTGCTCATCTACTCCACCACCAGCCTCAGCTATAAGATACCATGCATCACCAGCACGCATATCTGATTCACCAGCCCAATAAGTTGTTTGAATATCATCAACCACTCCAGCAGCATCTATAGTAATCTCATCTGCTTTTTTCTTTTTTTTACCCTTCATTCCAATTTTAACATAAGGAGCAACAATCGTCTCTTTTTCCCTTTCCAGTTCTGATAAGATTTCTTTTTCATCATCAAAAAATTCTCCATATTTATATCGTGTTAAATCCTGCATTTGCATATCGATTTCAGCAATACGTTTTAACTCACTACGTATCTCTTCATCTACTTTCGGAAGTTTATAAGATAATGATTGTTTCAAAAAACCTTTTTGCCGCCTAAAATCATCTATTTCATGTGTAATATCAAGATGTTTCCGGTCAGCTTTCATCTCCCCATCCCGTAACTTCCATTCTTTATAATCCGTGAGTTTACCCGCCCTTTTAAGCTCACGTCGTTGCTGCCTTAGTTCACTTGCCTTATTAAAAAACATATTGCCTTTTGTATGTAGCTCTGATAATTTTTTATCAATTTTATTCAATTCAACTGCAATATTCAAAGAGTCAACAATCTCTCTGGTTTTGGGGTAGCATTTTCCCTGTATTTGTATTTCACCCGGTGGACAACCAGCTTTCTTCATATAGCACCCATCTTCTTCTTAATCTTCTGTAAATTACTATTTGTTACTTTCATCAACACATAATACCCATAAATAGGATCCTTTGATTTGCTAACACCAACCTTCTGATATATCTCACCCTTTTTAGTTTTAAAACTATGTAATACTTTCTGTTTAGCATATACAGTAAAAGATGCTTCATCAAGAACATAAACCTTACCCTCCAATATTTTAACAGATGGTGGCTCAACACCCCAGACCTTTTTACTTTTCTTCGCAACATCCATAGAAGACTCTAACTGTTCATTGATATCGACACATCTCTTACCGATCAACCCTTCATTAGGTCTGCAACCGTTTTTCTTCCTTCCCATTTTTCAACTCCCAACTTATCATTAAGCCATTTCAACCGCTGACCCTGCTTCAAACCACGCAGAGGCCACTCAGTTTTACGTTTCTTCAACTTACTAACAATACCAGATTTATAACCATAAGGTGTAAGAAAAACAATAGTATCACCGTTCTCAGTAAGTTCCATCAATTCCTCAGCACGTTGCTCTTTCCATTTATATTTCTCACGATACGGGATATCTTTCATCTGGAAATCATACTTCGCTATTTTTTTATCCAGAGAAATAACACCATGTTTTGCACTAAGGATAACTGTTTTATCACAAATATCATCAGCATAACTCATACTTTTTTTGAAAACACCACCAGTGTATAGATCCTCT
>Ga0255054_10001816_pt1 | contig 12416 bp, 12 predicted proteins | sample JV7_2_23_MG_FD_188634 | JGI IMG/M metagenome (GOLD analysis project Ga0255054, IMG submission 188634) | Seawater microbial communities from Jervis Inlet, British Columbia, Canada - JV7_2_23 | ecosystem: Environmental > Aquatic > Marine > Inlet | place: Canada: British Columbia | collected... | reverse complement strand
TACGAACCGGACCGCCGCAACCATAAGATGTATAATGCGCTTTACCACGACGTTTACAAAAAAATGTACAAGCGCCTGAAACCCTTATATGAGCGCATAAGAGAGATAACCGGGTATCCGAAGTAGGCCCAAAATGTATGTTTATTAAAACAACTTAGCGCTTATGAGGACGTGTAGGGGGTATGGAACGCATTTATTACGGCTCGCACGGGCTATTCCCCGGGCGGACAGTACCGAAGTTTGAAAAACTCCCCGACCCCTCAAATATTTGGAATTGGAGGTTCCCCTATGAAGCGGTTGCAAATCATTATTATTTTTTGGTTCACGTTCACCTTTGCATCTCAGGTCCTGGCCGCCGAAAAAGCCATAACCATCATCCACTCCAATGACATGCATTCTCATTTTTTAGGGGCCCCGCCGAATATTGCCTATACCCCTTCTGTTCCCGGTGATGACCGGACCATTGGCGGCTGGGCCCGCATTGCGGCGGTCATCAAAAAAGTGAAGCAAGACCGCTCCAATCCCGTGCTGGTAGTGGACGCCGGTGATTTTTTAATGGGTTCTCTTTTTCACATGCTCAGCCGGGAACAGGCCTTTGAGCTTCGTCTGTTAAGTATGATGGGCTATGACGCGGTTTGCCTCGGCAATCACGAATTTGATCTTAAACCCGAGGGACTGGCGAGAATATTGACAAGTGCCCGGAACTCAGGGAAAATTCCGCCCCTGGTTGCCTCCAACGTAATTTTCAGCACTGAGAGCAACAAAGATGATGCCCTGGAAACGATCTTTAACCAGGGAATTGTCAAGCCGTTTAGGGTGCTCGAAAAAGGAGGCTTTAGGATCGGCATATTCGGTTTGATGGGCAAAGATGCCGCCGAGGTGGCCCCCTTTGCCTCGCCGGTATCCTTCGGCGATCCGATTGCCGCCGCCCAAAAGATGGTAAAGGTCCTGCGGGAAACCCAAAGCGTCGATCTTGTCATATGCCTGTCCCACAGCGGTTTGTCTGAAAACAAAAAAAAATCGGAAGATGAAATTCTGGCCCGGGAAGTAGACGGTATCGACATCATCATCAGCGGCCATACCCACACCAAAGTAGATGATGCCCTGCAAATCAACAATACCATCATCGTCCAGTCCTGGGAGTACGGCAAACGGCTGGGGGTGCTCGATATCTCCTATGATAATGGCCATGTGTCTCTCAAAAATTACCGCTCGGTGGAAATTAATGATACCATCAGCGGTGATGCCGCTATTTCAGGTCAGATAGAAGCATTTGAAGCGGAAATCACCCGCCGGGTGCTGGCTGAAGAGGGGCTTTCCTTCAGAGAAATTATCGCCGAAACGGATTTTGATCTTGTCCTGCAAACAGATGAATCCAACCTGGGAAATCTGATTGCAGATTCCATGCGGTGGTATATAAATAAATTTGATAACGACCCGTCAAACCCTCCGTCCCAACCTTTGGTTTCCGTCATTTCCAATGGGGTCATCCGGGACCCGATCGTTAAGGGCCAAAGCGGTCAAATAGCGGTGTGCGATGCTTTCAGGGCCATACCGCTTGGTATCGGCTTTGATGAAGCGCAAACCATGGGATATCCGCTGGTTTCAATTTATGTCTATCCGTCCGAATTAAAGAAAACTTTTGAGGTCCTGACCAGCATTTATCCGTTGAAAGGCAGTGACTATTTCATACAGGTGTCAGGCGCTAAATTCACACACAATCCTCACCGTATGATTTTCGACCGGGTCACGGAAATCTGGCTCGGTGATGAAGAAAACGGCTATCAACAACTGGACTACTCGAAATCAAATCGATCACTGATAAGGATTGCCGCCGATATCTACAATGCAACATTTTTAAAAGTCATCGGCGCCTATACCCGGCAGATATTAAAGATTGTACCCAAAGATCGCAACGGCAACCCCATTGAAGACCTGAAGCGCATGCGTATCGACGCCGACAGACAACAGCCGGGGATCCAGGAACTCAAAGAGTGGAAAGCGGTCATCGCCTATATTCAGAGTTTTACCGATACCGATGCGGACGGCCTGCCGAATGTTCCGGATAAATACCGCGGCAAACTGGGTCGCAATGTTACCGAAGCCAGCTGGAATCCCTACCAACTGCTCAAACGCGGAAATTACATAACCTGGCTGACATTTGCCGCACTGGGTGTGGGGGTTTTTATCTTACTGGGAATTGTTCGATTCATTGTCAAAAAGACTGGCATATTACCCTAATTGAACGAAAAACGTTCCGTTATTCGAACGTTTTTTTCTACAACCACTTATACCACCCTTACCGTATTTCGATACTTATTATTGATAAACGGTATAAAAAATAGATTTCATTCCTTTTAAACTATTAACTAATAACGAGTAACTGATAACTGCCAATTGGTTTTTAACTCAATTGAGGTATTACAACTGCGGTAAGTAATGGAAATTGAAATAAAAAAAATAGTTGGGACCGGCAATCGCATCCTGGAGATTGATCTCAAATCAGAACAGGTCAAGGAACTTCAAGTCACAGATGATGACCGCAAGCTGTACCTGGGCGGCAAGGGCCTGGGATTGAAGCTTCTTTTCGAAAGGCTTGCGCCGGGCATTGACCCGCTGGGCGAGGCCAATTATCTTGCCTTTATGATGGGTGTCTTGATGGGAACCGGTGCACCCTGCTCCGGTCGTTTTGCCGCACTGACCAAATCGCCGTTAACCGGGATTATGCTGACATCATCCTGCGGGGGGCCTTTCGGTATGGCCTATAAAACGGCCGGATATGACGGTTTGCTGATTACCGGTAAATCCGAAAAACCGGTTTATCTGGAAATTGACAGCGAGAGGGTAAAATTCCAGGATGCCGCCCACCTGTGGGGCAAGGACACAGTTGAGACCCAGCAGGCGTTGAGCAGCGACAGAAAAATCGGCGTGCTGGCAATCGGCCCGGCGGGTGAAAACCGGGTGCGATACGCCAACATCGCCAGCGGGCATCGATTTCTGGGTCGGGGAGGAATGGGCGCCGTCATGGGCGCCAAGAATCTCAAAGCCATTGTCGCCCATGGAGGGACATACAGGATCCTGCCTCAAGACCCTGATAAGTTTAAAGCCGTGTGCAAAAAAGCGACCCAATACATCAAAGCCAATAAATATACCGGTGATCTTTATCGCAACTACGGCACCAATTCCAACACCCGGCCCTGCAACGAAGCCGGGCTGATACCGGTAAACAATTTTCGCCGCGGAAGCGATAAGCGTACAGAAGACATCTCCGGTCAGACGATGCAAAAAAAATACAATACCAGTTTTGACACTTGCAAACCCTGCACCATTCTTTGCGGGCACAAGGGAACCTACCCGGACGGCAGTGAGCAGCACATACCGGAATACGAATCCGTTAATCTTCTGGGGCCGAACCTGGGAATTTTCGACACCGACCGGATAACTGAATTCAACGATATCTGCGGCCGTATGGGAATGGATACCATTTCCAGCGGTGCGACCCTGTCTTACGCTATGGAAGCCGGTCAAAAGGGGTTGATGGAAACGGATCTTAAATTCGGTTCGCCTGAGGGTATTGCCGACAAGCTGTTAAGTATTGCTCAACGCAAAGATCAGGGAGATGAATTTGCCAACGGCACCCGCTGGTTGTCACAAAAATATGGCGGCAAAGAATTTGCCATTAATGTTAAAGGCCTTGAAATGGCGGCTTATGATCCGCGCGGTTCCTGGGGGCAGGGACTGGCCTATGCGGTGGCCAACCGCGGCGCCTGTCACCTCTCTGCCTATTTAATCGCGTTGGAAATATTTTTTAAATATCTTGATCCCTTTAAGACCTATGCCAAAGCAGAATTCACCAGACTTTTTGAAAGTGCCTTCTGCGGTGTGAATTCGCTGCATACCTGCCAGTTCACCTCATATGCCTATACCATGGAACCACCGCTTATCAAGCACACCCCGGACCCGGTTCTGGCTTTAATGATGCAGTATCTTCCACAGTTAACAACCAAACTGGTGGATTTTAGCATCTATTCCGACCTTTTTGAAGCCGTATCCGGAATCCCAATGTCGGCCGGCGAATTTCTCCAAGCCGGTGACCGCATCCATGTTTTGGAGCGACACATGAACTGCCGGGAAGGGATTTCCCGCAAGGATGATACCCTGCCGGATCGCTTATTGAATGAAGTCAGAGAAGGGGACCTTCGCAAGAGAACGGTACCCCTGGAGAAAATGCTCGATAAGTACTATAATCTGCGAGGCTACGATGCCAACGGTATTCCGACTGTTGATACCCTGAAAAAGCTTGGCATCCAGATTTAGTTGATTAGTTGACTTGTAAATTGTCTGTAAGTTTAACAATAGTAAATTTCGAAAGACGCTTATCCGGAAAGTCCAAGTTACCATAAAAAAGCCCCCGGTGGGAGCGGCTTCCAGCCGCGAAATTAAATGATCGCGGCTGGAAGCAGCTCCCACAACCAATACAACTTGTTCTTTCCAGATAACCAGATTTCGAAAATTAAACATCTGGTTGTTTGGGATGCGCAGATGGTGCGATTGCAGCTGAATATCACCTATTTGACTATTTAACTAATATTGACTATTCGATGAATACCGAGAGGAGAACGCGCTGATGAAAATACCGCCAAAAGGGTTGCCGAAAGAAGAAATATTTAAAGTTTTGCAGAGCTATAAAGGCCATGATCTGGACTGGCAATCGGGCAAAGTGCTCGGATTCATTTATGATCCCGGTAAAAAAGTCCAGGAGGTGACCCACGAGGCCTACACCATGTACCTGACGGAAAATGCGCTCGACCCCCTGTCTTTTCCAAGCCTGCTGCGTCTGGAAAATGAGGTGGTGCGGATGACCGCCAACCTGCTCGGTTGCAACAACAAAGTTGTCGGCAATTTCACTTCCGGCGGTACGGAAAGTCTGATCCTGGCCGTTAAAACCGCCCGGGACTATTCGCGGGCGGTCAAACCCCATATCACGGAGCCGGAGTTGGTGCTGCCCATCACCGCTCACTCCTCTCTTTTCAAAGCCTGCCACTACCTGGGGATAAACCCGGTCGTTACCCGCGTCCATGATGATTCCTTTGGGGCGGATGTTGATGCCATGCGCAAGGCCATTACTGAAAATACAATTTTACTGGTCGCCTCGGCCCCCGGTTATGCCCACGGCGTTGTAGACCCGGTTCCGGAGATCGCCGCCCTGGCCCTTGAAAAAGATCTGCTGTGTCATGTGGATGCCTGTGTGGGAGGCATCCACCTTTCCTATATGCGCAAACTCGGTTACGATGTCCCGGACTTTAATCTAAACGTTCCCGGTGTGACGTCTTTGTCCGTGGACCTCCATAAATACGGCTATGCCGCCAAAGGCGCCTCCATTATCTTACACAAAAACAAAGAGCTCAGAAAATTTCAGATCTGGGGCTGCTCGCGCTGGACCGGCTATCCCGTGATTAATCCGGCGATAACCAGTGCCAAAAGCGGCGGACCCATGGCCGCCGCCTGGGCGATTTTAAATTACATGGGTGACGACGGCTATATGGAAATTGTCCAAGAGGTCATGGAAGCCACGAAATTGATGATCGAAGGCGTCAATCGGATAGACGGTCTGCGGGTGCTGGGCAAACCGGATATGTGCATGTTTGCCCTGGCATCAACCACGGATAAGATAAATGTCTACCATTTGGCGGAAGAGATGAAGAAAACGGGTTGGTATCTCCAGCCTCAGTTTGCCCGGGAAAATTCTCCATCCAACCTGCACATTTCATTAAACCGCTCAACCGTGCCCCAGGCCAAGTCGTTTTTGAAAGACTTTGAAGCCACGGTCGAAGAAATCAGGAACCGGGAAGTCGATCAGCAAACCCTGAACCTGCAGGAAGAATTGAAAAAACTCTCTTTTACGTTTGATGACGAATCGTTTTTTAAGCTGGCCGAGATGGCCGGGGTAACCGGCACCGGACCACCGGAGCATATGGACAAAGTCAACATGCTGCTGGAAGCACTGCCCTACGACATATCCGAATATGTTCTGGTTGAATATCTGAATAATATGATGGCGGCCGGGAATTCATAATGAAGCTTATGCTTACCCTCGCATCATCATCCCTGATAGGAAGAGGCCTGCGCCGGGAATGCTATTTTCACCCCGAGGATGAAAATAAATGCATCAAAATTGTAGTGGTCGGTGATCACAAGGAAACGCTAAGGGAACAATCTTATTACAGGCTTCTTAACCGACGCAATATCTCCTGGAGCATGTTGGCGAAGTTCTATGGCAGCATTGAAACCAATCGTGGAGAAGGCGCCGTTTTTGAACTGATTCGGGATTACCACGGCGCCGTTTCAAAAACTCTGGAGTATTACTTCTCCGCTCAGATTGAAACCGATTTTAATTATCAAGAGTTATCCAGGCTGCTGCCTTTACTGAAGCAATATTTCATGAAATGGAAAATCGTAACCATGTCAATTAAACCGCAAAATATCGTTTATCAAAAAATCAACCCAACCCAAGGCAAACTGGTGGTTATTGACAATATTGGAAATTCTGATTTCATTCCTATTTGCAACTACCTTGATAGTTTTGCCATAAGAAAAATACGCAGAAAATGGCAGCGCTTCGAGGATTCATTGTCGAAGGATTATACTCGGATCAAGGCACTGCAGCAGATGCTCAAGAATTTGAACCCCTGAAGGTTCCGAATCAATGTCATTAACTTAAGGATTGGTGTAATTTGATGTTAAGAAAAGAAAAAAAATGGTCGCGACGGGATTTTTTCAAAATCACCGGGGCGGCCGGAATTGGATCTGTTGTGGCATCAATGAAAAATGTAGCTGGTGCTTCCGGCCCTATAAAAGTTCCCATCCGTCCTTTTGGTAAAACCGGAGTGAATGTATCCATACTCGCTCTGGGAGGGACATACAACTTGAAGTCCAGGCAGCTGCTGTTAAGACAGACCCTTAAAATGGGCGTGAATTATTGGGATACCGCACACAGCTATTCCGGAGGAAACAGCGAAAGGGGCATCGGCAAATATTTTACCCGGTATCCGGAGGATCGCAAGAAAGTCTTTCTGGTAACGAAAACCGGTTCGTCGAACCCTGACAACATGACCCAGGATCTGCAAACCTCACTGGAACGTATGAACACGGCCTATATTGATCTTTTTTTCATTCACGCGGTTTCGGATGTCAAAGATGAAGTTAACCATCAAAAGATCAAAGAATGGGCTGAAATCGCAAAGGCCGAAGGTAAAATACGCTTTTTTGGATTCAGCACCCATAAAAATATGGAACAATGCCTGATGGATGGCGCCCGGTTGGGCTGGATCGACGGTATCATGGCCAGTTACAACTACCGGCTGATGAATACCAAGGCCATGAAAAAGGCGGTCGACGAATGTGTAAAGGCCGGAATCGGTTTAACCGCCATGAAAACCCAGGCCACTTTTTTTGCAAATTTCTATTCCGATGTTGGCAAAGAAAACGAAACCGCATCAAAGTTCACGGATCAATTTATGGATAAGGGGTTTACTCCGGAACAGGCCAAGCTCAAGGTTGTTTGGGATAATCCGAATATTGCCAGTATCTGCTCGGCCATGCCGAACCTGACAATCCTGCAGGCCAACGTGGCCGCGGCCTTGAACAAAACCACACTATCTTTTGAAGACCATCGCATCCTGGAGCAATACGCCCGGGAAACGGCTTTTGGGTATTGCACCGGTTGTGCCAATCTGTGTGAATCCGAGATCACAGAAAATACCCCCATTAGTGATGTGATGCGTTACCTCATGTATTATCATAATTACGGCCAACATAAGCGGACCATCAGAAAATTTAACAAATTACCGGAAATGAGCCGCAAGCGCCTGGCAGATATCGATTATTCAAAAGCAGAGAGTGTTTGCCCGCAAAAAATGCCCATTGCCAAACTTATGCAACATGCAATTGAAACGCTTTCAGACGAAGACAGGTGTTTTACTAATGCGAGCATTTTTATTTAGCCATAATCTGGGTCCGAGGGGGTATCCGCTCGGATCCTGAAACAGCTGAGAATTTCGGTCAACCCAATGCCTACTTATTTTCGTGCGCATTAGTAAATCGTTGCAGTCGCAAAAGACAAAGGAGAAAACCAAAATGAAATATCGCTATCTTGGATCTTCCGGACTGCTTGTTTCCCGCATCACCCTCGGCACGATGACCTTTGGCGTTGCTGATTGGGGATGTGACGAGCAGGAATCACACGCTATCATCAAGCAGTATCTCGATGCCGGAGGCAACTTTCTCGACGGTGCCGACATCTACGCCGGCGGTAAAGCTGAGGAAATTGTGGGCAACTTTTTGACCCAGATAAATCGGGATGAGGTCGTCATTGCATCCAAGTGCTATTTTCCCATGGGTGATAAGCCCAACAGTTCCGGTGTTTCCCGAAAGCATGTCATGGCATCATGCGAAGCGAGTCTCAACCGCCTGAAAACTGACTATATTGACCTATACTATATTCACGGCCCCGACCCGGTGTCACCGCTGGAAGAAACCATGCGCGCGCTGGATGATCTGGTCAGACAGGGTAAGGTGCGTTATCTGGGATGCAGCAACATGTTCGCCTGGCAAATCGCCAAGGCGGCCGGTATATCGGCCCGGATGAATCTTGAACATCTCGTCGCCGGTCAATATTTATACAATTTAGTCCACCGCGAACCGGAGCGCGAAATTATCCCCGCCGCGCAAGATCTGGGGCTGGGCTTATTCTGTTACAGTCCCCTCGGAGGAGGGCTGCTTACCGGCAAATACAAGAACATGACCGAACCGGCCCAGGGAACACGCCTTGCTTATCGGACCCAGATGGATGGCCCGAGGTTCTGGCATCCTAAAGGGTTCAAGACGGCAGAAATTCTGGAACAGGTGTCTTTGGATGCCGGAATCCCCATGGCAAAGTTAGCCATCGCCTGGCCGTTGAAACACCGGTTTGTGACCTCGGTTATCATCGGTGCCAGAAATCAAGAACAGCTGACGGCCAATATGGAAATGGGTGACTGGGATTTGCCCGACGATGTCTGGCAAACCCTGGAAAAACAGACCAGACCGGAAGAAGAGTATCTTACCTGGTTTAATCGCCAAAATTACAAAAGACTATTTACAGCCGCCGAATTTCATGATGAAACGCTGGAACTACCATAGAAGTATTTAGAGGAAATCCGCCATGTCACCCAAAAAACCAGAACTTGATAGTGAGCGGCAGAACCAAATCGTTGCCGAGGCCCGGCAAAACAGGAATCAGCTGGAAAAAACCTACCGGGAAAAGGCACTCAAACTGTTTCCCTGGATCTGTGCGCGGTGTGGACGTGAATTCAGCGGCAAAAAACTGCGCGAGCTCACGGTTCATCACAAGGACCACAACCACGACTACAATCCACCCGACGGCAGCAACTGGGAGTTGCTGTGCCTTTACTGTCACGATAATGAACACTCCCGTTATGAGGATTCTGCGCCCTATAGTGACGAGACGCCGGGTACGGACCAAGAGCCTTCCGGGTCCTTCAGGCCCTTCGCCGATCTCGAGGCTCTGTTGAAAAACAAAAAGTAGCTGAACCATTAAAATGGCAAATGACAAATACAGCAGTTTTGACGAATTGCAGAAGCATGAGGCGCTGGATAAAGATTACCAACTGTCGGTTCGCGATGCCGGGTCTCGGGTTACGATTATTGCACCCCACGGCGGCAAAATTGAACCGCGAACTTCTGATCTGGCAAAACGTATCGCCCGAGAAAATTATAACTGTTACTGTTTTGAGGGCCTTAAAGAGAAAAATAATGCCTGTCTGCATATAACCAGTCACCATTTTGATGAGCCGAACGCCACCATAATATTATCAAAATCCGAGGTGGTGGTTGCCATTCATGCCTGCACCGGAACCGCCGGCCTGGTTCACATCGGCGGTCTGGATAAAGAGTTAGGAAACCTTATTGCCAGGGAACTGGAAGACAGAGGAATCGGAGTTTCAAATGATCATCCTCGATTTCAGGGATCGAATCCCGACAATATCTGCAATCGCGGCGCAACCGGCATTGGCGTGCAGCTTGAGGTCACCCGCGATTTAAGAGATGATCTGAAAAAGGTTAAGGTGATTGCCCAGGCTGTACGGGCAGCCTTGTTAAATTCCCGGGTATCGAAATCCAGCTATGACTACGACTGAAATTTTAAAGGATCTGTTTTTTATCGAACGGGGCTTTCTCAACGGGAACCACTTTGTTTATCGATCTAAAGCGCCGATTCTTATCGATACCGGTTACATTTCAGATTTCGATGAAACCGAAAAGTCGATAACGAAATTGGGCGTCAAACTGTCAGATATTTCTTTAATTATCAGCACCCACACCCACTGTGATCATATCGGCGGCAATAACATCATTCAGCAAAAATCCGGATGCGACATTGCCTTGCATAAAATTGGAAAATATTTTATTGATTCCCGGGATGACTGGTCCACCTGGTGGCGATACTATAACCAGGAGGCCGAGTTTTTTAATTGCACCCAAACGCTGGAAGATGGTCAAACTATAACTCTGGGGCCTCATAAATTTCAGGTAATCTACACCCCCGGTCATGCTGCTGACGGCATCGTGCTGTACAACCGCAAGGAGAAAATCCTCATATCTTCCGACACACTCTGGCAAACGGATACGGCCGTAATGACCCTGCGGGTCGAAGGGAGTCGGGCGTTGTTTCACATGCAGGAGTCTTTGCAGAAGATAGATAGCCTTGATGTGCAGATGGTTTATCCGGGCCACGGTAAACCCTTTCAGGATACAAAAAAGGCTATTTTAAAAAGCAGGAAAAAAATTGACCATTTTCTACAGAATCCGGCCGCAATTGGGGATGACCTGTTAAAAAAGATTATCGTGTATACCCTTATGATGAAAAAGGGCATGAAGGCTGACACCCTGTTTGGTTACCTGATGAATACATACTGGTTTAAAGAGACCGTGGATCTTTATTTTAACGGCGAATACGAAGCCAAATATGACGGAATAATAAACTCTTTCCTGAGAAGAGGCATCATCAAACAGGAAAATGATAACCTGTTTACAACAGTTAAACCCTAAGTAAAATGAAAGGACGACAACAGATGCGACGCAAACACAGTGAAGTGACAGATCCAAAAGAAATCCAACGCCTTCTTTCATTGACCACTATCGGTCGCCTGGCCACGGTCGGCCGAGACGGTTTCCCCTATATAACCCCGGTAAATTTCGTCAGCCTGGAAGGAAATATTTATTTTCATTGCGCGCCCAAAGGAGAAAAGCTGGACAACTTAATACGGGACCCCCGTGTATGTTTCGAGGTCGACGTACCCCTTTCATACCTCGATATCGGTTTAGACCCCGATCGTCCCATCTGCCACCTGCACCAGTACTATCATTGCGTGATTATCCGCGGCACCGCCACCGACGTTAAAGAAAAAGCCCTCAAATTAGCCGCCCTCAATGCCCTGATTGCCAAGCATGAAAAGACCGAAGAATTTGAGCCGGTCACCGCCGAGATGCCCGGCTATAAAGCCTGCAAAGTAATCGAAATCAGGCCGGATTCAATCACCGCCAAAAGCGATCTGGGTCAAAACGTACCGGATGAAGACAGACGAACCATTGCCGAATACTTATTTAAGCGCAATCAGCCCGGTGATCGCGAGGCGGTAAGGGCCATGGGCTTTAACTTCAAATAGAATCTGCCAAAAAATGCATATTTCACTCAATGGCTGCGTTGTCCCGCGGATTAAAATGCTCACGTACTGGCGTGTACGCTCCGCTTTTAATCCGCGAGACGCCTTGCCCTTGAGCGTAATCTGCTATTTTTAAGACAGATTCTAATAAATTTTATTAGAACCTGCTGAAGGCGAGGTCTTGAAATGAATAAAAAAGAGTTGATTAAACGGGTGGCTGAAAAGTTGGACAATGCGCCTCAAAAACTGGCCGCTCAGGCTGTCGAGGCTGTTTTTGAATCAATTGCCGAAGGACTCCAGGAAGACGGTGTAGTCACCATCGGAAAATGGGGCACCTATTCCGCCGACGAACTGTAGTGTCTTGAAACAGTTTCTAAGGAGCCTTTGACAAATGGTTTCCTTTTCCCTATTATACCCGCTCAAAATTGCGCCCGGGGCGTCAGAAACAAGTTAGGGGCTTCGCCCCAATTCCTATATTTTCATGAAGTTGTAGAATTTCTGAGACGTTAAATTATTTTGGAGGTGTATTATGGCAGAATGTCCTGTTTGTGGAGCTGAGGTTACACTGGCTTCCGATGTTGAAGAAGGGGAGATTGTCGCCTGTGACGACTGCGGATCCGAACTCGAAGTGACCGGCAAAGACAGTGTCCAGGAAGCCCCTCAGGAGGAGGAAGACTGGGGTGAGTAGAAGCTTCT
>Ga0255054_10001811_pt1 | contig 12436 bp, 10 predicted proteins | sample JV7_2_23_MG_FD_188634 | JGI IMG/M metagenome (GOLD analysis project Ga0255054, IMG submission 188634) | Seawater microbial communities from Jervis Inlet, British Columbia, Canada - JV7_2_23 | ecosystem: Environmental > Aquatic > Marine > Inlet | place: Canada: British Columbia | collected... | reverse complement strand
TAGATATCTGTGGAAAACCACTCCCCTGCGGAAAAACTGTGGACAAACTCCCGGTAACCCAAATCCGACGTCGAAAACCCCCGACGTTTCAAAGGCACAGGCAAAAGGTGTAGAATTTTCCGGATGGACCTTTTTCTTCTTCCGTTTCGGGAGCGATACGCATGAAGGTTTTCGGTGTCATTGATCGATTGATGATTCGCGAGATCCTACCGCCAACGGCGTTGGGGTTTATGACCTACACCTTCATGGTGGTGATGCGCGGGATTTTCAACCTGATCGAGCAGATTCTTGTCCGTGGCGTGGCGATCAAGGACGCGCTTCAGGTTCTCTTGATTACCCTCCCCCACATTGTCGTTTTGACGATTCCCATGAGTTTTCTTTTCGGTGTCCTGCTGGCTGTGGGCCGGATGAATGCCGAGAACGAGATCGTGGCGATGCAGGCAGGAGGGATACCTGCACGGCGGCTTCTTCGACCGATCGTGACGCTTGGCATTCTGCTGACCATGCTCAACGGCTACCTTTATCTTGTAGTGATCCCAGGTTCTGGCCGTGAGCTTCGTGAGCTGAAGGTTCGCCTTTTTGCGGAGGCGAAAAACCTCGGCCGTATCGAGCCAGGTGTCTTTCACGAACAGCTCCCGAATGTTCTTTTGTACCTTCGCGACGCGGACATGGACACCGGAGAATGGCGGGACGTTCTGTTCTTCGACAGCAGCGACCCCAACGAGGAGAGGTTGACCCTTGCCAGGCGCGGACGGATGGTGACGGCCGGGGTTGATGCCAAAACGACCACTGGCGAAATGCCGGATGTGGAACAGTGGATTCGCCTCGAGGACGTAGTGACCCACCAGTTTTCTCGAAGCGACCCAGAGACCTACCGAATCAACCGAACACGATCGCAACTTTTCCGGCCGGACATTGGAGGCGGCGGCACGGTTCGTTTTCGTCTCGGAATGGGCGAACGGGAAACGATCGAGCTCATCAACTTTCTCGGTGGTGGCAACTTGCGTTCATCGGAAGACTCGGAAGTTACTTTCAAGAAAACTGATAACGAGGTTGAACGACGCCACGCCGCCGTGGAGCTCAACAAACGGCTCGCAATTCCCTTCGCTTGCGTGGTTTTTGCCTTTCTGGCCCTGCCGCTCGGTGTCGGCTCGCGCTCGGGTGGAAGGGGCCGTGGTTTCGTGGTTTCGGTCGGGGTCGTTCTGGTCTATTACCTGGTCGGCAATCAGGGGGAAATGATGGCCATGGAGGGCCGGGTCCCGCCATGGCTCGGAATCTGGCTGCCAAATATCGTATTGATGGTGGTCGCGCTCTATCTCATGACACGTATGGGGCGGTGGCTCGGGGAGCGTGAAAAGCCAGAGAACCCCGTGTCACGTGTCGTCAAATCGATTCGGGACTGGAGAGCGAGTTGGCAGGAGCGTGGACGGAACGGCCGCGTCGATTCCCCGCATACCGGAAGCATTCCCATCCAGGTTCAACGTCGGCGATATGCCACCCGCTTCCCCGCCCTCTTCGATCGCTACATCACCAGGCGCCTGCTGCCTCCCCTTCTGCTGGTGGTATTCAGCACCGCCCTGCTCTACGTAGTGGCCGATCTCAGTGCAAATGTCGAGGACATGGCGAGGAACAACGTACCCGCGGGGGTGATCCTGGCGTATTACGCCAATCTCGTGCCACAGGTCTTCCTCGACGTCACTCCGTTTGCTCTGATGATCTCAGTTCTGATCCTGCTCACTCTCCTCGAGCGGCAGCAGGAGATGACAGCGCTCAAGGCGGCGGGAATCTCGCTGTTTCGGCTTACGATACCGGTCCTCCTCGTGGCAGCGGTATCCGCGGCCAGCCTGTGGGTCCTCGGAGAGGTCGTTGTGCCAAACGCGAACCGAGAAGCGCAACGGCTCCTTGACCGGATCAAGGGACGGGAAACGACCCGAACCTACCGCGCCAGCGACCGTCAGTGGCTCCTTTCGCGGGATAGCGAATCGCTCTACAACTTTCTGCGTTACGACGATCCTTCGAACACATTGATTCGCTTCACGATGTTCCGGGTCGACGAGAACATGGATCTGAAATTCTATTTGTTCAGCCGCCGGGTTCGGTACTTCGACGGAGTCTGGGTTGCCGACTCCGGCTGGTTCCGTCAGATCTTCCCGGACGGAACCGACGAATTCAGGCGTATTACTGCGCCGATGAAGCTCGAGATACCCGAGGGCCCAGATTATTTCGGCCAGGAATATCGGCGCCCATCGGAGATGTCTGTCGGGGAGCTCGCCTCCTACATTCGTGAGCTCGTAGACTCCGGCTACAGACCCAACAAGCTCGTCGTTCGCTGGCACCAGAAGTTCGCCTACCCCCTCTCAGCCTTCGTGATGGTGCTTCTCGCTCTGCCATTCGGACTCAACAGAGGTGGGCGCAGGGTCACCACGATGCAGGGAGTCGCCGTCGCCCTCACTCTCGGCATCGCGTATTTCATGTCGACCGCCCTGTTCGGGAGGCTCGGCGAGGTGGATGTGCTCCCACCAATCATTGGCGCCTGGGCCCCGGTCGTGCTCGCCATCCTCTTCGCAATCAACCGCATGACGACCCTCAGAACCTAGATATCGTAGCCCTCATCTCACAACACCCCTCCCCCTCACGACGGAAGGTAGTGAGAAATGCGGGCTACAGCAAAATGTCGGCATGCCGACATCAGGTGTTATTTTGCGCTACGTCGAACCGCTGACCTCTATCGCTATCGCTATCGGGATCCCTATCGATTGACTCGATTGTTTTTCCCGGAGTGGAGGCCGTCGCCAATTATTGCCTTATTGCTCGTGCGGCCAACTCATGAAACCGCCTCCGCAACGGATGGAGATCGTTTCCCCGCTGCGCAGGATGGTTTCGATTCGTCAGCAGCACATAGACGCTCTTTGTTTGGGGATCGCACCACACCGAGACCCCGGTGAATCCCGTGTGACCGAAGGCCCCGTCCGATAGTGCCTGCCCTGAGGAACAACCTGGAGTCGAGCCCAGCTGCCAACCCCAACTCCTCCCCTGCTCGAGGCCCTCTGTTTGGAGCGTGGTCGCCTCAGCCGCCTCCCCAGGTGACAGCAGTGATCCGCCATCCGGAAGGTACTCCGAAGCCAAAGCCACGACACCTCGTGCGGTGCCGAAGAGCCCGGCGTTGCCTGCCTTACCGCCGAGAAAACGGGCGTTACCGTCGTCGGGCAGACCGTGCTCCGTCGCGGGAATCCACCGTTGATCGAAACCGAGATCTCTGATCAGTCCCATTTCTGCTGCGGGTTCAGCGGCACCTCCAATAAGAGAATGAGTCGCTAGATCAGTTTTAAAGCCAAGCTCACCCTCCAATCCAAGGACCTTCAGAACCTCGCGCTGAAAAATAGAATCCAAATCCTGGTCGGCGATCCGCGCCAACATCAGCCCGAGAGTGACGAAACCGACGCAGGAGTAGACCACTTGCTCACCCGGTCGTCCCTCCAACCGGACCTCGCCAAGCCGGGACGGCAGGAGATCGAGACGACCCTCCCCGAGGCAGTAAAGTGGCAACCATGCCGGCAGGCCCGCCGTGTGTGTCAGAAGCTGATTCACGTCGAGGTTTCCAACTTCGGTCCCACGGACCTCATCCAGCACCTCCCCGACCCGCGTTGTAGCAGTCATGACACCACTGCGGAATGCGAGCAAGGTCAGCGTCGTCGTCACCAGCGGTTTGGTCAGTGACGCAAGATCGAACCAGGTTTCTCCTGAGACCTTGGCACGTTCAGGAAACAAGGTTGAATAACCCACAACCTCGCCGGAGACCTCCCCACCTGCCCTCCCCCACGCGGCCACGGCAGCCGGCGCAGAACCAGCGCGGATCGCGCGCTGCAGAAGCTCACGGAGGTTTTGGTCGGACTCAGTCACTATCTGGTTGGGTCGACAGTTTCAGGGGTGTGGGTCGGTGATCCGCGTCAATGTTGACGTAGGTGATTTCCGCTTCCGTCACCTGGGCCTCCTCCGCTCGATCCCATCGGCGGGCGGCGGTGACCATGACCCGGACCGTGATGGAGGTCTTCCCGACGCGAACGAGCTCGGTGTAGAACGAGACAAGGTCGCCGACAAAGACCGGTTGCAGAAAGACCACCTCCTTCATGGCGACGGTTACAACTCGTTCTGCGCCCTGGTAGCGTGCCTCCTCGGCGCCGGCCTGGTCGATGTAGGAAAGGATGACCCCACCGAAGATCGTGCCGGCCGGATTGGTGTCGCGTGGCATCATCAGGACCCGACTCTTCGGTTGGGTTCGACTGTCGTTCATCTTCATCCTCCCCTGCATCGAACAGAAGTATACCGTCCGCCCTTTTCCCCAATCGAAGGCGACAGGACGATACGGCTTTACGGCAAGACAATCGAGCCTGGCGTCGGCCTTGTCAAGAACGTGGGCCGAATAGCCGTCTACCCGAATAGCCGTCCTGCCCCCCCGCCTTTGACCCATTGCTCCGCACCCCTCATAATCCTCCGATGTCTCGTTTCACCAACTGGCTCCCCGAATTGGCCCGCAAGAAACCCGGGAAGAGCCTCATCCTCTCCTATCAGGTGCCCGCCGGCGAGCCGCCAGTGGACGTCGAACAGAAGGTCGGGGAAGCGTTGCGAACATCCGCACTCGCAGCCACTCGAGACGGCACCTCGATCTGGCGGACGACTCTTCCGTGGCGGACACGGGTCTTCGGTCTCATCCCCCGCGATGTCGATGAAGACGTGACATTCAACCTGGAGCAGCATCCAGATCTCTGGGAGCTCAGGGTGGACTGTCATCCTCTCGAGACCCACGGTGCGCACGCTGCCGGTTTTGCCGGGGTGTTGTTCGTAGCGGCTTCGGTCTGGATTGCTAGCGGAATCGCCGCTGGTGTCGTGGCCGCTCTGGCTACAATCCTCGCCGGAACGCTCCTGGTCGAGGTCACCCGACAGTGGGCCTTCGACGCGCTCGAAAGGCGGTTGCGGTTGCTCGCTGAAGACGTGGGCAGCGCCCTGTGGCCGGGGCGACCGGCGCAGATCGTGGCACTCGGCTGATGATCCCTTTATTCGGCGATCATGGTCTCGTCCTTGACCATCTCTTCCGGATCGGGCAGATCCTCGGGGCGCTCGAGACCGAAGTGAACGAGAAACTGCTTCGAGGTCCGATAGAGGAACGGTTTTCCGACCACCTTCTTGCGCCCGGCCATTCTCAGAAGCTTGCGCTCGAGCAATGTCCTGACCACACTCGCCGAGTTCGCGCCTCGGATGAAATTGATCTCGGGGAGCGTCACCGGTTGTCGGTGTGCGACGATTGCCAATACCTCGAGGGCCGCCTGCGACAGGCGCTGCCGTGCAGCGATGCCGTGATAGCTTCTCAAATAGGAATCGAGGGCGGCAGGCGTAACGCAGCGCCAGCCGTCCGCGACCTGTTCGAGGCGGATCCCGCTGTCTGGGCGGCCCCACGCATCCACCATCGAGGCGAGGGCGTTTTTGAGCTGTTCCGCGCCCACATCCTTGTCGTCAAGCGCCTCCACCAAAGCCGCAACCGTTACCGGCCCGTTGGCTGTCAGGAGAATCGCCTCGACCGACGCGGTGAGCGTTTCTTTATCCACTGTTCTCACCGCGATGCAGTAATTCCCTGGTGCTGAGTTGTCGGTCGCCTGGACGCAGGTAGATCTCGGCGAAAGCTTTCCGTTGTTCCGCAAATACTCCCCGCAGCCGGACAAGCTCGAGGGTGGCGACAATGATCGCCACCACCTCTTCCGGGTCGGATCGCGAGTTCAGATGCCGAAGCAGAGGCACCAACCCGTCTGTGTTCACCCGCTGGTAGATATCGGTCATTTTATCTTCCACCTTGTAGCGAAGAGGAAGAACTTCGATCGGCGGCGGATGAGAGGCCTCGAAGCGTTGCATGACGTCGAGATAGGTCTGAGCGAGCAGTCGAAGATCGACATCCTCCCAGTCGAGTTCCGGTTCAGTCGGCGAACTGATCTTCGTTTGCACGTCCGGCGTCCACAGGCAGCGTCTCACGATATCGCTGTCGTGCATATATGACGCGAGCTCCTTGACTCTCCGGTAGGCGAGCAGTCTTTCGACAAGCTCGTCTCTCGGATCTTCCTCGCTCTCGACAACACTGGGCAACAGCATCTTCGATTTCAGGTGCAGCAACCACGAGGCCATCCACAGGAAATCGCCGGCGACATCGAGGTCGAGCTCCTGCATCGAGCGCAGATGCGCATGGTACTGGTCGCAGATGCTGACGATGGGGATGTCATAGATCGACACCTCGTTCTTCCGAATGAGATGCAACAGCAGATCGAGTGGGCCCGAGAAGGCCGTCAACTCGACCGGCGGGTTATTAGATTCCGGTTCAACCGTCGTCATCATCGCGGGGGAGTATACAAGGTTCAGGGAACAGGGTTCAGGGCCCGCCCACACATCAGTTTTGAGTTCTTAGTTTTGAGTCTTGAGTTGCCGCCCATCCTCCCCCGCTTCCGGGATGGAAGGAGTGAACCTCAAAACTCATAACTCAAAACTCAACACTCCGGATGCGGTGCTACACTCCCCCGCGCACGTGGAGACCTGGAGGAAATCTTGGAACATTGGAACGGCCAAATGGACCTCTTCGAAGCGAACCCCCAGCGCGAGGTGAAGGCGGGTGACAAGGTCGTAGTCTTCGATCTCGAAACTCAGCGTTCCTTCGCCGAGGTTGGCGGCCGCAGCCAGTTCCACCGGCTCGGAGTCTCGGTTGGTGTCGCATATCGCTATGATCTCGATGAGTTCCTGGTCGTCAACGAGGAAACGATCTCGGAGCTCGTAAGCCTCCTTCTCGAGGCCAGCCTGGTTGTCGGCTACAACATCCGCGGTTTCGACTATGAGGTTCTCCGAGCCTACACCGAGGAAAACCTCCAGAAGCTCCCAACCCTCGATCTGATGTTCGACCTCGAGGAACGCCTCGGCTTCAGACCCAAGCTCGACAGTGTCGTCTCGGCGACCCTCGGCGATGGCAAAATCGCGGACGGATTGCAGGCGCTCGAATGGTGGCGGCTCGGTGAAATCGACAAGATCATCGAGTACTGTCAGGAAGACGTTCGGGTCACGCGCGATCTCTATGACTTTGGAAAGCGCCATCGATGGGTGCACGTGTCACGATTCGGCGGCAAGCCTCGCAAAGTCGAGGTTGACTGGTAAATCTCTTTTGTAATCGAAAACTGTGACAACGACCTATTTCAATCTAATGTTTTCGCGACATAATTTACTCATCTGATGATGATCTGGGAAGCCCAGCCGTTTCAGGATTGACGTCATGAATCCGCTCGCAGGACCGAGCCCGGTAAGCGCCGTGCGGTACTCGCGGGCCGCGGCTCTCGATCTTCCCAGCCCTTCGAGTACGCGGGCAAGAAGAAAACGCACCTCATCCATCTCCGGCGCAAGATAGAGTGCAGCCCGATACGCGTACGCCGCCTTCTCCGGATCCGCCAGTCGCTCGAAAGCAACACCCTCGAGCGCATGGGCCACCGCGCTCTCTGGAAGCTCGTGCCTGAGGGCCGCCAAACCCGCAACCGCGTGTTGGTGACGCCCTTCTTCCAATGCTCTGATCATTGCCTCGAGACGAGCGTCAAACGACGGCGCCGAGTCCGCGTCATCGGAGGGAATTCGAGGCATCGGCACGGGACCAGCGGTTGGAATCGGTGTGGGTCTCACCGCGTGATCCGCAATCACCCTATCGGCGCCTTCTTCGCCGGATGTCGGCGGTCGCCGGTAGCAGAAACAGTCTCCGAGATCTCTCGCCTGCAGCCTCGTTCCGAGGTGAATCAACGACTCGCTTGGACCGAGAAACACCGTCCCGTCAGGTTCGAGCATCTCTTCGACACTCTCAATCACGCGTCGCTGAATTTCAGGCCGAAAGTAGATCAGCACGTTGCGTAGGAAAACCACATCGAAGAGCTCGCCCGCGAGATCAAGCGGTTGCTCGATCAGATTCAGGCGTCGGTACTCGATGCGCCGACGAAGTTCGGGGTTGAGCTCGTAACGGAGATCGTGCCGCACGAAATGGCGTTCGAGGGTCGCTGCCGGAGCTCTACCAACCGCCCGGGGTCCGTAGAAACCTCTGTTCGCATCGGCGAGGGCTGCCTCATCCACGTCGGTGGCAAGCACGCTCCATTGCCAGGTTCCGACCACCGGGTGGTCGGCGAGCACGATGGCCAGGGTCGCGGCCTCTTCACCACGAGCGCAGCCCGCACACCATACTCGTAGGCGTCGGTCGGCCCGCCGATCGGCAATCTCACCGAGAATCGTGTCCGCGAACGCCTCAAACTGGGCATGGGCACGAAAGAGATAGGATTCTTTGATTGTTATCTTGCTGAGAATGTGCCGCCATTCCTCTGAATCGGGGTGTCGGCGGAGGTAGTCGATATAACGCTCCACTCCTGCGAAACCGCCCCGGGCCACTCTTTCGTGGACAAACGAAGCCAACCCATCAATGCTTTGATTGCCGATTACGAATCCACTCGCGTTTTCTATGAGCTGCACGATTTCGTGGATCAGCTCACTCATTATTTGGCTCCACCCGCCCTCGCAAGAAGGCGACCAATCTGCGGTGGTGCGAGAGCGAATGCAGCAGCCCGACGATCGATTGCGGCCCGCGGCATTCCAAAGACGGCACACGAGGCTTCGTTCTGAGCGACGGTCAGGACATTCGCGTTCCGAAGCGCGGCCATGGCCTCGGCGCCGTCCGAACCCATTCCCGACAGGAGAACCGCAGCTACCCGGTTCGGAGGCTGATCGCACAGACTCCGAAAGAGGACCTCCACGGCGGGGCGGTGGCCCCCGACGGGCGCCGCCAATTGATCGAGCCGTAAGGCGCCGCCTCGATCAACCAACATATGATGGCCCGGTGGAGCGATTCGCACCTTGCCGGAGCTCAGTCGTTCGGCGTGCCGCGCAACGGCGACATCCATCCCGAGTTCGGTCGCCAGCCACTCTGCGAGGACACCCTCAAATCCCTGGGCGATGTGCTGGACGACAGCAACCCCGACTCTGGTTCGTCGTCCAAGGGCGGCCAACAGCTCGTACACCGCTCCTGGCCCTCCCGTGGACGCTCCAACTGCGACATATCGCAGTTTACGGCTGATCACGGGGATATCGTCCGGTTCGGACGAAACTCCTTTCCCATCCCCTGACTCCGATCCTACGTGCCGCACCGCCTCGCTCAGGGTCTGACCGAGGGTGTTCCACTCGGACGGCACCTCCGGTTTGGGAAAGACCGCGACCACACCGAGGTTGTGAAGACTGATGGCAGTTCGGGTGTCTTCATGGCTCCGTTTCGGCGTCAGCACGAAGATCGGGATCCGCCCCCCCGCGGTGATTCGCTTTACCAGTGCGCGGCCGCTCAGGGACGGCAGATCGAGGTCGAGGATAATCGCTGCCGGTTTCTTTTCAGCCGCCAGGCGGACGACCTCTCTGCCGTCATCGGAATCGGCCACCACTTCGATCTCCGGCACCTGTTCGAGCAACCGACGAAGGACAGCTCGCACGGAAAGCGAGCGATCGGCCACGAGCACCCTTACTCTAGCCCGCATATCTCACTGCCCGCCTCCCACACGATTAATCAGAGCGACCAGTTCGCGCACATCGAGGCCCTGCTTGGTCAGGTACGCGTTGGCCCCTGACTCGAGTCCGGCAAGACGGTCGGATGGACGGTCGAGGGTCGACACAACGACGATCGGAAGATCAGCATGCTCGGTTTCGTTGCGGAGTCGGCGCGTCAGGTCCAATCCGTCCACACCGGGCATCTCGATGTCAGTCACCAAACAGTCCACATGCTCTCGCGCGAGCGCGAGCATCGCGTCGTCGGCAGATCCGACACCGGTAACTGTAAATCCGGCATCCTCGAGCAGCCGACGCATCATCTCCCGCGTCACGCGGGAGTCGTCCACAAGCAGTACGTGGACCGGTTCCGCCGCTGTCCCGAAACGGGTATCGCCCGCAACGACGCCCTCCGCATAAGGGGCGAGACGCTGGAGCGAAAGCACGGGCACAGGGCGCCCGCTCGCGAGCAGGGTGATGCCCTCCATGGATGCCGGCGCACCCGCGGCTCGGGGCAGAGGTCGCACAATCACCTCCTCCTCGCCGATGATGGAATCTGCCACGAGCGCCACAACGCTGCCACCGACAATCATTTCCACCATCACCCCGGATTCGGACGGACGCTCACCAAGAAGCTCCGAGAGGAATCGTGCATCGACAATCTCTCCCCGAACCCGGAGCACGGAGCGATCCTCCTCGACCTCGACCATATCCGGCACGATGTGTCGATAGGCCCGAACCGGTGACGCCGGAACCGCAAGCTGGTGCGGACCCACGCGTACCACCAGCACCCGCTCGCCGCGCCGCGCAACCGGCACCTCGACGTTGATCTCCGTCCCCTCCCCGACCGTGGATTCCATCCACAGATCGCCGCCGACTGACCGAACCGCGGCGGCGACGGCGTCGAGACCGATGCCGCGGCCCGAAAGTTCGGAGGTTTCCTCGCGAGTGGTAAAGCCTGGACGGAAAAGAAGCTGGAGGGCCTCGGAGATCTCGATGGTTTGAGCCGCCTCCGGGGTCACGATCTGTCGATCAACCGCCGTTTTCAGCACTGCATCAATATCGACTCCGCGACCGTCGTCGACCACCCGGATACGAACCCGGTCTCCCTCCTCCTCTGCCTCGATCTGGATGCTCCCGACCTCCTTTTTCCCGGCTCTCTTGCGCTCGACCGGGCTTTCGATCCCGTGATCCACTGAGTTTCGCACGAGGTGAAGAAATGCTTCCCGGAGGGCATTGACGATCCGTCGATCGAGCTGTGCGTCTCCAGCCTTCACCCACACCTCGACCTTTTTTCCGAGAGTTGCCGCAAGCTCGCGAGCGTGGCCAGCGAGATTTGTCAGAAAGGGTTTCAGGGGCTGCACCTGGAGGCGGAGAAGAGCGTCGAGCTGCCGGTCACTGAGCCGACGGAAGATCCGTTGTCCAGCTTCGAACTCCATCGCCACCTGACGCAACGAGATTGCCAGAGTCGCGAGGACCTGCCGCGGATCGCGTTCGCCGACACCCCCCTCGGCCAACGCGGCGAGTCTGAAGATCCGATCCGCGAGCCCCTCAGCCGCCACCGACACAACACGCAGGCGCGCGCCGCGATCGGCGAGGTCGTCGACTACTCCGGAAGCGACCCGTAACTCCTCGCGACTGCGGCGAGCACGGTCGGATGCGCGGCTTTTGAACTCAGCTGCGGTGTCCGCACCCGCCTCCGGTTCATCACCAACATCTGCAAGGGAGTCCACCAACGATCGCAGGTGGTCGCCGATCGTCTCGAGCTCGCGGCGTTGCGCCGGTTGGGGGCCCTCGATCAGATCCTCTGCCATGTGGCACGCCTCGGCAACCTCCCGGAAACCCATCATCCGGCTGGCGCCCTTGAGGGCGTGCAGCTCTCGCCTGAGCTGAGTCGACGCCTGCTCGTCTTCTTCCAGACCAGCGACCAGCTCGAGGATCCGATCCAAACGCTCGCCGGCTTCTTCGAGAAAGAGTGCGTGCAGATCGTCGTCAGTCGTTTTCGTATTCAGATCTTAGTCCAGTTCGAAAGGTTCACGTCGACTCCAAGGGTGCCGACCATCTCGCCGTCAGCATCTCGAACTGCGATCGCGATCGTGAAGCAGGGATCGTCAGTCAAGAGCGATTCGTAGATTGGTGTTACAGCCGCCCGACCGTCCCTCGATAGCGCCTGAAACCATGGCCGATCGGCATAGTTCTGCCCGACCGCGGCGCTCCCTGGATGCTCCCGATCTCCAACCAGGTCGCGGTTGGCGGCAAAGGAAATCATCGACCCGGCAAGATCAACCAGATAAGCGAGCTCGAGGTACGGGCACTCTTCCAGAAGATCCTCGAGAACTCCCCCGACAGCCTCCAGATTCCCGGAGTGATCGCGCAAGCGATCCGTCCACCGTGCGAGGTGGTGCTTGAGCGAGTGTTCGGACTCGATACGGAAGCTCTGGGTCAGGAGCTGGATCGAGAGGGCCAGCTCGTTGAGGCGCTCTGCGGCGCCGGTGTACTGTCCCAACCCGTCCGCGATGCGCTGCACAACCTCGCTCACCTCTCGCAGGGTCAGCACCACCTGGTCTGACGCGGTCCCCTGCTCCTGGGTTGCGAGGGATATCTCACGCGCCGCTCTGGCGGTGTCGGCAAGAGCGTTTCGGAGCTGCGCGATGGCCTCCCGAGTGTGCTTGCTGCCTTCGAGAACCTGATGGGCCGCCTTGGTCCCTTCTTCCGTCGCGACGACCACGCCACGAATCGATCCCGCAAATTCGTCGAGGTGAGACCGCACGGAATCCACCGACTCGCGTGAACGCTCGGCGAGGCGACGAACCTCGTCCGCGACCACAGCGAATCGTTCGCCGTGCTCGCCGGCTGCGGA
>Ga0255054_10001810_pt1 | contig 12438 bp, 8 predicted proteins | sample JV7_2_23_MG_FD_188634 | JGI IMG/M metagenome (GOLD analysis project Ga0255054, IMG submission 188634) | Seawater microbial communities from Jervis Inlet, British Columbia, Canada - JV7_2_23 | ecosystem: Environmental > Aquatic > Marine > Inlet | place: Canada: British Columbia | collected... | reverse complement strand
AAAAGCAGGCAGGGTTTTGTTTAATTTGGGACTGATCACTTTGTCCATCGGGTTGATCTTGATGTGCTGCTCACGCATCATGAATTTGTAAAATGTTTTCAGCGTAGAAATCTTCCGGTTCACTGAGCGGGCTGACATGCCGGAATCCATAAGGTGGGCGATCCAGGAGCGGATGACTTTAACGTCGGCCTTGTCAAGCCCATCTTCATCCTCCAGATAGTTGCGGGAGTACCCTTCAAACTGATCCAGGTCTGTCTGGTAGGATAGAATAGTATGTTGTGAATACCTCTTCTCGAACCGGAGGTAATTCAAAAACAAATCTTTATAATTCATTAAGTATACAGGGAATCGGTTTTATTCAAAAACCGGCAATGTATAAAAGGAAGCAAGTACGGGGTTCAGACCCGCTGACGCAAAAGTTTATTGATCCAGATCCTGAAGTTTCTGGATGTACTGTGCACGCATTTTGGTCTGGCGTTTTCTAACGGATGGTTTTACATAAGCCTGCCGTCCCCGTAGTTCCTTAACTGTACCAGTTCTTTCGAATTTTCTTTTAAATTTCTTTAAAGCGCGCTCAATATTTTCACCTTCTTTTATGGGTACTACAATCATGATTTTCTCCTAGCTTAATTTATTGAGCCGCAAATTTATAAATTGTATAGAATTAATCAAAAAAATTCATAAAAATTCCATAGACCATTGTTTTTCTGTTTAAATATCCCGGACAATACCCCTAAATTCATAAAAATGACTGACTTAGGGTATAAGACCTTATTTTGGATGTCTATACAATTTACAAAAAACCTTGGATAAAGTCCAGTATTTATTTGTTAAATAATAAATAAAATCAATTGGATGGCAGGACTGTCAAGACTGTAGCCGCTTTCCGTTCCCCTTATTTTTCAATCTTCAGATAGGGCCTGATCCGTTCAAAAACCGAATCAGGCAGGAGATGATTCCACACAATCTCATGGATATCCGTCCATTCCCCTTTATAATCCCTGTATGCCATGATGGCATCTGCCTGGTATGCCGTCAGGTACGGATGCATCATAAGGGTCTCCCGCTCCACTGTGTTCAGGTTCATCTTCCGCAGGAAGCTGGTATCAATAATGACATGCCTGATGATCTCCTCATATTGCTCTTCCTGGAGGCCGTAGACTTCTTTTAGCTGTTCCCGGGAGTAAAATCCGCCAAGCAGGTCACGGTACCTGGTAATCCTGTTAGCGAATACCGGTCCGATCCCGTAGATCCCCTGGAGCTGGAGAGTGTCTGTACCATTTAGCTCAAAGGCTATGGCATCCCGCTTTCTGGCAACCGGAATGGGCGGGATATCTATATATGGTTCCAGCCGGGAAAATTCTGCCCTCTCGAGACCATAGACCTTCATCAGGTCCTGTTTGCTGTGAAATTTACCCCCGCTGTTCCTGTATTTTACCAATGTCCTGGCCACCCTGTCCGAAAGGCCAAGTTTTAGCAGTTCCCCATAAGTGATGTGATTGGGGTCAAAATCGAAATATTGAATGGCGGCCCGGGATGGTGGATGTATCTTGCCCGGCTCCCTTCCGGCAGATGCCTGTTCCGGCCTGACTCTGGTTTCATCTCCCTGCAGGGCATGCCTGAATGAAAGGAAGGCCGTTTCGGCTTCATTAAAATCAGGGATGGGCGATTCGGTGATGACAGGGATGAGGATACGCCCGGCCATCAGGGACATGATCAAGATGGCCAGCATAAAGAAACCGTTCCGCTCTCCGCGGGTCAAAGACAGGTAGGCCATGAGGATCCTGCGGACCATGGCCTGGATCAGAATTTAATCAGTCCGACTACATTCAGGAATACAAGTGCGATAGCAATTGGTGCCAGATACCTGACGAGGAAAATAAAAAAAGGATAATATGGTATGGGGAATTTTCCATTACTCGATAATTCTGCCTTGCTTTTATCGCGTTCAAAGAACCAGCCCACGTATATCACAATAAAAAATCCTCCGAGTGGAAGGTAATATGCCGGGGAGGCATCAAAGATCCCGAATATATTAAGATCTCCTAAAGTTACATGGGCCAGGGGCCCCCAGGACATGGTCACCACCAGCCCGAGTAAGCCGATAGAAGACCCGGCGATCCAGATGGCTTTTTTCCTGCTCCAGTTCAGTTCTTCTGCAAAATAAGCAACCACCACCTCGAGCATGGAAATGGTGGAGGTGAGTGCGGCAACGCAAAGAAGCAGAAAGAACAGCATGGCCCAGAAAGATCCGAAGGCCATTTTCTGAAAGATAATGGGCAGGGTTATATAGACCAGTCCCTGGCCTGAATCCGGACTGATACCAAAGGTAAATACTGCAGGAAAGATGGCCAGTCCCGCGATAACAGCAACAAGCGTATCAGCAAAAGCAACACTGACAGCCGTATTGGCCAGATTATCATTTTTCTGGATATAGGACCCGTATGTGATCAGCGTACCCATGCCCACAGACAGGGAAAAGAAAGCCTGTCCGAGGGCTACAAGTATAGCACTGCCATTGATAAGGGAAAAATCAGGCTTAAAAAGGAACTGTATACCCTCCCGGGCGCCATCCATGGTAACGCCTCTGATCACCAGTACAAGGAGGATGAGTAGCAGGATGGGCATAAGGATCTTGGCATATTTTTCAATGCCATCCCTAACACCTGCAAAAACAATAGCGATGGTAAGTCCCATCATGGCCAGAAAGGTAAGGATGGGTTTCCATGTCCCGGCCAGAAAAGTATCATAACCCTCCTGGAAATAACTCCGCAACTGTTCGGTAGACATTTCAGCGAACCCGTATTTTGCCGGCTGCACGAGGTACCTGGCCGAATCAAAGAGGTAGCTCAGGGTCCAGCCCGCCACCACAGCATAAAAAGCCAGGATAATAAAAGCCGCAGCCACTCCAAGCATGCCGACAAGAAACCATGGTTTACGGGGAGCCAGCTTCCTGAAAGAGCCAACAGCATTCCTCTGGGCATTCCTGCCTATCAAAAACTCTGACATCATCACAGGGATGCCGAGCAGGACGACAAAGGCTACGTAGATCAAAAGAAATGCTGCGCCACCATTTTCTCCTGCGACATAGGGGAAACGCCAGATATTACCTAGCCCGATTGCGGAGCCTGCTGCTGCCGCGATCACACCAAATTTGCCGGAAAAAGTATCCCGTACTGAAGGAGGAGTACCTGCCATATTAGATGATTAAAAAAATGAACCGCAAAGACCATATTGCTTAATGATGATCTTTGCGGTATATCATATGCATGTTCAAAATTAATTCCTGTCAATACAATTAAGGTCTTCGAATGCCAGTTTCAATCTTTCTACCAGGGATTTCTCCCCTTCACGCAACCAGACCCTGGGATCGTATTTTTTCTTATTAGGTTTATCTTCTCCCTCTGGATTCCCAATCTGTCCCTGAAGATAATCACGGTTCGCTTTTTCATAATTCCTTACACCATCCCAGTAAGCCCATTGAGTATCAGTATCGATGTTCATCTTGATCACACCATAGCTTATGGCCTCCCGGATATCTTCACGGGTGGATCCTGATCCCCCATGGAAAACAAAATTAACCGGCTTCTCCGGTGTATTATATGTTTCCTGTATGTATTTCTGGGAGTTCATCAGGATCTTCGGGGTAAGCTTGACATTGCCAGGCTTGTATACACCATGTACATTCCCAAATGAAGCAGCAACGGTGAACCGGTCACTGACCTTGCCGAGTTCACTGAAGGCATAAGCCACTTCTTCGGGCTGGGTGTAAAGTTTTGAACTGTCTATATCGGAATGGTCCACCCCGTCTTCTTCACCCCCTGTTACACCCAATTCTATTTCCAGGGTCATACCAATCCTGCTCATCCGTTCAAGATAGGTCTTGCAGGTTTCGATGTTCTCCTCCAATGGTTCTTCTGAAAGATCAAGCATATGTGAACTATACAGGGATTTCCCATGTTGCTCAAAATGCTTTTCACCAGCCTTAAGCAATCCTTCTATCCAGGGAAGTAATTTCCTGGCAGCATGATCGGTATGCAGGATCACCGGAACCCCATAAAGCGCAGCCAGGTGATGCACATGCAAAGCTCCCATGATCCCCCCTGCAATAGCAGACCGCTCGTTTTCATTGGACAGCCCCTTGCCTGACCAGTATGCAGCACCACCATTCGAAAACTGAATAATCACAGGTGAGTTTACTACCTTGGCTGCTTCCATGACTGCATTAACAGTATTGGTTCCAACCACGTTGACAGCGGGAATGGCAAATTCATTCTCCCTGGCTATGGCAAACACTTTCTGAACATCGTCTCCGAGTACCAAACCCGGCTTTACGGCCTCTAAAACTTTAACGGACATATAATTATATTTTAATGGTTAATAATAATTGTACATTCATTCAGGAATAATTCCGCAAAAATAGGAGTTTCAGGGATAGAATAAAACAGAAGGCTGTTTTTATTTATAGAGGGCGGCATGATCTGCCTAAAACGGGTAGCCGATGGCGATATTAAATTGTGGCCTGTTATAACCGCTATTCATAAACACCCACCTGCTGCCTTCGGCCTGTGCAGGATCACGGACCTTCATCCCCAGGTCAAACCTGAAAACGAAAAAAGAGAAATCCATACGCAATCCAAAACCGGTCCCCAGGGCAAATTCTTTGTAGAAGCGGTTCCACTCAAAAACTGACCCGGGCCTGTCATCATCCTTGTTCAGGGACCAGATATTCCCGGCATCAAGGAAAAGGGCTCCCTCCAGGAGCCAGAACAAATCGAAGCGGTACTCAATATTTCCCTCAATCTTAACATTTGCAGTCTGGTTTGGCCAGTCCGGTGCATTAGAATCATCATAGACATTGTAGGAACCTGGTCCCAAATTCCTTACCTGCCAGGCCCGTATACCATTGGCCCCGCCCGTGAAGTATTGCTTCTCATACGGGATGGTAATGGAGTTCCCGTAAGGAAATGCGGCTCCCATAAAAATCCTGTAGACCAAATTGGTCTGATCATTCAGGATTTTGAAATACCTGTACTCCACATCACCTTTCAGATACTGGGCAAAGGCGTTCCCGAACATGATATGCCTTCCCAGGCTGTCCCTCTCAGCACCTATTGCCTTGGCCAGTCCTTTTATTAACAGGCCTGCAGATTCCAGGTTGGTCCTGAAAAACATAAAATCCCTGGTCTTCTGGATATCCTGGTTGGTGTATATAAAACTATAGTTGACCCCCAGTATCAACCTGTCTTCATAACTGTACTCAAGGTAGGTATCTTTGATGTCTTCCAGGAATTCATCCGTAGCATCAATCATCTTCACGTAATTCAGTGACACGGGGTTGATAATGTGCGTGATAAAATCCCCGCCCGTCCAGTTGTATCCGAAAGTTGTCTGGAACACGGACCGGGTGTAATCGGGTCGGTGCTGATAATTATAACTTACCGAAGTGCTGGTCTTCGGATTATACTTCCTGATAAATTGCTCGGTCTTGAAAGGCAACAGAAATTTCGGGATGGTCAACCTGGCTTCCAGTCCCAATTCAATCATATTGCCGAATCCTTCCTGATCAATTTCTTTAATGGTTTCCATAGCTCCAGAAAGGCGTGTGGTAAAGTTCTCTGCGCCACCGAAAAGATTCCTGTGGTTATAATTGAGACTGCCCCCTATGCCGAGGTTCCCGGCAGAGTTCGTACCTTCCAGCTCAACCGTATAAGACTGTGAAGTGTTAGGGCTCAGCTGGATATGGCATACCAGCGGATAATAATCATGCATGTATGGATCAGCGGGATCCCTTTCCTCGAATACAATGTTAACCATTTTGTAAATACGCAGGGAGGACAGGTGCTTATAGCTTTGCTTAACTTTCTCAGCGTCATAGTCTTCGCCTGGCACAATGAATACGGACTGAGATATGACACCCGGATCGGCTTTGAGTTTATCCTCATGCCTGAATTCATATTCTTTGTATTTGAAGGATGTGAGTCCCTCGATATAAGCCTTATTATCTGCTATGGCTCTCTTGGGATCGAATCCTGGGTAGATATATACCTCCTCGATCTTGTATTTTCTGTGCGGGACTACCAGGTAATATCCCTCCTCAGATGGCAGGATGAATTTTTTCACACCAATGGTGAGATCCACCTGGTGAGTGTTCAATGAACTGTCAACCTCATAGTGGATGTATTCCCTGTTGAAATTATAATACCCCCTGTTTCTCAGGTAAGTTTCTATCCTGGCCCGCTCAGCCTGCATGGCATCCACATCGAACAGGTCCCCCGGCTTCAACAGTGCATTAACAGTATCAGGGGCCAGTACTGATCTTAAAGCAGTATCCTCATAATGATAATAAAGGGATTTTATTATGTAGGGGTTCCCGGCGACAATGTCATAGCTGACCTGTGCCTTTTTCTTTTTTATCCTGACACTGTCTGATACTTCGGCATGATGATACCCCTTATTCCGCATATAGAGTCCCAGTTGCTTGTTGTTCTTGTCTTTTTCATAATCATCATAAAGGACAGGTGCCTCACCTATCTTCCTGAGCCAGCGGTTCCAGCCATTGTCCTTCTTCCCGGAAAGATTATACAGTCCCAGGTAGAATTTTGTTCCCAGGATTTGCCTGTTGGGTTTTGGCTTGACGTATGAATTCAGCTCTTTCGAGTCGACATGTTCGTTATCCACCTTCACCCTGTAACTTTTCAACAGGTGGGCTTCATCTGGAACATATTTGGTCGACTTACAGGAATCAAGCAAGAAAATGGTCAATCCAATCAGGCAATAGCATAAGGCAGTTTTCCTATGATGATAAGTTGCGGGCAATGGCGGTCTAAATTATTCCTATCTTAGGGCAAATATACTTAACTTCCAGCAGAACAATGCTCCTACTCAGCAAGAGCAAGAAGAAATTGATCCGCAGCCTGACCATGAAAAAAACCAGGCAGGCCGAAAAGCTATTCCTGGTAGAAGGGGATAAAATGGTAGGGGACCTGATCGTCCATCACAGGGGCAGGAACGGAGCCCTCTACAGAATAGAATCTGTCATTGCCACTGATGAGTGGATAACTGCGAACGGGGATAAACTCGGACAGGATTACGACATTTTCCGGACCACGGAGGCTGAACTTACTGAAATTTCCAAGCAGCAAACACCCAATCAGGTATTGGCCGTCGTTCACCAGCACATCCCGGAACTTGAGATAAGCCAGATAAAAACAAAGCTGTTCATCGGACTGGAATACCTACAGGATCCCGGGAACCTGGGAACCATCATAAGGCTGGCAGACTGGTTCGGGATCCGGAACATCCTCTGTTCTAAGAATTGTGTGGACCTCTACAACCCGAAAACGATACAGGCAACCATGGGATCCTTCCTCAGGGTCAATGTCTATTATTGTGACCTGCCATCAAATATCTGCAGCCTGAGGGAAGAAAAAAACTATATGATTTACGGGACCGGACAGAACGGAAACAATCTTTTCAACACGCCCCTTTTCCTGCCAGGGATCATCCTCTTCGGGAATGAAGCCACCGGACTCTCCCCTGACATCATGGGCCTGGCTGACCGCATCCTGACCATACCCTACCATGACCGTACATCCCATCCCGATTCACTGAATGTTGCGACGGCGGCAGCCATCCTCTGTGCAGAGTTCAGGAAAGCACATGCCAAATAAAATTTTATTCGAAATAAAAACAGAGCATCACCACCAAGGAGTTCAGCTTGTTTATGGAGTTGACATACTTGGAGTTCCCTCCTCCGGCAGGTTCATGTATGAGTGCATCCTTGAACCCGAGGGAAACTTTCAGTTCCGGTGAGAATTTAAAATACTGGAGAAAAACATCAATGCCAAAACCGACTTCAACGTATACATCCATGGGTGTCAGCCTGACCCAGGGACCGTCATCATCGAAGTCCTTTCGGGCTGCCATGTCATACCGCATGCTCAGTCCACCGATCAGATAAGGCCTGTAATTGTTCACCCGTTTGGACTTGTACTTAAGCAACAATGGGAAATCAAGAAAATTCGATTCAACAGTCTGTTCACTTATCAGGATGGAGGCTGTATCTCCGGCAACTTCATAAAAACTAAAGGTACGGGATCCGAAAGTGATCCCCGGCAGAAAACGAAGCGAAAAGTGATTGCCCAGGCGCAGGTCTGATACAATGCTGACCTGGAAGCCGGGATTCGGCTTGCTCACATCTGCAAATAATATGTCTGCAGGTCCCATTGCAGGACGTTTGAATCCGAAGTCCATAGTATTCAATCCCACCATGAAACCAAAATGTATCCATTTATAATCGTAGCCGGGATCGTTTTGCACCCTTTTTATCTGGCCGGTAACCTGCAGGGCCATCAGGATAAGAAGGAATATGATGAAAGTTTTTCTCAATTTACTCGGAACTTATCTCTTTTAACGTTTTGTGGTTTCGGTTATTATCTGCTGGTCCGGAATTTAATCCGTCTGTTCTTCCCCCAGATCATCCAGGATCTTTTCCAGGGTAGTCAGGTAGGCTTTTTTTACATCATTGATAAATCCAAAAGAGACATCATCCACCCGCAGCTCACCCTTGGTTACATGCCCGAGAGCGGAAAATTGCAGGTCCTGTTCCATCATGTAATCAATGAAATCTGTTTCCATGGCCTGGTTGACGGTTACCACCACCCGGCTCTGCGCCTCCCCGAACAGGAAGGCATCCTTGCGGATCTCAGCCGGAGAGGTAATATCAAAACCAAAATCCCGGGGTAGAGCGGATTCGACAAGTGTAATGTATAATCCCCCGTCGGAAACATCATGTGCCGACCGGATCATCCTTCCCCGGATAAGACCTTTTACAGCCTCCTGGATGCGATACTCATAGTCGATATCGAAGTGGGGAGCGGGACTTTCACTTATGCCGTGGACCGTATGAAGGTACTGTGACCCAGCTATATCATTTACTGATTTACCGATCAGAAAGATCATGTCTCCCTTCTCCTTGAAATCAAGAGACATGCTGTGCTCCTTTTCCCTGACAATACCCAGCATGCCGATCACTGGCGTCGGGAATACCGGCTCGGTCTTTCCCTTGATGCTGGACTGGTTGTAAAAACTCACATTCCCACCGGTCACAGGGGTGTCAAATTTGCGGCAGGCTTCCCCCATGCCTGTGACAGCTTGTACAAACTGCCAGTATACCTCCGGGTTATAGGGATTCCCAAAATTCAAACAATTCGTAATGGCCACGGGTTCTCCACCGCTGCATACGATGTTCCGCGCGGCCTCGGAGACGGCTATCATGGCACCTTTTTTCGGATCGGCATGGACATAACGGGCATTACAATCCGTGGTCAGTGCCAGGGCCGTATGGGTCCCCTTGATGTTTACCAGTCCCGCATCAGCCGGAAAATTCGTTGACATATTGTTGGTCCGGACCATAGTATCATACTGTTCGATCACCCATCTTTTGGATGCAATGTTCGGATGCCGGACAAGCTGGCAGGAAACTTCTTTATAGTCTTCTGGCTCCGGCACATCCTCCAGCCTGAATTTCTGGTATTTCTTGAAATAGGCCGGTTCCCTGTATTCTCTGTCGTATACGGGTGCACCCCCTCCGAGCACCAGGGAATTGGCCGGCACCTCGGCAACCAGTTCATCACCCAGATAAAATTCCAGTTTATCCTCGGGGATGACTTCACCGATGATCTTGCAGTTCAGGTCCCATTTGTCAAAAATGGCCTCCACCACGGCTTCCTTGCCTTTCTCGACGCATACCAGCATCCTTTCCTGGGATTCGGACAGGAGTATTTCCCAGGCTTCCATATTCTGCTGCCTGAAAGGGACCTTCTGCAGATCGATACGCATCCCGTTTTCCCCCTTGGCTGACATTTCCGATGTGGAGCAAATGATCCCGGCAGCACCCATATCCTGCATACCAACTATAGCCCCGCTCTTGTTCAGCTCAAGAGAGGCTTCCAGCAGGAGTTTTTCCATAAAGGGATCCCCTACCTGTATGGAGGGAATATCTTCAGCTGAATCTTCCGTGATATCTGCCGATGCAAACGTGGCCCCATGGATCCCGTCCTTGCCGGTGGATGAACCCACAATATAAATAGGGTTACCGGTGCCTTTGGCAACTGCCGATATCATTTCACCCTGTTCCATGATCCCTACAGACATGGCATTTACCAGTGGGTTGTAATTATAACAGTCATCAAAAAAAACTTCTCCGCCTACAACGGGGACCCCGAAAGAGTTGCCGTAATCCCCGATCCCTTTCACAACTCCCTTGATCAGCCATTTTGTCCTGTCAAGTTTCAGGTTCCCGAAGCGCAATGAATTCAGTTGTGCCACAGGTCTCGCCCCCATGGTGAATATGTCGCGGTTGATCCCTCCAACCCCCGTGGCAGCACCCTGGTATGGTTCAATGGCACATGGATGGTTATGTGATTCTATTTTAAAAGCACATCCCAGCCCGTTCCCAATGTCTACCAGTCCCGCGTTCTCATCCCCCGCCCCTACCAGCAGATTCTTTCCCTCACGGGGCAGGGTTTTAAGCCATTTGATGGAGTTTTTATAAGAAGCATGCTCAGACCACATCACTGAATAAATGGATAATTCCGTAAAATTGGGAGTCCGGCCCAGGATTTCTTTAATCATGTCAAATTCCTCGGGGATCAGGCCAAGATCTTTGGCCGTCTGAACAGTCACATCCATGAAAAATTATTTTTGGATTTACAGGGGACAAAGATAATATTTAATGTCAGAACCGGTTAATGTAACCAATATGGATTTTGGCATTCCCGATGTTGATTGGATTGTCGAATTGCTTCCCCAGGGCATAATTCAGGGAAAAGATCCCCGCCCTGGTCTGCATGTTAATACCGGCACCAAAGCCCAGCGGAAAATCAGCCACAAAATCATCCACCAGAGATTGCTCGTAATACCCTCCGTCTATAAAAAGGAAGACACTAGAATTCCGCTCAAAGAGGAATCGGGTTTCAAGGGTACCCAGGCTGTAAAAAGAGGCAAATATCGAGTTCTCATCCACCCCTCTGAGTGTATTGATCCCACCGAGCCTGAACAACTCATTGGCAAAGAGGTCATCGTTCCTGATGTAACCTGTCCGGCTGGCCAGATGGAGTGTAAGTCGGCCGCCGAGGGACTGAAAAAAACGGATGTCAGCAGTGCCCTTAAGCTGGGTTGATGTTTCCCGGACAGACTCGTAGACCTCTTCCGGCAGGGCCGGGTTCCGGCTGATTTTCTTGCTGCCGATGCCGATTCTCGACTGTATTTCCCATCCCTGAAGGGGATTGAAATAATAATCCAGGTTGTTGAACTGTATCCCCAATCCGTACAGATAGCTGGTAACATCGGCATAAGGCGGCAGCACCACCGTGTTTTCGAGTCCCCATGTACTGATCAGTGATGAATTGAAATTTTCAAAAAAGGCATTGAAATAATTGGTCCCGCCCATGAAGAACCTCAGGTCAAGAACAGGATTGACTGAAAAAAAACTGGTATCCTGCTTGATGAGCCCAAAATCCACCCCTATGCCTAAGGAGGAGCCGAAGAGGTAAGGCCAGGAAATGCTCAGGTCCAGTTCCTGGCTCAGCGGCTGGAGGGACCGCCATGCAATATAAAACTGTTCCCCCTTCCCGAAAGGATTGACAAGTGACAGGTGGAGGTCTCCCGTCACCAGCAGTTTCCCCGTCTGTTCGTTGTTGGGCAGGATCCCGACGATCCCGTTAAACTGGTTGGCCCTGGCTTTCTTAAGGTAGGTATAAACGTCCACCTTCCCTTCAAAATATTCCAGTTCATAGGGCCTGATCTCCTCAAGGAAGGTAGTTTCCCGGATGCGGTTTGGAATATTCCTGATACGGTCTTCCCGGTATACATCACCGGTCTCCACGGCAGTGAGCTTCTCAAGGTAAACAGGCGCTATCTTTGCTTCCCCCTTGATATGGAAGGTATCGACCAGGAACAGCCCATTATCCTTAACCTGCAGGATTCCGGAAACAACCGGGCCTTCCATCTGTATCCGGCTGATATAGATGCTGGCGAAGGGATAACCACTGTTCTCGTGAACCTGGAGAATCTTTTCCTGGGCGGAAGCAAGTTTCTTGAATTTCACTGGTTTTCCAGAGAAAGACCTGGCCCGTATGCCAGCCTTTCGCAATATTTTCTGGTCTATGGAATCGAGGGAGAGGATTCCCCATTCGAAGCGGGGACCGGTAAACACGTAGGCTGAAACATCTAGGGAATCAAATACGACAGTATCCACTGAAGCTGCCAGGTAACCATCCCCCCTTAGATCCTGCATCAACTCTTTCAGTACCAGGAAGGTTCCCATAGAATCCAGGATCTCCTGCGACTTATCGGGAAGGCCCTTAATTTTTTCCCCTTCAATAACATGCACCTTCAGAAGATAGTCCTGGGAACTGATCATACCGGGGAGGG
>Ga0255054_10001808_pt1 | contig 12447 bp, 11 predicted proteins | sample JV7_2_23_MG_FD_188634 | JGI IMG/M metagenome (GOLD analysis project Ga0255054, IMG submission 188634) | Seawater microbial communities from Jervis Inlet, British Columbia, Canada - JV7_2_23 | ecosystem: Environmental > Aquatic > Marine > Inlet | place: Canada: British Columbia | collected... | reverse complement strand
GACGGACGTGCGCGTGCTGCAAGGCGCGTATCGTCGCGGCAATTCATTCCAGACGGTGCGCGTGAAGCTCGAAAGCCCGGAAAGCCTCGAGATACTCGAAACAAATCTGAAAGACGACCCTCGAATCGATCCCGATGTCATGACCGAACGCGAGTTCTATTCGACGCAAGCACAACAGTTGACGCAGTTCATAAAGCTCGTTGGTTATCCGCTGACTATCCTGATGTCGATCGGCGCCATCTTCGGCGCGCTGAATTCGATGTACTCGTCCGTCACCGTGCGTGGCAAGGAAATTGCAACTTTACGGGCCCTGGGTTTCGGGCCAGTGCCCGTGCTCGTTTCGACTGTTGTCGAATCGATGTTGCTTGCGCTGATTGGCGGCTTGCTCGGCGGCTTGCTCGCGTACCTCGTCTTTAACGGGTTCCGGGTATCGACACTCAACGGCGCCAGCTTCAGCCAGGTCGTGTTCGACTTCGCGGTTACCGGAGATCTGCTCGCACAGGGATTGCGCGTCGCACTCCTCATTGGCGTCGTTGGTGGATTGTTCCCTGCCATCCGCGCCGCACGTATGCCGGTCGCACAAGCGCTTCGCGAGCTTTAAGATTCGGGTTCCGAGCAGGTCCGATACAATGCCGACATGACACATTCCATTTCCGACGCAGTAACACCGCCGCAACTGGCGCTACGAGCATCGATCTACTACCTGGTACTGTTCAGCGCGGTCATCAGTGTTCTGATTCTCTGGCCGGAAGCGGCACAATACCTGCCTTTCGGCGGCCGCGACGCCCTGGAGAGAACGTCGATAGAGGCAGTCGTTGATCTCCTTCGCCCCGAAGGCGGCAGATCGCCGGTGCCGGTCGACCTGGCCGACGGCAGTCAACTTGACGCAGTGCGGACGATCATGTTGTTCCTCGTCGGTCACCTGACCGGGACCATCCTGGCGATGTTACCGCTTGCATGGACCTACAAGGCGATGAACCACGAGGCCGGATTTCGTAGGAACTTCGTGCGAGTGCTGATTGTTTTGCCGTTGTGCGCGACGACCGTCGTATTGCTGATCCAGAACAGCCTGGCCCTGGCCTTCGGGCTGGCGGCACTTGTCGCCGCCGTCCGATTCAGGGTCGCATTGGACGATGCCATGGACGGGATCTTCATCTTTGCCGCTATCTGCGTCGGGCTCGCGGCCGGCATCGGATTCCTGGGCATTGCGCTCGTGATGAGTGTGTTCTTCTGTTTCGCCAACATCCTGATGTGGGCCGTCGACTACGGTCGTAATCCCGTCGATGAGGCCCGCCGGGCCCGCAAGCGCGTCAAACAGGAAAAACCGGATCGCTGACCAGACTTTCTGGTGACTATGTTGCGCTCACCACGAATACACTAACGACGTTATGACGCCCGTATCGGTCTTTTCGCCGGTTGACGGCGGCTCGCTTTGGTACTTGTGAAAAATGTCTATGCGGAAATCCAGATCGTTGATGAGTTCGCGATCCAGGATCAATGACGTTTCCGTGCGGTAATTACTGAAGTCCTCGAGTACCGGAAAAACGTTCATTGTGAAATTGATACTCGATTCGGGCTTGAGGTTACGATGCAGGTAGCGAATCTGAAATCGTCCTTCGCCCACGGTCGCTCCGGGATCCTCGCCTGTGAACTCTGAGCGGGTCCCCTGGAGACCCGCCATTAGTGAGAACTGGTTGCGATTTGTCTGCACGACATATCGACCGAGACCGGCACCGAGCGACACGCGGTTTTCAATACCCAGCTCATCGTTGCGTTCCCAGCTCGAGAACCAATCGGTGTACCAGCGATTCGGGCGAAAGCGCTGGTAGTTGAGACGGGCGGTATGGTTGGATTGGGTCTCCTCGCTGGGCTGGTCCGTAACTGAAGAATTCAGGGTGATACCAACCAGGTACAGTTCCGTTCTGTACCTGACATCCGCGGTCGCGTCAAAGATTGTGACGCCGCTGCCTGATTGGGAATTCAGCCCAAGGCTCATCCCGCCTTCCAATCTATAGACCAATTTGTCGGACACATCAATGGGAGTGATGCGGATGATTCGATCCATCGAAAGTTCCACGGGGCCGTGCTCTGTTATGACATTAATATGGGAGCGATCCTCAGCCGCCTCGAGGTTGCCAAGAAAGCGCGTCCCGTTGGACACCTCGACCTGCAGGTTCTGGTTGCTCGTCAGACCGACGATGTCCTCCCAGTCGATTTTCACGGTGCCCATCGAGTCCGTGCTGTATTCCAGACTGCCGAACTCGTATGACTCAATTTCGCCAGTAACAACGTTGCCATTGACAAGGAGGGCCGTATCCGTCCTCGCCGCAATCGTCACCGCCGGCAATGTGGTCAACAATAGGAAAATGAAGCTATTGTGTAGGTATCTCATGCCTTCCAGGTCTCTTTTGCTTATGGGCCCGCGGCCCTTCCCGTTTCTGGCGCCAATAGTACCTGTTTCGGCGCAGGCGTCGACATCCTGTGCCCCGGCTTCGCCGGCCCGACAGCTTGCTGTACAATCCCGCTTCGCCATACCTAATTCAAACCAGCAAATGGAACTGAACAGTGAGCTTCGAACAACAACTTGATAAGGTAAAAACCCAGCCCGGCTTCATCGCCGCCCTTGACCAAAGCGGTGGCAGCACGCCCAAAGCGCTTGGGCTGTACGGCGTCACAGAGGACGCCTGGTCCAACGACGATGAGATGTTCGCCGTCGTGCACAAGATGCGGACGAGAATCATGACGAGTCCAGCCTTCAACGGTGATCGTATCCTTGGCGCCATACTTTTCGAGAACACCATGGACCGCGAAGTCGCGGGCCAGCCGACCGCGCGTTTTCTCTGGACCGAGAAGAACGTGGTGCCGTTTCTGAAGGTCGACAAGGGCCTTGCCGACGTGCGGGACGGCGCCCAGGTAATGAACCCGATGCCGGAACTCGCCGGTCTCCTCGAGAAAGCCAAAGCCAACGGCGTCTTCGGTACGAAGATGCGCTCAGTCATCAAGGAAGCCAATGCCGCCGGCATCGACGCCGTCGTGAAGCAACAATTCGAGATCGGCCGCCAGATCGTTGCCGCCGGCCTCGTGCCAATCATCGAGCCCGAAGTCGATATCCATTGCCCGGACAAGGCCGCCGCCGAGGACATGCTGCATGCCGGCATCATCGATGAGCTGAACAATCTCGGTGACGGCAAGCTGGTCATGCTCAAGCTCACCTTGCCGGAGAAAGACAACCTGTACGCCGACTGTATCGCCCATCCGAACGTCGCGAGGGTCGTTGCATTGTCCGGCGGCTACTCGCGTCAAGAGGCTAATGACCGCCTGTCACGCCAGAACGGCATGGTTGCGAGCTTCTCGCGGGCATTGTCCGAGGGCCTGAATGCACAGCAGTCGGCCGACGAGTTCGATGCCATGCTCGATGCATCGATCGCGAGCATCTTTGAGGCTTCCAGCACCTGACGATCAGCATCCGACACGACTTACGTTGCGGCGATCTCGGCCGCATCGTTACCCTGCACGGCGAAGCTTATGAGCCCCTGCCCGGGTTCGGCCTGAAATTTGAAGCCTATGTTGCGAAGACGATCGCCGAATACGTGCTCGACAACGACGCCAGGGGGCGAGTATGGCTCGCCGAACAGGAGGGTCGGCTGATCGGTTGCACGGCTATCGCGTTGCGTGACGGCGACGCCGCACAGTTGCGATGGGTACTCGTCGACACCGCGGCTCGCGGTGTGGGCCTCGGGCGCCGGCTGGTCGAAGCGGCGCTCGAATTCAGCCGCGAATCGGGCCGCCGCAGCGTTTTCCTGGAGTCGACTGATGGTCTTCCCGAATCGCAGGCGCTTTACGACGACCTGGGATTCGAGACTGTCTCGAGCAAAGTCGAGGAGCTGTGGGACGGCGTGCGCCCACTCATCCGCATGAGAATGAGGCTCTAAGAAAAGGGGTCAGAGTCTTTCGAAGAACTCTGACCCCAGTTTCAGTTTTCACACTAGTTGTTGCCGAAACCCATCCGGAATACCACACCGACTGTACGTGGCTTGGTGGTGCGGAAGCCCAAGCGGGCGCGGCCACCGCGTTCGCGATCGAACGACAGGTTAGCGTTCTCGTCGCCCACGTTGTGGACGTAGAGCGTTGCCGACCAGGCGTCCTTCGCGATACCGGCACTCAGGTTCACGATCGTGTACGGATCGAGCAACAGGTCAACCTCCGTTACCTCGTCGCCAACTGCGCCGGCGAACGGCAAGCCTGACGAGAACGTACCGGCACCCGGCACCTGGTCGCTCGGCTGCGTTATGCGATCACCGACGTGATGCACCGTGGCGGACAGGAAGCCATCCATGGTTCCGACGGGGAAGTTGTAGCTGCCCGTTGCGGCAACCTGGAACTCCGGAACCGATGCGAGACGATTACCTTCCTGTACGCCGCCGAGGATGGCATCGTTTGCATCGATTACGGTCGAGTCGAACTCCGATTCCAGGATACTGCCTGCGATCGAAAAATCAAAAGCCTCGGACGGACTCGCGCCGAGCTCGAATTCTACGCCTGCGGTATGTGCGCTCGGCACGTTAAACGAGATACGCGACGAACAGGAGCCGGCATCGAGCGTAACCTGTAAGTCTTCGATATCCGAGTAGAATGCGGCGGCATTGAATGTCACGCCGTTGTCCCATGTCGACTTGATTCCTGCCTCGTAGTTCCACATGGTCTCATCTTCGTAGGACTGGAAGCTTCCGAAGATAAGCAAATCCTCAGGCGTACACAGACCCGTGTTGAGTGGATCGTTCACGCCACCGAGCCGGAATCCCTGCGATACCTGGCCATTCAGCGTGACGTTATCGCTGACGTCCCAGCTTGCAAGTACGCGAGGTGTGAAGCCATCGGACGTCGTCGTGTCCACTACTCCGCTATCGCCAGCCGCGAACAAGCCGCCGGTCGTAATCGTTCGTGTCTCTTCGAAATCGTACCAACGGCCGCCGAACGTCAGAGCAAACGCGTCCGTGAAATCGTACGAGACCTCACCAAATACGGCCAGCTGCTCGATGTCATACGGCAGATCCGAGTTGAATGGTGAGTCCAGGTTCGAAAATCCATTCGCCACGGCCGCCGACGTGCCAGCGCCCAGGACAGCGTCTGTCGCAACTTCGTAACCCGGTGTCGGCAGGCGCTGAGCGTACTCGCGTGTTACGTCAGACACGAATATGCCCCCGAGCCACTGGAAGGCACCGGCAGTATTCGAGTTGATACGCGCCTCGAACGTTGTCTGCTCCAGCTCCGTCGTGTCGCGGAGGTTCGATGGCAGAAGAACATCGGCCTCAGGGTAGCCGAGGTCTACCGAGACACTGCCGGTCAGCGCACTGGCGTCGCGGCTGACCAGGAGGCTGCGGTCTATGTAACTGCCGACAAACGTCAGGTCGAAGCTTGAGAAACCAGCTTCAATGACCAGGTCGGCCAGCATGGTCTCGTCGCTGAACTCCTCGTCCAGCAGCAGGTGCTGCTGGCGCTCGCCAAGTTGAATCGGCGGGCGCGTCGTCGTGTGTGGCTGCGCAAACAGGTTGAACTGCTCCTGACGGTTAAAACCGTCCGTGGTCAGCTCCTGGTACACGATGCGCGGCGTGATTGTCAGATTCTCGCTCGGCATAAAAGACAGCGCGGCACGCATGCCCGTACGATTGCCGCCGTTCACGTCTTCCTTGAATTGCCCGGTGGATTCCACGCGTGCATCGATGAAGCCCGCATATTCTGTCGTGTAACCAACCAGCCGAAGTGCTGTCGAGCCTTCTACAAGCGGGATATTGACCATGCCCTTGACGCCGTAGCCCGCCTCACCGTCGGTCACCGTGTTGACGTCGAGTTCGACATTCGCATCGAAGGCATTGGGGTCCGGCTCATTCGTAATGTACCGAATCGTGCCGCCCACCGAACCGGAGCCAAACAGCGTGCCCTGCGGCCCGCGCAAGGTCTCGACGCGATTCAGATCGAAAAGATCGATGTCCGGCGTGAACAGGGACAGCGAGATCACCGACTCGTCCAGGTAGATGCCGACCTGCTCCTTCACGCCTGGCTGATCGCGGACGATCTGGCCGGCCGATACGCCGCGAATCGCGACCTGGCTCTGGCCCGGCCCGAGATTCTGCACGGTCAGACCCGCAATATTGCGCGACAATTCCTCGATATCGGTCGCGCCTGCGCGCTGGATATCTCTCTGCGTCTGCACGTTGATCGAGAATGGAACGTCCTGAATCGTCGACTCGCGTTTGGTCGCCGTGACGGTTATTTCCTCTATATCCGCTTGCGCCAGCGCGGGTCCCCCGGCGCCAAGCGCCAGTATGGCTGCCGATAATGCCAGCCACTGCGTTGTTTTTACGTCACTAATCATGATGAACCTCCCTAGGGCGATAAGTGTTGGTGCGTGTGTAGATCGCCATTATGTATACCAACTTGAAGCATGATACTGTTGTTTTTTTGCGAATTGAAGAACAATAACTCCGTGCGAACGAACACGGCCATCTCAATCGCCTCGATCCTGCTTGTATCACTGGTAACCAGTCAGCGTGTCCAGGCCGAAGATGCTCGGGACTTGCACCCCTGGTTGACGTCAAAATATGGTTTCGATATCGGCGTGTTCTTCCCGGACCGCAGTAACAAACTGCGCGCAAGCGGTAGTTTCGAATTCGATCCCCAACCAACTCCTTTTGTGGATTTCGGCTCTGAGCTACACCTGAGCCAGAGCGATTCGACGTTCGCGGGGGAGTTTCTTTGGCGGTATGGCAAGCGCTGGTCGCTGCTCATGCAGTACTTCGATTCAACGGGCGACAATACGGCAATTCTCGAAGAGGACGTGGAGTGGGAGGGCCTCACGTTCCTCGCGGGCACGCGGGCGTCCGCCGGCTCCGGATTCGAATTGACGCGGTTCGTCTGGGCATACAATCTGAGCAAGAAACCAAATACAGACTATGGGATCGGCGCAGGCTTCCATTGGCTGCACGTCGACGCGTTCATCGAGGGCACCGTCGAAACGCCGTCCGGGCCGGCATCCGACGGTGCAAAAGCGAGCGTCGATGCGCCGTTACCGAATATCGGATTCTGGTATATGCGTTCACTGTCCCCTCGTTGGGCATTTCGAACGCGACTTGACTACTTCAATGCAGACATCCACCCCTACGACGGCACATTCGTCAATGCATCGCTCGGGCTCCATTACCGAATCTCTAAATGGTTCGGAATTGGCGCCAACTATAACTATATCGAACTTGACGTAGGCGTCGACGGTGACAACTGGCGCGGTGAGATCGAGACTCGATACGACGGCGTATACGTCTATTTTGGCGCCTTCTGGTAATGCGCCAGAGAAAATGAGACGCAGTCCGTTGCCGGGATTATGTCGCCAAGCTATATTGCGCGCAGCAATTAGGGGTGCCGACATTGAATCTGCACGAACAATCGTCTGACAAGAGCTACACGATTGCGGTCTGCCTTTCCGCGATATTTGGCGTGATCGGTATCCAGCATTTTTACCTGGGCCGATTCGTCGAGGCCACGATCGATCTCGGTCTGTTTATCGCCACGTTTTACTTCTTCATTACGGGCCAGATTCCGCTCGCAATACTCGTTGGCGTAGTCGATGCATTGCACACCTTCATAGTGACCATCATGTTATTGACCGGCACGTTTCGGGACGGTCATGGCAGGCTCGTACTTTATCCCGGGCAAAAGCTCAAAACCGGAGACTCGATATGAACGATATGGCAGTGAGTGACAAAGGATTCGTGCCAACAATTTTGCTGTGCTTTTTCCTTGGCGCGTTCGGCATTCACAGATTCTATGTCGGCAAGGTCGGCACCGGCATCCTGATGCTGCTGACGCTGGGTGGCCTCGGTATCTGGACGCTGGTCGACTTCATCATCATCGTCACCGGCAGCTTCAGAGACGGAAGTGGTTTGCTGATCAAGGCCTCGAATTAAGCGCCGACTGAACATCTGACGGATAGGGCGACGTAGTCTCGCTACCCCATCCCTGTTCACCGGCGAACGCTGTGATCGCCGCAATGCGATCATCGATATCCGGATGCGACGACAGTATCTCCGGGACTTCATCGTCGCCGTAATACGTCTGTAACGCCTCGAATAACCGCGTCGCCCCGCCCACGTGACCGTATTGCCGTTGCAGGGCCGCGACAGCCAATTGGTCCGCCGCCTCTTCCTGCTCGCGACTGTAGGCACTCAGCATAATGTCCGAGCCAACTTCACTGGCCGCGGAAGGATCGATTCCACCGCTGCCGGACCATGAAGAGATCATGATTTGCAGCAAGATACCGCGGCTAGCGGTGGACAGGGGGTCGCGATTGGCAGCATGTGCGATCTCATGGGCCAGCACCATGGCGAGGCTGTTCTCGTCGTCGAGTTCCTGCACGAGGCCATCGAAAACAAAGATGTAACCGCCCAGGGTTGTGAAAGCATTGACCGCCAATCCTTCGATGACGAAAAATTCGAGCTGCAGATCTGCCGGTAGCTCCATTCCTGCCGCGATTTCCCGCCCCAGGCGATCGACGTACGCCTGCAGCGCCGGATCACTCTCGTCGAGCAGATGCTCGTTCACCCACTTGACGTGCGGACTGATGAATTGCCGTTCGCCTTCGTGGCTAATCAGTTTCACCCAGTACTGCGCCGTGACAATGGCAACAATAACCAAGACGACGAATACGGCGGTGCCGATCGCAACGCCGTAAGCAAAACGCTGAATGCGGGCAGACTCTTCGCCACTAACTTCGTGAACGTAGTCATTCATCGGCTGCGATGACTCCTCGAAGTACGAAATCACCGCCATCATGAGCCGCGAGCTGCAACAGTTCCAGCATCAGCGGATAGACGTCGACGGCGCTGATCTCGCCGATCTGCTGGCCGGCCTCCAGACGCGGTCCGCTCGCGAAAAATATGCCATGCATTTCCCGGTTCTCCGGGCCCCAACCATGATCACCAGGATGAAGCTCATGCCGCTTGTCGCCATTCGATAAGACTGTGTGGTGCAAATCCGGCGCCACAAAGATGTCGGGGAAGCGCGCATCGTCAGTAACCCTCCAATGTGCAGGCGTCTCGTCACGAAGATATGCCTGGCCGTGCAACCAGTTTGCATTGATCGCGTCACGGATTTCGACAGCGCGCGCCCTGTCGGGTGTCTCCTGGTAGATCGATGCGTAAGTGCCACCGTCAATGACCTCCAGACCGTCGAGGTCGATGTGATCGCTCAGAATCAGCGCTTTCTCGGGATAAGCATGACCGGCTTGACCGTGATCGGAGACGACCAGCACATGGACCTTGTCGCGAAATTCGAGATCGTCGATCGCATCGAGCAGGCGACCGATGTTGGTATCCACCAGCCCCACCGCCGCGGCCAGCTCCGCTGATCCCTGCCCGAAGTCATGCCCGGCGTTATCGACGTCCTCGAAATAGAGCGTGATCATGTGCGGGCGCCTCTCATCCGGAAGCTGCAGCCAGTCGATCACCTGCTCGACACGCGCATCTCCCGGTACTGACTTGTCAAAGGAGTGCCAGTAGGTAGGTGATACACCGCCGATGGCCGCTTCGGTGCCAACAAAGTAGTACGCCGCGCTGACCATACCTGCTTTCTCGGCCGCGACCCAGATCGGCACACCGCCGTACCAGCTGCCATTCTCGACGCTGCTGCGGTCCCAGAGGTGGTACCAGGCGTCTCGCTCTGCATTGGGAAAATCGTTGTGGACGATGCCGTGCTCGGCGGGATAAAGCCCGGTCGCGATCGAATAATGGTTCGGAAAGGTCAGCGACGGGTAGACCGGGCGCATGGCCTCGGCGCGCACGCCGTCAGCGGCCACGCGGTCCAGGGCTGGCGCGGCATAGAGCGACGGGTAGTCCCAGCGGAAACCGTCGATCGAGATCAGGATCAGGTAGGGGCTGTCGAGCCTGTCCGCAGCATTACGGCCACCGCTGCCGGGAGCTCCCGACGCCGGGCACGCACTCAGAACCACAAAAAGTGCGACAATGGAAGTCGCAAAAACACGGCTTCCGTTTGCGAAAATAGAAAGTATTCTCATCCCGTATTATTGTAGGCCGAATTGTGTCCGTCACGTTTCCAATAATCCGAGAATAACAATGCCCTCAGACGTTGCACCTATTACCGGCCCCTCCCCCGAACAATTCGCAGGTGATACGCCCGCACAGGTATCCAGGCGGCTGTTCAACGCCATGCGTCCAAAATTCTTCCCCGCGTCCGTGCTGCCAGTCCTCGCCGGATCCGCGTGGGGCTTCCTGGTCGCCGGGCAGTTCGACCTGCCGATTTTCCTCCTCGCGCTGCTGGCGACGGTGTGCGTGCATGCCGGTGCTAACGTGCTGAACGACGTCGGCGACGAGTCGGGCGGCACCGACAGGCAAAACGTGGATCGTATTTATCCGTACACCGGCGGCTCGCGATTTATCCAGACCGGCATTATGTCGGCGAGCGGCATGGCCCGGCTCGGCATCAGCCTGCTCGGGGTTGCCGCGATCGCCGGCTTGCTGCTGCTCTACAGCAAGGGCGTGATGGTCCTCTGGTTCGGGCTCGCGGGCGTGTTGCTCGCGGTACTCTATTCCGTCGGCCCGGTACGCCTTGCCTCGATCGGCCTCGGTGAAATCTCGGTGGGCGTGGCCTTCGGTTTGCCCGTTGTAGGCGCTGCCTGGCTGCAAAGTGGCGTCATCAACCTCGACGCCATCCTGTTCTCGCTGCCTGTGGCTCTCTGGGTTACGGCGATACTACTGATCAACGAAGTACCGGATATCAACGCAGACGGCGCTACCGGCAAACGAACACTGCCGGTCCGAGTCGGACTCGCGGGCACCTCGTTGGTCTACCTGGCTCTTCACCTCACGGCAGCCGCAGCCACAGTGTGGCTGACCGTCAGAGGCGGCCTGCCGCTGGTCGCACCACTTGCACCCATCGCGTTGCTGGCGCTCGCCTGGCAGGCATCGCGGTCGATTCGCCAGGGCATCGCCGATCGCCCGAGCATGACCAAGGCGATCGAGATGACACTCGGCATACAGACCATCGGTTCCATCTGGCTCGTCGGATGCGCCCTGTTTGTTTCATTCTTTAGTTCCTGAGCGGGCTCTGAATCTCACTTCACCGAAAGTAAATCGCATGCGAATAACCATCAAGAAGGGTCTGGACATCCCGATCGGGGGCCAGCCCGAACAGACCATCAGTGACGGCCCGACTCCACGCACAGTGGCGGCGGTTGCATCGGACGTCTCCGGCATCCGCCCGCGCATGGCAGTGCAGGTCGGAGACCGTGTACGCCTCGGGCAGGCCCTGTACCACGACAAGCGTAATCCGGGCGTACCGTTCACGGCACCCGGCGCCGGCGAGGTCACCGAGATCAACCGTGGCTCGAGGCGCGCTCTGCAATCGGTCGTTATTCGTCTCGACGGCGACGAGGCCGAGGAATTCAAGTCCTACCCTGCCGAGGCCTTGCCCGGACTCGACCGGCAAGAGGTACGTGACAACCTGATTGCATCCGGCCAGTGGACCATGTTCCGGACGCGGCCATTCAGCCGTATTCCGGCACTCGACGCCACGCCCGCAGCGATCTTCGTGACCGCGATGGATACCAGGCCGCTGGCCGCGAATCCTGCCGTCATCTTCGAGCAGAATCCGGAAGCGTTCAGACAAGGTCTGGATGTTTTGTCCCGCCTGACAGACGGTGCCGTCTACGTGTGCACGGCGCCCGACTCCGGCATTGACTGCCCGGACAGCGAGCCGTTTCGTCATGCCGAGTTTGCGGGCCCCCATCCGGCAGGACTGCCCGGCACACACATTCATTTCCTCGAGCCGGTCAGCCTTGCAAAGAGCGTCTGGCACCTCGGGTACCAGCATGTCATCGGGATCGGCAAGCTGTTTACGAGCGGCCGCCTGCCAACAGAGCGCGTTGTGGCGCTCGGCGGCCCCATGGCATTGCGGCCGCGCCTCTTACGCACGCGCATTGGTGCAAGTACGGCCGATCTGCTGCAGGGCGAAACGGGGCCGGGTCAGCTTCGAGTCATCAGTGGATCGGTGCTGGGCGGGCACCGGGCAGCCGGGCCGCTTTCGTACCTGGGGCGTTACCAGACCCAGGTCAACGTACTGACCGAGGGCTCCAGCCGCGAATTTCTGTCATTCATGAAGCCCGGGCTGCACAAGTACTCGGCAACCCGCACCTTTGCCGGACACCTGTTTCACCGCAACCCGTTCGCAATGACGACAACGCAGAACGGCAGCCCTCGCGCGATGGTATCTATTGGCTCGTTCGAGCGGATCATGCCGCTCGACATGCTGGCGACACCATTGCTGAAAGCCTTGCTAGTGGAGGATACGGACCGCGCACAGCAGCTGGGCTGCCTGGAACTTGCCGAGGAAGACCTCGCTCTGTGCTCTTTCGTTTGTAGCGGCAAGCATGAATACGGCGCG
>Ga0255054_10001807_pt1 | contig 12448 bp, 5 predicted proteins | sample JV7_2_23_MG_FD_188634 | JGI IMG/M metagenome (GOLD analysis project Ga0255054, IMG submission 188634) | Seawater microbial communities from Jervis Inlet, British Columbia, Canada - JV7_2_23 | ecosystem: Environmental > Aquatic > Marine > Inlet | place: Canada: British Columbia | collected... | reverse complement strand
AGATGGAAGTAGCCCCCCGCGAAATGGAGTGGGTTCAAGGGGCTGGGGAGGATGGTCTGGTGCGAGCGATGTTCCTTGAATTGATAGGGCTCCCAGCCGTGGTAGAGGATCACCTGCCCCGGCCGGACGCTGTGGGAGACCTTGACGCGGGCCTCGAACCAGCCGATGTCATTCCGCGCCCGCGCGAGATCGCCGTCGCGGAGCCCGCGCGTGGCGAGGTCGCCGGGGCTCATGATCATGGCCGGCTCACCGCGCTGCAGCCGCATGAGGTTCTTATCGTCCCGCCAGATCGAGTGGATCGACCAGCGCGTGTGGGCGCCGGTCAGCTGCAGCGGGTAGTCCCCGCCGATCGGGGGGTTGTCCTTGTGGACCGGGAGCTCCTCCCCCAACTCCAGGTACAGCTCGTGGTCGATGTAAAACTGCAGGCGACGGGTGAGCGTCGGCCAGGGCATCTTGTCCCTCGTGTGCCACGTATTGGCCGTGATGGTCTCGTCGGGCTCGATGTCGGTCGCGTTGCCGATGCTGGCGAGCCCCATCCCGATGTCCGTGTACCTCTCGAAGCCCTTCTCCTTGAGCTCGTCCCAGGTGATCCCATTCAGATTCGTGGTCAGGTCCAGGATCTCGCGCAGGAATTCCTCCTCATTCTCCTCGGTGAAGCGACGCCCGAAGCTGAACTCGTCGTAGACCCTATCGAGCCGCCGCTCCTCCTTGGCGCGATCCCTGAAGGTGAGCTCTCCACGCTCCTCCGCGCGCGCCTGGATGGTCTTGAGCAGCAGAGCGTGGAACTCCCAGTCGCTCTTCGATTCGGCGAGAGGATCGACCGCACGGGTCGTTACGTTTGCGAACGGGGCGATCGGTGTGGTCCAGACGATGTCGTTCTTCTCGTACCACGAGGCGGCCGGGAGCACGTAGTCGCTGAGAAGAGCCGTGTTGCTCATGCGCCAGTCCACGGTCACCAGCATGTCCAATCCGGGCAGGAACTTGTCGTAGAGCTTGTCGTAGCCGCGGACCCGCCGGAACAGATTTCCGCCCACCTCGAACATGATCTTGGGCGCCGTGGTGGGGGCAATCTGCCAGCCCTTCGCGAGCGACTCTTCGAGGTACTCCTCGAGATCGCGCTTCATGTATGGATCCCACTCGCGCGATCGCCCCGTGTTCACGTCGAGGCCGCCCACGCGATGCAGGTAGATCGCGGTCGGGAGATAGCCACCCTTCTTGTACTCCTCGCGCGTGGCCTCGTAGATGAACATCTCATTGGTGTAGCCCTTGAGCTTGGCCATGATCATCGCCGGAGCCATCTTCAACCCCAGGGCGATCATCCCGAGCTTCGGAGACAGGCGGCCGGACGACACGTTGAGTGCGTCGGCGTTTGCCAGAAAGATGAACGGGAAGCCGGTGAAGCCACTGCCTTTCTTCCCGACCTGACCAGCCAGCGTCATCACCAGGATCTGAGCTCGCTCCATCTCGAGGCCGTGATAGTACTTGGCGAAGTTCGACTGGGTCAGGATCGTCGCGGCCTTGGCGCGCGCGATGCGCCGGGCGAGATCCCGGATCAGGTCCGGACCCGTCCCGGTGATCTCGCTCACCGCCTCCGGCGTGTAAGAGGCGACATGGCGGCGGAAGAGTGCGAAGACGGGCTCTACTACAACCTTGCCATCCACCGCCTGGATCTCGTACTCGCCCTCGAGAGCCGGATCGAGATCCTCGAGATCCAGCGTCCGCTTGGGAGCCTCGCAGATCTCCCCCGAGGCCCGATCGAAGACGTAGAACACGTCCTCTGCCCCGCCCGACTCGAGATCGGCCTCGCGCAGGAAGTGTCGCGTGTCCTTTCGAACCAGTAGGGGGAAATCGCTCTGCTCGCGGATGAAGCCTTCGTCGTGCAGGTTCTCCGCGATCATTACCTGGGCCATCGCCAGCCCGAGGGCGGCGTCGGTGCCGGGCTCCACCTGAACCCACAGGTCTGCGTGAATGGAGGAGGCATTGAAATCGGGAGCGATCGAGACGATGGTCGCCCCCTTGTAACGCGCCTCATTGATGAAGTGGGCGTTGGGGATCTGCGTATAGACCGGATTTCCTCCCCAGAGCAGGATCAAGTCGGAGTAGCACATGTCGTCGGCGGAGCTGGCAAAGAACATCTTGCCGGTCGTCGCGACGGTTCCCGGGTGGTGGTCACCGATCTCGGCATTCATGCCGAAGATCGGCGTGTCGAGAACCAGACCCGTGCGATGCAGCCCGAGCCCGTTGCAGCCGTTGGCGTTTTGGGTGCCGAAATCCCAGACGATGCCTGCGGGCCCGCTCGAGCGCAGCTCATCGATGGTCCGGTCGGCGATCTCCCGCAGCGCCTGGTCCCAGGAGATCCGCTTCCACTTGCCCTCGCCGCGTTCGCCCACGCGCTTGAGCGGATGCTGAATCCGTCCGGCCTCGTACATTCGCTCGCTAAAGCAGGCGCCCTTCTGACAGCCGCGCGGGTTGAAGTCCGGCACATCCGGGTTCGTCTGGGGGTACGTCGCGACCTGCTCCTCGCGAAAGACCACGCCTTCCTTGACGTACACGTTAAAGTTGCAGTGCGCCTGGTACCAGCAGTTCACGTAGTGGGTGCCCTTCGAGATGCTGTCCCAGGTCCAGCGCGTTCGGTAGACGTCCTCCCAGCTCCGGTAGCCGGGCACGCCCGCACCGGGCTCGGCGGCGGTCGCGCCCAGAGCCTTGGCAGGCTCGAAGCTGAGGCGGCCAAGCGAGAGGCCGAGAACGGCTGCTCCCGCGCCGCGAAGGAACCCCCGCCGGTCGAGACCCGAACCGTTGATCATCGGACGTATCCTCCTCCCCGCTCTCTTCCCCCGTTCGCAACGAGATCCCCGGCCGATTGGACTTTCTCCACCTCGACCCTCGTCCCCCTATCGGAACACTCCGGCGTTCCCATCATCACCATGGGTTGCAGGTGGAAATAACCCCCGGCCAGATCTATCGGGTTCAGCGGGCTTGGGGTCAGTCCTTGGTAAGAATTTCCATCCTTGAACTGAAACGGCTCCCAGGCGTGGTAGACAACCACCTGGCCGGGTTTCACCGGCGGTGCCAGCTTCACCTGGATCTCCATCTGGCCGATATCGTTGTAGGCGCGCACCAGGTCGCCATCATCGATCCTGCGCTTCCTGGCATCGTCGGGGCTCATAAAGATCACGGGGCCCCCTCTCTGCAATTGCAGGAGCTTGTCATGGTCACGCCAGGCCGCATGGATCGACCATCGGGTGTGCCCGCCGGTCATCTGGAGCGGGTAGTTGCCCCCAATCGGCGGATTGTCCTTGTGCACGGGCAGCACCTCTCCCAACTCCTCGTAGAACGGGTGGTCGATGTAGAACTGCAGCCGCCTTGTCAACGTGGGCCAAGGCATCTTCTTCTGGACGTGCCAGCTGTTCGCCACAATCGTTTCGTCCGGTTCGATATCCGTAGCGTTACCGATATAGACCGGCCCCCAGCTTACGCCGGTATAGCGCTCAAAGCCCTTGTCCTTCAGATCCTTCCACGTCGTGTCGCCCAAATTCGTAGACTCATCCAGTATCTCCTTGAGCATGTCCTCCGTGTTGTCTTCGGTGAAACGCCCCTGGAAGGTGAAGTCATCGTAGCATTCGTCCAGGCGCCGCTCTTCGCCATGACGATCCGCATAGGTGGTGACACCGCGCGCTTTAGCCCGTTCCTGAACCTTCTTCAGGAACAGACAGTGGAACTCCCAGTCCGTTTTCGAATCACCCACGGGGGGCACGGCCTCGATGCACGCGTGGCTGAAAGGCACGAGGGCCGTCGACCAGGCAATGTCATCTTTCTCATAATAGCCCGCCGCCGGAAGGACATAGTCGCTGTATCGGGCGGTGTTGCACATGCGCCAGTCCAGGGTGACCAGCAGATCCAGCTTAGGAAGCATGTGCTCGATCAACTTGGGGTAGCCGCGCACACGGCGGAAGAGATTGCCCCCGACGGCGAACACGATGCGGGGCGGTGTCTTCGGCACGAACTGCCAGTTCTTCTCCACTGCCTCCTGGAGGTAGTCATCAAACTCTCGTTTCAGATGGGGGTCCCAGCGCTTGGCGCCGCCATACAACTCCTTGAGCCCACCGTGCTGGTAGTGGAAGAGTGCCGTGGCCAAGATGTTCCCGCGGGCATAGTCCTGGCGGGCGAAATGGTAGACCATCATTTCGTTGGAATAGCCGGCCAGTTTCATTCTGATCATCGCAGGCACGCTCTTCGCCGCCGTCAGGGCGACACCGAGTTTGGGGGTGTACTTGCCACTGGCGACGGTCAGGGGTCCCGCTCCGTCGACGGAAAGCATGGAGACTCCCGTGTAATTCGAACCACGCCTGCCGAAGTGGCCGGTCAGGGCAAATACGAGCATGATACTCCGCTGCATCTCCATGCCATGGTAGAATCTGGAGAAGGCGGTCGTACAGATATTGCAGCACGCCCTGGCATTGGCGATGCGCCTTGCCAGGCTCCGCACCTGGGCGGCACTAACGCTGGTGATCTTCTCGGTCTGCTCCGGGGTATAATCTTTGAGCTGAACCTTCAGGCGCTCGAAAACCGTAGTGACCTTCACCGTGCCGTCGCGGGTCTTGACGTCGAACACCCCCTCCAGTGCCGGCTCGAGGTCGCCAAGCTTCAAGTTGCGCTTGGGTGCCTCGACGACTTTGTTTTCGATGGTATCGAAGACATAGAACACATCGTCGCCGCCCTGTCGGCGCATATCACTCTCGCGCAAGAACTGCTCGGTATCCAGGCGCACCAGTAGCGGCATGTCCGTCTGTTCAGCCATGAAGTCGGGCTTGTAGAGCTTCTCCTTGACGATGACCTGCGCCATGGAAAGCGCCAGAGCGGCATCCGTGCCGATATTGACCGGTACCCATTCGTCGGCATGAATCGCAGAGGGGCTGAAGTCGGGTGCAATGGTGACAATGTAGGCCCCCTTGTAGCGTGCCTCGTGGATGAAGTGTGCATTGGGATGTGGGTGAAGGTCGGGTTGCCGGACCAAACCAAGATGAGGTCACTGTAGAAGAGATCGTCCATCGAACCGGTGAAGATGATCTTGCCCGCCGTGACAGCCGCACCGGGCATGTCGTCGCCCATCTCGGTGGTGTTTTCGAAGATCGGGTTGTCTAGCACATACCCGGTGCGCGTAAGGCCGAGGCTGTGGCAACCATTGCTCGATGACGAACCAAGATCCCAGTAGATGGAGCCGGGACCATCCTGCTCGGAGATCATGGCGTCGATGTACTTGTCGGCGATCTCGGTGAGCGCTTGCTCCCAACTGATCCGTTTCCATTTGCCCTCACCACGTTCGCCAACTCGTTTCAGTGGCACAGTGAGGCGGGATGGGTCGTACATTCGGTCGCTATAGCAGGCGCCCTTCTGACAGCCGCGCGGGTTGAAGTCCGGCACATCCGCGTTCGTCCGGGGGTACCCGGCGAACTGCTCCTCGCGCCAGACGAGACCGCCCTTGATGTAGACATGCCAGCAGCAATTGCGTTGATAGACGCAGTTGGCCAAATGGGTACCTTTAGCCACACGATCCCAGGTCCACTTCTGCCGGTAGACATCTTCAAAACCGCCGTAGGTGACCTCACCGAGCCCGTTGACCAGAACCGTCTCATCTGATTTGACTCGACCGCGCTCTCGGCTACACCGGAGATTGAGCAGTGTCAAAGCTACTGTACTGCCAGTCCCCTGAAGAAAGCCCCTTCGGGTCAGCTCTCTATTCACGAAATTCCCCCACCTCGCCAGCCCGGGACAGTCGAGTAGGACAAGCTAGAAGGCCATCGGGAGAGGATCTTGTCCGGTCCGGTCCCACGTTTGGTCGATTTCGGCCAGCTGACCTGCCGCTCATCACCGGCCGCGGGCACGTCCTCCTCCTGGGCTTCAGGGACGACGGCGGGGAGCTCATCCGCCCCAATCACCTCGACGGACTGTAGGAATCCGGGGCGCCTAGTGGCACATTCGGGTACTTCATCACGCTCTGCTGGAAATCGACGAGAAGCTTCGTTCCCGGGTATTGCACCCACGTGTTATATGGCTCAACGACGTTTCGCTCTTCTCGCGGATCGGTAATGAGGTCGACCACCTTCGGCACGGTCGAGAATGGCTGCTGTGTGCTGAACTTGGCCTCCTGCCACACGAGGTGCACCTTCCAGTTCCGCCATTTCGCGCCGTGCAGCGTTTCGCCAACGAAGATCGCGAAGCCCTCCCTATTGGATTTCTCACTCCTGCCGAGCAAGAAATCCGATTGATCGACCCCGTCGATCGGTCGATCGGTCGGAGCTTTCACCCCGGCCATATTGGCCAGCGTGGGAAACAGGTCCACGATGTGAACAATCTCATTGCTCCTCTGGCCCGTGGAAATCTTACCGGGCCAGCGAATGACGCATGGGGCGCGCAGGCCTCCCTCGAGCGCCGTAAAATAAGTTCCCGCCCACGGACCTGTCCATCCGCTCATCAGGCCACCGCCGTTTTCAGGATCCTCCGCACCGTTGTCCGCGGCAAAGATGACGATCGTGTTGCCTTCGATGCCGAAACCCTCGAGTGCATCGACCATCTGACCGAGGTAATGATCGGTCTGGACGAGCATGTCCGCATAATCCCCATTCCCCGTGTTGCTCGCGAAATTGGGATGGGGAAACGTTGGATAGTGCATGGCGGTAAGCGGCACATAGGCGAAGAATGGCTTCCCGGCCTTGCTGTTTCGCTCCATGAAGTCGATCGCCCGACGCGTCAACTCAGCGTCGATCAGGCGCCGCTGTTCCACGTCATAGATCTTCAGTTTCGTGGGCGATTCGCCTTTGCTCCCTTCCATGATCCAGGGAAGTTCGTGAGCCGGAATGCTGTCTTTGATGTCACGGGAGTTCGGATTGGAGGCGGTCACCTCGGGTGATACCCACAGGCATTCATCGGTGCTATTCGGGATACCGTACCATTCGTCGAATCCCTGATCGGTCGGAAATCGTCCGCGAGTCTTGCCCAGGTGCCATTTACCGAAGATGCCGGTGGCATAGCCTGCATCCGACAGCAGCTCGGCGATGGTGATCTCCCAGGGAACCAGCCCATAGTACGGAAGCCCGACAGGAACACTTTGGGTACCGCTACGGATTGCGTGCCGGCCGGTCATCAGAGCCGAGCGGCTCGGCGTGCACTGCGGCTCCGTGTTGAAATTCTGGAGAAGAATCCCCTCACTGGCCAGCTTGTCGATCCGTGGTGAGGGCGCCCCGCGAAGCGCTCCCCCCCCGTAACAACCGAAGTCGCCCCAGCCCGTGTTGTCGAGCAGGATGAGGAGGATATTGGGCCGGGCTTGCTCCGCTGCAATCGCCGGAGCCGACCCGAAGCCAAGTGAGAGTGCCCATGCCAAGAGCAGGATTCTGCGACTCGATCTCATTTTCAGATCCTCTCGATTCGATTACGCGACGGCGGCTTAGCTCGCGGCGCAACTGCCCGCGAGACTCGATATCGCGGTGACCCGACGACCCTGCACCATCCAGTCGGCAAAGCCGTCAAGGCCGATACTATCGTACCGGGGTAGGCCGGGTATACTGGGGCGCGTGCTGTACGCCATCCTCGCGATTGTCGTTCTCGTCGCGGCCGCTACGGTGGCGTGGAAGTGGTACCGCGTGCTCCAACCTCCGGCGCGCGCACCAGGGCGATGGTCCGAGTCGCTTCGGCCAGCGTCCGGTCCCGTCGTGCTATGCCTCGGAGACTCGATCACTCACGGACATCTGGGAAGCGATTGGACCGGCTTGCTGGCAAGCCGCGGTCTTTGCGTCGTGAATGGCGGGATCAACGGTGAGCTGGCATGGAACGTAGTCCAGCGCGTGGACCGGGCTCTGGCCTGCCGCCCGGATGTGGTGACCGTCCTGATCGGCGCCAATGACGCGTTGGCGGCCCACGACGAGGCTTCGGCCCGTCGCTACGTGAGTATGGTGAATCTGCCCCGCTCACCCGACCTGGAGTGGTTCGAAGGAAATCTCCGCGCGCTGGTGCGCCGACTCCGTGAGGAAAGCAAGGCGAGGATCGCTCTGATGACTCTGGCCCCGGTCGGCGAGGACCCACGAGCGCCGATCGCCACCCTGGTCGACAAATGCGACGCGATCATTGCTCGCGTCGCGGAAGATCTGGACGTCGAACTCTTGCCTCTTCACGATCGTCTGGTGGCACTTCTCGCTGTAAGTTCCGGAGCCGCGCAACATCGCTATGTACCGGGAATGCGGAGCACGATCCGGATGGTGAGTGCCGGAGCGCTCCATTACCTCCTGGGCATGAGCTGGGATCGGATCGCTGCTCGACGGGGGCTGACGCTGACGGTCGACCTCATACACCTGAGCGACCGCGCCGGCACGGTCGTTGCCAACCTGGTCGAAGGGTTCGCACGTAAAGAGGGAATCTGAACGCCTGCCCTGGAAGAGCTTCGAGTCCAGAGGAACAGGTCTGGACAGGCGCGCCTCGATATGTGGCCGCACCACGAGGCGCTCGGTCACCTGACGCCAGCCTTAACTTACCCTCCCGAGAGAGAGAAGCCGGGAGCGCGCTACATAGCGTCGATGATGGCATTCAAGGTCGCGCTGGGACGCATGACCTTTTCCGCCGTTTCATCGTCGGGCACGTAGTAGCCCCCCAGATCGACAGGCGCTCCCTGAGCGGCGAGAAGCTCCTCCACGATCTTGGCTTCGTTCTCTTCGAGTTCCTTGGCTACCTTGGCAAAACGCGCCTGCATCTCTGCATCTTTGTTCTGCGCAGCCAAGGTCTGTGCCCAGTACATGGTCAGATAGAAGGTGCTTCCCCTGTTATCGATCTCGTTGACCTTGCGGGAAGGAAGCCTGCCGTTCTCCAGGTACTTGGTGATGGCCTGGTCGAGCGTCTCTGCGAGAATTGTCGCCTTCTCGTTCTTGGTCTTCTCGGCGATCAGCTCCAGCGCCGGGACCAGCGCGCAGTACTCGCCCAGCGAATCCCATCGCGTGTGCCCCTCCTTCAACAGTTGCTGAACGTGCTTGGGAGCCGAGCCCCCGGCGCCGGTCTCGAAGAGCCCGCCACCGGCCAGAAGCGGTACGACCGACAGCATCCTCGCGCTGGTGCCCAGCTCGAGAATCGGAAACAGATCGGTGAGGTAGTCCCTCAAGACGTTGCCGGTAACGGCGATCGTATCCTCTCCCTTGCGGATCCTCTCCAGGGAGAACTTCATCGCCTCAGCCGGCTTCATGATGCGAATGTCGAGGCCCTTGGTGTCGTGAGCGGGCAGATACTTGTTCACCTTCGCGATGATCTGTGCATCGTGCCCTCGATTTTCATCCAGCCAGAATAACGCGGGCGCTCCAGTGGCCTTTGCCCTCCTGACGGCCAGCGCGATCCAGTCCTGGATCGGGATATCCTTCACCTGACACATCCTGAAGATATCCCCAGGCTCCACGGTCTGCTCCAGCAGGGTCCTGCCCGAGGCATCGACGACACGGAACGTGCCGTTGGCAGGCGCCTCGAAGGTCTTGTCGTGAGAGCCGTACTCTTCCGCCTTCTGGGCCATCAGACCGACGTTGGAGACGTCGCCCATCGTCGAGGGGTCGAACTGCCCCTTCTCCTTGGCATCCTCGAGAATCACCTTGTACATGGTCGCATAACAGCGATCGGGCACCATGGCGATACAGTCTTGAAGCTCGTCGTCGTTGTTCCACATCCTGCCGCCGTCGCGAACGACGTTGGGCATCGACGCGTCGACGATGATGTTGTTGGGCACGTGCAGGTTGGTGATGCCTTTTCTCGAGTCGACCATCGCAAGCGCCGGTTGTTTCTCATACACCGCGGCGATGTCCGCTTCGATCTCCGCCCTTTTGTTGGCGGGAAGCCTGTCCAGCTTTTCGTAGACATCGGCGAGACCGTTGTTGAGGTTGACGCCGATCTCGTTGAGCGCATCGGCGTGCTTGTCGAGCGCTTCCTTGTAGTAAACCGCTACGCAGTGGCCGAACATGATGGGATCGGAGACCTTCATCATGGTCGCCTTCAGGTGCAGGGAGAGCAGCACGCCGTCCTTCTTCCCCTCTTCGATCTGCTCGGCGTAGAACTTTCGCAGGGCGGCCACGTTCATCACCGCGGTATCGATGACCTCGCCCTCCAACAGCGACAGCTCCTCCTTCATGACGGTCGCCTTGCCGTCGGCGGCGACGAACTCGATCTTCACGTCACACGCCTTTTCGATCGTGGTGGAGTTCTCACTCGAGTAGAAGTCCTTGTCGCTCATGTGAACGACGCGCGCCCTGGACCCGGATTTCGGCCACTGCTGCATCATCTTGTGCGGGTTCTTCTGGGCGAACTTCTTCACCGAAACCGCCGGTCTGCGGTCGGAGTTGCCTTGACGGAGCACGGGGTTGACCGCCGAACCGAGAGCCACGGCGAACCTTTCCTGCAGAGCCTTCTCGGTCTCGTTCTTGGGTTCTTCGGGGTAATCGGGGATGTCGTATCCCTTTTCCTGCAGCTCCTTGATCGCGGCTTGCAGTTGGGGAATGGAGGCGCTGATGTTGGGGAGCTTGATGATGTTGGCTTCGGGAGTCTTTGCGAGCTCGCCGAGTTGCGCCAGATGATCGGGAATCTTTTGATCGTCGGTGAGCTTCTCGGGGAAATTCGCGATGATCCGGCCTGCCAGAGAGATGTCTCTTACCTCCGCCTCGATGCCGGTACCCTCGGTGTACTTCCGAATGACGGGGAGCAGGGCGTATGTGGCCAGCGCCGGCGCTTCATCGGTCTTCGTCCAGATAATCTTCGATGTGGTCATCTCTCGTCCTTCATGTCTGTAGCTCCGCCAACCACGGCTCAATCTGACGGGCTGGCCTATCTGGCGCCGGTTGTCAGCCATACCGCGACGCAAGTAGCGCCATCCTAGATAGTGGATATTTTCTCTTTTGCAACAAGGGAGTGGCCGGGCGTATGGCGGCAATCTCAGCGGCTGATCTGCGGCGAATTATTATTGATTCAGGCGCCGACGCAGCCGCTCAGCGGTGCTGAGATCGCGACTCGGCGCTGATACGGTCGATCCCGACCTCTACTCCCACGTGACCTTGATCGGCTTTCGATCCACGGTCTTGAAGAACGTGATCTTCGGGTATCCAATGATCAGGGTGCTGTACACCTCGTGGCCCGTGGGCAGCTTCAGCTCCTCGGCTATCGGCGGATGCGCTTTGCTCGCATTGGTGAACAGACCGATGTAGCAGGTCTCGAGCCCCATCGTCATGGCAGTCATGCTCATGGTCTGCGCGGCGATCACGCAGTCGTCCTTGGGGGTGGTGGCCGCGTCCGATGAGTGAAAGACGATCACTGCCGGAGCCCTGTAGAAGATCACGTCCAGACCGATCTTGCGCGCGATTTCCATTCCCTTGTAGCGCGAGAGATTCGTGTGGAGATCCCGTACGGATCTCGGCACTTCCTTCCCGTCGGCTTCGAGTCGCGCAACCTGTGCGTCGACCTGAGCGATCAGACCGATGAAGTGGTCCATGGTGTGGTCCGACAGTCGCGTGATCTTCTCGGGATCCTGAATGATCTTGAGCTCGACGGCCTGCCGATTGCTTCCGGTGGGAGCGTAGCGGCAGACATCCGCAAGCGTCTCGAGATCCTGGCGCCGCACTTCCCTTTCTTTGAAGTGCCTGTGGCTTCTCCGCTTTCGAACGAAATGAATGAACTGATCCGTGTCGAAATTGAGATTGCGGTCGACGGGCAAGAAATTGTCCCCGCTCATCTTCTGATGAACGATGGCTTCGGTGGGGCAGAGCGCAACGCAGTGACCACAGAGATTGCAGTTCTCCTCAGTGGCATGGACCGTCATCTTCTCGTCCTGAACGGAAAAGCATCGCATGCATCTGACCGCACACAACCCGCAGTCGTTGCACTCGTCGCTGTCGATCGTCACCCAACTCATGATTCCCACCTGTGCTCGAGGTCAGCTCGCATCGACTCGTGGCGCCGCCAAGCGGTCTCGACATGAATGATTACCAGACCCGAGCTTCGAGAGCACCCGGAAGGGCGGAAATGGCATCTCAGCCAACCTCGCCCCGGCGCCGCTCGAGCTCCGCCAGGATCTCCCGGTGACGAGATCGGGTGATCGGATACCGCGAGAGAAAGATCAGGGTGACCAGGTAGAGGACCATGAGGCCGGGCCCCACCACCAGCCCCAGCTGGAACACCTTCTCCGGGTCCACGTCTCCGGGTGCCGCCTGGCTGGGGAAGGCGACCAAGTCGAGCGCGACGCCGGCGAGAAGCCCCCCCACGCCGGAGACGGCCTTGCCGGTAAAGGCGACCGTGGACATGAACATTCCCTCCTGTCGCTCGCCGGTCTGGAGCTCGCCTTCGTCGACCACGTCCGCCAGCATCGAGCCCACGGTGATTCCGATCGCGATGACCGCCGCCACCAGCAGCGCACTGTGGATCAGGATCAGGTAGAGAAGCAGCG
>Ga0255054_10001804_pt1 | contig 12466 bp, 12 predicted proteins | sample JV7_2_23_MG_FD_188634 | JGI IMG/M metagenome (GOLD analysis project Ga0255054, IMG submission 188634) | Seawater microbial communities from Jervis Inlet, British Columbia, Canada - JV7_2_23 | ecosystem: Environmental > Aquatic > Marine > Inlet | place: Canada: British Columbia | collected... | reverse complement strand
AAGTAGACGATAATTAAACGAATTTAATTCAATCATTAACAAACATTAAGAAATTATTTATTTTTAATTCCATCAATAATTTCTGATAATTTTTGATCAGCATTAACGCTTTCAATAATATTTCCTGTTACTATAATGTCAGCTCCTGCAGAAACAGCAGTAACTGCTTGTTTTTTATTTCTAATACCCCCACCCACTATTAGAGGAACATTTATGACATTTTTGACTGCCCGAATAATTTCTGGAGGAACTGGACTTTTTGTTCCGGAACCACCTTCGAGATAAATAAAGTGCATACCTAGATATTGACCAGCAAGAGCATGTGCTATAGCCAATTCAGGTTTAGTATATGGAATTGGAAGCGCTTTACCTATAATGCCAGCAGTACCGCCTTCACCAACAATAATATATCCCATAGAAATTGGTTCTAATTGAAGTTTTTTTACTAATGGAGCTCCAAGTATTTGTACTCCCATTAAAAAATAAGGATCTACTGAATTTAAAAGAGACATAAACCAAATTGCATCCGCTTTCTGACTTATTCCTGTTATATTATTTGGAAAAAGAATTATTGGAAGTTCAACAGTCTTTTTAATAGTTTTAACAACTAAATCAAGATGTTCTTGTGAAACAAATGTTGAGCCTCCTATCATAATAGCAGCTGTTCCACTGCGGCTAGAATTCACAGCGACTTTTGACGCTTGTTCAGGAGTTATCTTCTCCGGATCTATTAGAGTAATGTGAATTGCATTCTCTACTTCAATTTTTTTTAGCAAATATTTTTCAATAGAGCCGAACACCCTAAACCCTTCTCTTAATCCTTCTTTTGAGTAGTTGAAACTACATTTTTCTTAGGAGAAGAAAAAACTTTATCAGTTAACATACAATAAACATCGACTTCTGTTTGAGCTGGTTTTACTGAAAATCCTTCATTAAGACCACAGCTGCTGCAACCTGCAGTAGCGTGACCAGATTCTCTTGAGATTTTTACTCCAACTGTTTCTTTACCGCATATTGGGCAAGAAAAGAATTTAGGTAATCTTTTTTTAGGTATATGAACTACCCGTTTTCTTTTTCGTCCCATTTTGTTATCATCCCTAGTTTAGATTGGCATTTTTTAATACTTATACTTCCTCTTAAATACTTACCTGCCTTCTAAGATGTCTAAGGATAGAGATAAGGTATGAAGCTTACTCCAGCTGTATTAGAAATTAATCTGTCTGAGGTAGAGGATAGAATAAAACGTTTCATTAAAGGATACGTAGAAATTAACGGGTTTAAGGGAATAGTGATAGGCCTATCAGGAGGAGTAGATAGTAGTACAATAGCAGCACTATCTTGCAAAGCTATTGGAAGCAAAAAAGTTACAGGATTAATTTTACCTGAAGAAGAAACGTACAATAATATAGATATAGATGATGCAAAGATTGTTGCAAATCAATTAAAAATAAAAGTGGAAATACATGATCTCTCAGAGTGTCTAAGTAGTTTTTACAAAAACATTCCATTATTTGATAATAGAGATAAAGTCACGAAAGGAAATATTAAAGCCAGAATGAGGATGATTTACTTATACTATTATGCCAATAGGTTTAACAAACTAGTTTGTGGTAGTTCAGATAAATCAGAAACCATGATCGGGTATTTTACCAAATGGGGTGACGGTGGCGCAGATATTTTGCCGATAATGGATTTATATAAAACACAAGTCCGAAGATTAGCTATCCATTTAGGGATCCCAAAGAAATTAGCATTAAAACCTTCTTCACCTAATTTATGGATAAATCAATCAGCAGAAAAAGAGTTAGACATGAAATATGAAATATTAGATCTTGTTCTTTATGGATTAGAACATATGATGACAGTTGAAGAAGTTTCCAGTAATTTAGATATTACCAAATCGTTGGTTCTAAAAATTAAAAAAAGAATACTATCCAGCGAACATAAAAGAAGAATGCCTTTAACCACAAAGATTGGGTTTAGAACAATAGGATCTGACTTTAGAATCTAGAAATATGCTAGTAAAGAGAGGATTAAATTAAAGAAAAAAAGCAGAATAGCACTAGCTCAAATGAGTAGTAGTTTAGGAAATAAAAAAAATAATTTAGAAAAAATTAATTCATTAGCGAATAGAGCAAGAAAAAAAGGAGCAGATATCGTAATTTTCCCAGAACTTTGTTTAACGGGATATAATATGAGAGATCGTAGTTATGAACTTGCTGAAACAATACCAGGACCATCCGTTAAAATAATAGAAAAAATATCAAAGGAAACAAATACACATATTATTTTTGGAATGCCTGAAGTAAGCAATAAAGCAAAAGCCACGATTTTTAATACTGCAGTTATTGTTAGTCCAAAAGGATATTTAGGAAAATATCGAAAAATGTATTTACCAACACATAGCGTGTTCGAGGAGAAAAGATATTTTCGTCCAGGATATCAAGCAAATGTATTTAATACAGAGTTTGGAAAAATTGGACTTAGTATTTGCTACGATATTTATTTTCCTGAGATCTATAGACTTTTAAGATTAAAAGGAGCGGAAATACTAGTTTGTATTTCAGCTTCACCAACTATAAGAAAAAACTATTTCAAAATATTAAGTACCGCCAGAGCTTTAGAAAATACTGCCTTTCTAGCTTATGTAAATTTAGTGGGATTAGATAAAAATCTTCAATTTTCCGGAGGAAGCAGATTTGTTAGTCCATCAGGAGACATTATAGCAGAAGCTAAAGAGCACGAAGAGGAATTAATTATATGTGAATTTGATGTTAATGATATAAAGCCCCTAGAAGCGTTCATACCAGTCTGGAAAGATCTAAGACCCGAACTTTTCCACCAACTGATCCAACTGTCTGAAGAATTTTAATTTTCGTTAGTATATTGAATTTTTCAAGAAGCAAGGAAGCCATAAATCACAGTATATCACAATTCTGTGACATCATATGTCTATAGTTATCACATGTGATTTAATTGTGATAAGACGTGTCACATCGATAAAAAATAATGATTATTCCAAAATAGAGATCTATAAAAAAATTTGGAAATTAAAAGTATCAAAAGGTTACATTTATTGATATCTTGCGTGATTAACGCCAATACATTTGAAATAAAGAATAGAAATTAAAAAAAATAATTTCGAGCGGAAAAAAAAATAAAATTTTTCTTCCGAAAAAAAGGTTTTTATACAATAAATTGACCATTATAAGCTTTAAATTATATATTAACCTAAAATTTTGCTTTAAAGCGAGATATAAGCCAAAAATACAAGTTATTATATAATAAAAGTTATTACAGGTATTTTTTGTTAGAATTAATTACTATTCAGATAAGATTAATAGCTAACAGTGTATACAAAGTTGTATTCATTAGAAGATACCATGAGGAAGTCAGTTTGAATACAAAAGATAGAGTCCAAACATATTTAAAAAGAGCTTTAAACGACCCTATTGTTAAAATCCTTTCTAAAAACAGTCATTTAACTAAAACCCAATTAGAAACACTACTTATAGATGTTTTAGCGGATAATTTAACGGATAAATTGCTAAATTACGATGAAAAAGCCAATTTAAGGCTAATAAAGGCCAAAATAAGCCGTGGATCATTTAATAGGACCTTAAAACAGTCAAAAGAAAACATAATAAAATCAATATACACAGTTCTAGCGTTAGGCTATCTAGGGATTTTTGAAACATCAACTCTCACCCCTTATCTAGAAATTGCTAACAAACTACATGATTATATTGAAGCACATAATGACATATCCAAGTCAAATAGCAAAGATGACCATCAAAAAATAATCGAAATTATAAGAGAAGAGATAGAAAGAAGCCTAAATCGGCTTTCTTCACCAACCAACCACATTTTGTGACATCACATATCACATAGCACAAGTTGATTGAACTTCACAACATTTCAGCAAATTAATGGCAAAAATAAGCCTAATTACCAATTTAAAGCATAATTTACTCAATTAGAATTAATTTGGTTTTCCAATAAAATACATCAAATAACTTGTGATCTGTGATATCATAGAACATAAAGTTTTAAAATAACCATAAAATTTAAATGTTTTACCATGAACTGTGATGTGTGATGCAACATAGTAAATCACATAATAAATCACAGAGAAATCACAGAGGAATCACACGTGATTGAAATAACTTCAATTCTCCTAATTATAATGGCTATAGGAATCACAGTAACATCAATAGAATATTATAAACAAATTAGCAAGGCTAAGAAAGAATATGATAAAGCTAAAGGAATAATTGAAGATATTGTACTAAGTTTTAATAGAGAACTCAAAAGAGAAGCAAACAGACTAGAAATAATAACCTACAAAGTAGATGCTAATCTAGCTAAATCAGATAATAGTATAGAGAGAATTAAAAATATCGAAAAAATAGTTGTACCTATTAAAGAAAAAATAAACAAGATTAATGAAATAACTTCAACTTTCTTATCCACTACATCAAAAATAGAGAACAGAATACAAAACTTTGATGACTCAAACCAAAAAATAAACAATAGAATTGAAAAATTAGAAGAAAATGGAATACAAAACTTTGATGACTCAAACCAAAAAATAAACAATAGAATTGAAAAATTAGAAGAAAAAATGACAAGCTTAACAGAACTACCTGAAATAATAAGAGAGTCAGTAATTCCTATTAGAAGAGAAAAAGCGTTGGGGGCAATAACTGACACAGAAATTAAAGTATTAGAAGTACTCTCATTCGAGGGTGGAAAGACTGCTCCTGAAATGAAAAACAAAATTAATTTGAGCAGAGAGCACACAGCAAGATTAATGAAAAAACTTTATGAAAAAGGATATTTAGAAAGAGAAACAAGAAAAATTCCGTTTAAATATAGTGTAAAAAAAGAAATGGAAAAATTCCTCACCAATAGTAAAGATAATCAAACCTAATTTTATCCAATTACCTAGGGATATTTAATTTTAGGTTTAAGTATATTTTTAGAAGTTATAGAGACCAGTTTATATTTTAAATTGTGTGACTCCCCAGATCTTATGAGAATACCTCTTTTGGTCATTCTGGATAAATATGTGGAAACAGTGCTTAGACTAATTGGTTCTTTTAGTTCTTGTTCATAAATTGATTGAATTTCTTTTGAAGAGAACCATATTAAAGGAAACCGTTTTTGAATAATTAATTTAGCTTTATCGAATCTTGATAAGTTATTTCTTGTTGCTAAATTTGATGATTGATTATTATTAGTCTCACCTGGCATACCTCCCAATAGCTCTACAAGATCCAAGAGGCGAATGGCCTTGTCACGAGTAATTTGACCTTCAAAGGCTATTGTATAGCGATTGCCTTCGTTATCAAACAACTCAACACGCATTTTACGAGCTGGCATATTGATGTGTACCTTATTTTATGTTCACAATCTTTACACTTCACACCCTATAACTGTTATGGTGAACATCTAAAAAATTTAATTGATTAAAAACAATTATAATCTAAAAATAAGGTTAAATTCCAAAGGATTTAGAATCACAAGCTTCACAAAGTCTTTAAACAAAAAAACAAATCAAATTCACCTACAGATCTTTTTTTCCAATAGAAGTCAAGGGGTGTCTTATTCACATAAATAAAACATAAAACCAGTTTCTTTTCAAATATTAACTGAATTTACCACCTAAAACACTTAAACTTTACACTAAATTCACAACATTGTGAAATCAATAGTTTTATAAAAAATTATTAAAAATATTTTTAGAAACTCAATATTAATCAAACAAAAACATATGTGATAATATAATAAAATATAAACTAAATCATTAAAAATTAAACAACACAGACACCCCTTTATTTCCTCTCGAAAAAATTAGTCAAGAAAAAGAAAAAAGGGTCTTCTAAAAAAAATCAGAGGCTTTATCTAAAAACTTTAATGATAATTATTATAAATAAAATATAATGATTACCTATCAGAGTATATTTACATCATAATAATAATAAACCAATTTTTTATTACTATAGTATATTTCCAGTAGAAATTCTGGTGTGTGTGTATTTCCAAATGAATATTTAATCCAATATTTTTTCACTTTATTTTAAGAATAATTGTGGTTATCAACTATTTTTTTGTACTATATTCTTTATTTATTCCATTAGAAATAACGGTGGTACCAATGAAAACAGTGATACGCGGATGACAAAAAATAATTTACTCGATGATATCTTTGAAAATTTTGTTAATAATGAACACCTTTTCAAAGATCGTGAAGTTTTACGACATGACTATATACCTGACAATTTGCCTCACAGAGAAGATCAGATAAAACTTCTTGGGGCAACTGTTGCACCAGTATTAAAAAACGCTCGATGTTCAAACATTTTTATTTATGGAAAAACTGGAACAGGAAAAACTGCGGTCACGAAATTTGTTTTAAGTCATCTTGAATCAAAAGCAAAAGAATATGGAGCTTTAGTAAAGTTTTGTTATTTAAATTGTAGAATAACAAACTCAGAATATCGTGTCTTTGCAAGTCTTAGCAATAGTATAGGAGTTACTATTCCTTTCACAGGTTTATCTGTAGGTGAAGTAGCAGATAGATTTAGATTTGGTTTAGATTCCTCAAAAATACTTTTTATTATTGTCCTTGACGAAATAGACTCACTTATAAAAAGTCGAGGTGACGGTATACTTTATGAGTTGACTAGAATAAATGAAACTCTCACTAAAAGTAAAGTAACAGTAATTGGAATATCCAATGACCTTAGATTGAAAGATTTTCTTGATCCTCGTGTTTTTAGTTCTTTAAGTGAAGAAGAAATGGTTTTCCGACCGTACAACGCAAATGAACTACGTAATATTCTTTTTGAAAGATCAAAATTATCTTTTAATGAAGGAAGTATTTCGGAAGCTGCAATAAGTATAGCTTCGGCCTTAGCTGCGGCAGAACATGGAGATGCACGGCGGGCTTTAGACTTATTACGTGTAGCAGGTGAAGTTGCTGAACGTAATGGAGCGAAATTAATTACTGATGTCCATGTGAGAGATGCTGAAAAACACATTGAACATAATCGAGTAGTAGAAACTCTCAAAAACTTAACTCTTCATTCAAAAATAGTTCTATTAAGTGTCCATCTTCTAAATAAATCAAGTGCAACAACAGGAGAAATATATGATTTATATAATGACCTTTGCGGGGAATTGGGAACTGTTATTTTAACTCAACGCCGACTAGGTACGTTAGTTAATGAACTTGATGCAATGGGAATTCTTAATGCGAAGGTAGTAAGCATGGGTAGATATGGTCGCACCAAAAAGATTCGACTTGAAATATCACGAACACTAATTAAAGATGTGTTTAGTGTTGACGATCGAGTGGATAAATTATTAAAATACAAACCAAAAATATTTTTGAAGAATAAAAAGACTAACTATCGAACTAAATAATTAAAGTTATTTCAGTTTAATATTAAATAAATGATAGAACAGTAATTTCTAATGTTTGGAGGTTAACTACTGGCACTTTTCCAGGGGTTGGTATCAATCCCAGTTTCTGCATGTAATCTGTTTGTTCCTGCCAACCTCCTGAATTAACAACTAAAACTCCTTTATGATTACAATAACCCATTACATGAGTGTGACCTGCATGCAAAATGTCTGGTGGGCGTTCTATTACTAGAAAATCTCGATTTTCAGGAGATAGCATTGTTTTGCCTCCATATGAAGGTGCTAGATGCCGGCATTGTAGCAACATTTTCATAATTTTTTCTGGTTGATCGTGCCTCAATCCCGGTACTGTTGCTACTAGATCATCTAAACTTCTTCCATGGAACATAAGAACCTCTACTCCATGAATACTTATTAAACTTGGATTTCCTACAGAATGAAATCTTTTTGATTCTTGAAGAGATTTTAATAATTCTGGTTTTATTGCTGGTTGCGGTAGTGCTTTTCTTGGTGCATCATGATTTCCTGGCAATAATACAATTTCAATATATTTTGGGATTTTTTCAATAAATTCTGCAGCACGTTGATATTGTTTTTTATAATCTTGGATTACTAACTCTTCTTCTTGTTTAGGATAAATACCTACACCGTCAATTAAATCACCAGCAATTAACAAGTACTTAACTTGACCTGCGATTTTTCTAGCTCTTTGATTTCCAAATTTTCCATTTAACCATAAAATAAAATTGTTAAAAGCTTCTTCATTGAATTTTGTGCTGCCAACGTGAATATCCGATGTTAATACCGCATAAACTGGTTCATACGCTCTTCTTTGAGGTTTATACCCAATTTCAGGAAGAATTATATCTTCAGCTAAAAATAGATTATTTCTTGTTTTTTTTGCCTCTACACATATTACTTGATCTAAAAGCAAAAATCTTGCCTTATTATGTACTCTTTTTGGCGCTTTGCGTGGTACCAAAATAGTTGCACTTGCTTCTAAATCTTCAATCGTAAAAAACAGTTGCTGTTTTGCTTCTCTTTTTTCTGTTACCATTCCAATTATTTTCACTTTTGATTTTGAGGGTGATTTCAAAGCCTCTTTTATGGGTGTAGCTGCTTTAACATCAATTCTTTGTCTTAACAAACGTTCCATACGAAGGAACCTATCTTGAAAGTATCGAATATAATCTTTGAGTGTACCATTTGAGGTAAGATTTTTTGAAGGGTTTTCTAAAATTTTAATTTTAGACTCAATATTTTTTGCAGGCGGATTAAATTTTTTATCATCATTTTTGGAATTTTGGTTTTCTGGTAACTCAACTTGGTAATCTGATATTTCAGACGAGTTTTGATTCTTTATTATGTTTGCTTTTTTGGGTTGATTAAGCACTTTTTCTAGAAAATTTTTATCAATAAATAACGGTTTTTCATCCATTTCTTCTAGTTTTTCTAGAACTTTACTGATTAAAATAATTGGGTCCTCTACGGAATCTTCACTTAAAAATTCAAACGCGTCTCTCTTTAATTGGTATCCTGATTTAATAGTTCTGCAAACAGCTTTCTGAAGTTTTTCTTTTTCAATCATTTGTTACTCTAAATCCTAAATCCACATTTTTATAGATATTCAGATCTATTAATTACTTATCTTCTCAATTTTGGAACTAAATTTACAAGATTTCCAGATTAAATTTCAACTTATCCCACAATTAACCGCTTTTTTCCATTTTGTCAGAGAAAGAACTTGTTTTAGAATTTTTAATCTGGCTTTTACTTAATAAATATTAAATTTTTGTTTAAACTAAACAATATTTGTTTAAATCTGTTATACTGTAACCTTTAAGTTTTATATTAACGACTATTTTATAAATAAGATACTCTGAGAATATATAATTCCTGCTTTTTTAATGGTGAAAAAGATTTGGGTGAATTGAGAAAAATACAACGTACACCAACTGGAACTTTTTTTGTTTGTCTACCCAGAACTTGGGCTAATAAAATAGACTTGAAAAAAGGAGCATTAGTTTATCTAAAAGAAACTGCTGATAAAAAAATAATAATAGATCCTGCTCACGAAATTAATCAATTGCCAAAAAAAACCACTTTAAGTGCTGGACCTTATTTAAACCGAGAAATAATAGGTCGATATCTGCTTGGCTTTGATAATATTAGTATAGAGGCAAAAGATAATATTAATATTGATTTGAGAACTATCGTGAAAAATACTGTTAGCTCTTTAATTGGATTGGAAATTTTTGAAGAAAACTACTCAAAAATAGTTTTACAATGTTTACTGCAACCTACAGGGTTTCCTCCTCAGAGAATATTACGCCGTATATACGATATTATTGCTGGGATGAATCGATGATGCTGTTAGTTCTTTTATCCATGGTGACTTACAACTAGCAAATAGTGTTGTTGTTCGAGATGATGATAGCAATCGTTTATATTTTCTTTTAGTAAGAATCTTGCGAACAATAATTCAGAATCCAAGTTTAAGCGAAAAGCTTGGTATTTCTCCTATTGAGTGTTTAGATTATCGCTTAGCAGCTAGTTTAATTGAAACTATAGGTGATTTATCAGTAAAAATTGCTTTAAAAACACTTGAACTAAATAAAATGAAAGCCTCTGAAGATGTGCAGAAATTAATGGGATCCCTACAAAAAATAATTTTTGCTGCCCATAAAAAAGCATTACAAGCTTTTATTAATAAAGATATTATTTTAGCTGATAAAGTACGTAAAATACGTGTTGAACTCGAACCTCTTTTTATTACTGTTGAAAACGCCTCAAAAAAAAATCCTGTTGCAGTTCTTCTTCAGATCTTAGCAACTATTTCTTTTATGAGACAAACATATGAAAATTGCGTAGATTTAGCCGATTTGGTTGTTTGATTACTTTGTTTATTTCTGTTAATGAAAACTCTTTTAGATCATGTTGTAAACTCTCTTAGTGAGCCGGGGTGGCGGAGTGGTTATCGCGCTGGCCTCGAAATCCCATTAGTGCATAATAGGGCCAATAATACAAGAAAGCCAGTGGGCTATTTGCTCGCAGGGGTTCGAATCCCTTCCCCGGCGCTTTTTCTGGATCTAAAAACCAAACATAGTTTTTTTCGGTTTAGTGGTATCTGTTTCTCCATTCTGCTCTTCTTCGGATATATGATGAGCGACATGAATCCCTAATCCCGTAGCTGCTCCTGCAGATAGACCTAGCAAAAAACCAGTTAATTGAGTATACCCTGTAATTAATGCAAATATTACAATAGCATCAAAAGTAATTGCTATTGCTAAATAACCATAACACCATGTTTTGATACTGGTTCCTCTTGGCTCATTAATTCCTATTCCAGTCAATATGCCAAACATTATTGCAAAACCAATTAATGCATAAATTAAATCATCAATCATTTTTTTCCCTTCTTTTTATTTTTTTTTCTCTTGTTTTTAATTATTTGATCTCTATTATTGTTTTTTGCTTCTAATCAAAGAATCTTTTTCTTAAACTTTGACCGTTACCTTTTTTACTTCTTTATTTAGGTCTTAATGAATGGTTGGTGATTAAGTTAACAACTTTTGATAGGAAGCATTGTCATAAATGGGCAATACTTCTTGACGAAAAGCGTCTTAAAATAAATAAAATCAAGAGTGCGTTTACTGAAAACAATTTTGATAGTGTTCACTCTCTTTTTTCTGAGGTAATCTCCGGATCTAACAAAGGAAAAAATAGTGATCCTGGTTTAATTGGCTCCCTTTTATATCACATGGCAATGGTTTCAAAAATGGAGATGGAAACCACACTCTTAACTAAAGAATTTAATATGTCTTTTTTTGATCAGGTTGCTGTAAAAAAATATTATGATCTTTTTCTTTCTGATGCAATTGAATTAAGTGCTCCTTTTATTTCTTTAGATATTAGTACTTTAACTCCTATTTTCGATGATCCCCTTGGTTCTTCAGAAAAATTAAAACTTTTTGATCGTTTATTTGATAAAGCAAAAAAAATTGAAACTTTTTTTAATAATCATGATAAACAAGGAATAGTAGACTTTGAAAAATTGTTTGAAGAATGGGCTTACCAAATAATTTTGATGCGATTACGACAAGAATATGAAACTATAAAAGGACTATTTATATCAACGGAAATTGCGAAAAAGCATGGTCTTGTTCAACTGGAAAGGGCAATGAAAAAAGTTCAGAAACTTTTTGGCGAAGAAACTGTAAGTATTGCTCTTGATGTAACTCTTAGAGCTGGTTTACGTAGAGAAAAGCTCAGAACAATCATGTTAAGTGATCATTACATAAAATATAAAATGAACATAGATCAATTAGATGGCTGGATGGAATTTTTAAATTGTCCAATTTTTGGAAGCCATAAATACATTTCTGATGCTCTTGAATTAGATAATTCGGTGCCCGCTCTTTTCTGTAAATATTTTTGTTTTTCCCATGCAAAAGCAATGTTAGAAACAGTTTTTCCTTTTCCTTTCACTCTGTGGCATCCTAAAAGAATGGCAACTCATGGTAAATGTGCTTTTTACTTAAAATTAGCACATTCACCTACAGCTGATCAAAATCAAAAATTTATTCCTCTAGTACTTTCTTGGAACATAACAAGAAAATGTAATCTGAAATGTTCCCATTGTTACATAAATGCAACTACTAAAGAGTTAATAAATGAACTAACTACCTCTGAAGGAAAAAACCTCATTGATCAGATATCTGAAGTGAGTAGACCTCTTTTAATTCTCAGTGGTGGTGAACCTCTTTTACGTGCTGATGTTTTCGAACTTATCAAATATGGTGTCTCTAAAGGTTTGAAAATGGGATTAGGAAGTAATGGTAGTCTAATTGATAGTGATGTTGCACATAAATTAAAAAAAGCGGGTTTAACTACCGTTTCAATTAGCCTAGACTCAAGTAAACCTGAATTTCATGATCAATTTCGTGGAGTTACTGGTTCTTGGAAAAAAGCTGTCAACGCTATTAAAGTTCTGCGAGAAAATAATTTACTAGTACAAGTAAATACGACTGTTACT
>Ga0255054_10001803_pt1 | contig 12466 bp, 10 predicted proteins | sample JV7_2_23_MG_FD_188634 | JGI IMG/M metagenome (GOLD analysis project Ga0255054, IMG submission 188634) | Seawater microbial communities from Jervis Inlet, British Columbia, Canada - JV7_2_23 | ecosystem: Environmental > Aquatic > Marine > Inlet | place: Canada: British Columbia | collected... | reverse complement strand
AAAATGGAGGGGATGGACCCAGATGAACAACTGAGATTATGGCTAGAAAACTTAAAAAAAGAGAATAACATTAACACGGATGCGGAGTTAATCCGGGCTCTCCAAGAGCAAGGTGTTGATTTTGAAGCATGGAAGAGAAAGATGAAAGAGAGTCTGATGAAGGATGCTGTTATTGGTTCAGAAGTCCGTAGGAATATTGTCGTCGACGACTCAGAAATCGTTAGTTATTATAAGCTTCATCCAGAGGAGTTCACAGAGCTTCCAGAATATAAACTGAGAGCTATCTATCTTTTAGCTGAAGGAGGAAACGAAGAAGAAGTCGAGGCTAAAAAGCGAGAAATCAACGAGAAAATTTCCTCCGGAGAAGACATGGGCTCTTTAGCCAGCAAGTATTCTGAGGGGCCAGAGAAGGAAAATCAAGGAGAGTTGGGAAGCTTTAAAAAGGGTGAATTAGAAAAAGATCTGGAACAAGCTGTGGGGAAGCTAAAGGTGGGAGAGATGACTCCCTGGCTAAAGGTTCGAGCGGGCTGGTTCCTGCTGAAATTAGAAGAGAAAAAAGAGAGTCGCCTTAAATCCTTTGAGGAAGTCCGGAGAGAAATAGAAGCGAAGTTTTTTAATGAGCAAAGCCAAAAAAAACTGGAAGAATATTTAAAAAAACTCAAAGAGAAGAGCCATATAAATATTCTTATATCCAATCCTTTGGATTATATTTAGCATCCCTGAACGGGCTTGATTTATCAAGCCCGCACTTAGAAAAAAGGGATAGTCCCCCCGAAAAAGCTACCCGGACCGCTTTGCTGGCCTGGATTATTCACGGATCGAGTTTGCCGCAGATGCGAGGCACAGGGTATGCGGCTGTGGTTTTTCACCGCAAATGCCCTGTAACGAAGCAGATGCGGTGAAATCGGCCCGCCCGAAGGGTAAATTATTCCGACATATAATAAAAAGAAGCGCATTTGAAACCGATTGAATGTTCTTCTAGAGGCGAAATTAGCGTAACAAGAAGATAGCAATGGAAATAAATATTAGTGTCGGCATAATTTATGAATAAATCAGGCTGGTTAGAGGATGAAAATAGCAGCGGCAATGGCCGTTGTCCAGAGCCCTTTTTCCCCTTTCGCTGTCTGGGTGATATGTCTGGTTCTGACGACTATGTTATCGGATAACTTATAAATATTTTTTTCTTCGTTCCAGATTTGACTCGTATCGACGTTTACGCCAAGGGTAGTGGCCAGCATATCCGCTGCCAAATCCTCTGCATATTGACCTGCTTCCTTCTCATTTTGGCCAAAGCTGTGATGCTCGGAAAGATAACCATAATGATCAGGAGCATTAGGAATGGCCAATCCTATTGACGCTTGTATCATGCGGTGGGCTTCATCTGTTGTGCATTCGCTAATCACCAAAAAAACAATTTGTCCTGGCTTAAGCAACTTTAATCCCTCCTCCTTTGAGCAAAGTTTGCAGCGAGGAGGGAAGATGCTCGAAACTTTAACAAGGTTAAAAGGAGCGATGGCGGCTTTTCTAAGAGCTAGCTCAAAGCTAGTTAGTTTTTCCTTATGTTGTCCTTTTCCTTTGGTTAAAAATACTCTTGATGGAATGACTATGCTCATGAATTACAGTTCCTTTCTTGAAAATCTTTCCTTATGATGCGCATATAGGTTGGAGATTTTAATAAGATGTAAGCTTCTTTTCCTTTTTAGGAGGATAAGACTCCGGTTCTTTAAAATCGATTTTCCGAGAAACCTCCCACTCTCCTATGAGAATAAATCTGGATCCTTTTGACCGAATAAAGAGTTTGACTAAAGCGGTTTTCCAATGCGGGCTGTTTCTAAAATGGTTAATGGATTTTCCTTCAACTCCAAGGCGGCATTTTAAAAGGATGACATCACTTATTTCTCCGGGCGGAATAGAACCTCCTGGAAGACCAGGCAGGAAGCCTTCCCCCAAGGTTTCAGTATCATCAATGAATCTGAAAACGGCTTCAAAACTCATATGCCGAATAGCTTTTTCAGTGAGATTTTTTATGCGGAAAGATATTGCCGGAACAAGTGTCAATTTTGAAGGCCAGGGTTGATAGTATTTTTTTACCCACTTTGTTTCTACATCCACTATTTCCAGGGAAGCTTTGAGTTCTTCAGGAGAGGGCGCTTTCTGACATCCAGTCTGAATAAAAGCTACAATGAATATAGTTATGATAAGAGTTTTGACCAACAGCATTTTTTTCATCTCGTTCTCCTTTGTTTCTTTTTTTAATATAAATGAGGACAGGAAATTATTCAATCTTTTTTCATTCGAGATACTTAATTCAGGCTTGCAAAACTTTATTTTTTAAGTAGCATAGTAAAATAAAAAGTTGATTTTTTAAGGATGAAAAAAGTTAAAAATAAAGTTTCAAGAGCATGACTCAAGCGCAATGAAAGAAAAAATCCTTCGTCTAAACCTATACTTTGGTCTTTTTGGTTTCATGTTTTCCGCACTCCTCCTTGTTCTTAATGTTCCTTTTATGAAAACTTGGTTCTTTTGTTTTTCCTGGTGGTTCTTTATTCTTGTAATGGACAGCATAAACTTTAGGAGAAGAAAAGCCTCGCCTCTTTCTCACTCCGTAAAGAATTTTCTTTTTTCTGCTTTCATTTCTGTTTTCGTCTGGCTTATTTTTGAGCTTTTTAATTTGAGAGTGAAAAACTGGACCTATCACGATCTTCCTGCAAACATACTTGAAAGATGGTTTGGCTATTTTGTGGCTTATGCTTCTGTCATTCCGGCAATGAGAGAGATATCCTTGTTTTTTCAAAGCTTTTTATCTAAGAAGAGACTTGCCTTGTTTCGAGTAAGAGGAGCGCCGACTCTTCTTAAATCGTGGTTTTTTTCAGGAATAATATTAATTATTTTAGCCCTTACTTGGCCTCGCCTTTTTTTTCCTTTAGGCTGGCTGTGTCTTATTTTTCTGATTGAGCCTTTAAATCATTGGCTAAAAAATGAAACTTTATTGGAAGATTTAAAGAAAAGGGATTGGACTCTATTTTGGAGCTGGTTATTGACCGGGCTTGTGTCCGGCTTCTTGTGGGAATTCTGGAATTTTTGGGCAGGATCTCACTGGGAATACTCCCTTCCCTATCTAAATTTTTGGAGGGTATTCCAGATGCCCGTTTTTGGTTATATAGGTTTCCTTCCTTTTGCTCTTGAGGTTTTTGTCCTCTACCAGCTTCTTTTTGCTCTGTATAAGAAATTGCAAAGGAAGGTTGTTCTCAAAAGTATGATTATTATTCTTTTGCTTCTGTTTTACGCTGGCGGTTTTTATCTGATTGACACCTTTTCTCTTATTCGTTAACTACAGGGGTTTGATTTATCTGAGGGCTTTGTATTTTCCCCCAGACCTTCTTAACCTAATTTATCCAGGTGAATTATTTGGTTAGCAGGGAGACAAAGACGGGCTCGATATTATATTTTTCCACAAGATGGAAGTTTTCTTTTAGAGCTCTCAGAGTTCTTTCTGTTGGATGGCAGATGCCTACAGCTTTCCCTCTTCTTTGGGCCAAGCGGAAAAGCTCAATCATTTTCCCTTTTATATAGCCCTCACGATTTTCTCCATCAAGAAAAACGTGGCGATAGGCTGAAGGGATTCCCAGTGTTTGGGCTACATTATAAGCTTTAGACCTGCTGGTAGTGCGACTATCAACAAAAAAAAGATTTCTTTTTTTTAAAGGTCCAAGAACAATAGACATAAGAATCTCGTTTGCCGTTATTTTCGAGCCCATGTGGTTGTTAACGCCTGTGACATAAGGAATTTGATCGAGATTGGCCTCCACCATTTTTAGGATTTCTTCTTTACCCATTCGGGAGAGGATGATTCCCTCAATGCGGTTTCCTCTCTGGCTGTTGATGGACTCAAGAGGAAGATGAAGCATAACTTCCAACTTGTTTTGGTGAGCAATTCGAGCTGTCTCTTTGGCTAAAGGAGTGTAGGGAAGAATAGAGACTGTCAAGGGTTTATTGAGCGAGCATATATCATTGATTGCTTTTAAACTGTAACCCATGTCGTCGACGATGATTGCCACTTTATTCCTGGCCTTTCTAGGAGGGAGTTCTGCTTTTATTTTTTCTTTTTGGCTTGCGAAAAGAATACTCAGCTTTTGCTTTCTTTTCCCTTTGACCTGCCATAGATAATAATTCTTTTCTGCGCCGAGTTGCTCTTCTTTTTCTTGGACAGAGGCGTTGACTTTATGGAATTCTTTTTCAAGCAGAGATTCCAGCTCCTTGTATTTTTTTAAGGGGAGGTCAATCATAAGGTGGAGAACTCCCTTTTTATCCCTGTACTGTTGATTTGAATCATAGGGTATCTTAAGCAATGTTAGGCTCTTAATGACAATCTGATCCAGAGTTTCTTGACCGGGCGCAGGCTCTTGACTAGGTGAAGCTTCTTGACTCAATAAAACTCCCTTTTTCTTAGCAAGAGAAGAAAACAGATAAGATTTTTCTCCACTTTTCCAGCCTATGTAGTCTAAACCGATTGCCGATAAAAGCACCATAAGAGAAAAGATAATATAAGTGGAAGGAGGAATACGATTGGCCTTTTTTCTTTTCTTAGGCCTTCTTTTTTGCATTAATTACATTTTAGGCTGGAGATTAAAGACTTTTTTTAAGATATGTGCTAAGGGTTTGGTCTTCCTCATTTATTTTTATATCAGGCTTAATTCCTTTTTCCCACAACTTTTCTCCTGACCTAAGGTGGAAGATTCCTGAGGTGAGTAGTAATCCACTCCCGTCATCTAGAACAAAGAAATTTTGTTTGGCTACGAGACCTAAAGTTGGAAGCCCGATGATTTTGGCCCTTTTAAATTCTTTGAGAACTCCGGCTACAGCCTCTGCCGGTCCTATTGTTGCCGGATTGGTCCAGATAACCAAGGGCAGTTTTTCAAGTTCAGCATCGTCCGGACAGGAAAGAATCTCCTTGGTTCCTCCTTTTGTTTCAAAGTAACCTATATTCGGAGATTTCAAGAAGAGATTGATGAGTTTTCTGGATTCTTCAATATCCCCTTCGTGGCAATCCCGCAAATCCAAAATAAAAGTCCTTTTCTCTGACATTAGCCTGGGGATGATTTCTTCTCTTATCTTCCTTACGCAGGGAGGATAAAGCTGATGGATCTTCAAAATTCCGCTCGTGCCCTTTGCTTTGGCAAAGGAAAATGGCTCTTCAAATAGCAATGTTCTTTCAATATTTAGCTCTTTTGTTTCCTCTATTTTGAATATCCTGAGCTTTATGGTTTTTTTATCTCTATCTTTAAGATAGAGATTTGTTTCGGTCATACTCATCGTGAGAGTCGAGCGTCCGTCCATCGAACTGATAAAGTCGCCGATTTGGATCCCTTTTTTTTCAGCAGGGGAATTCTCCTTAATTCCGATGACCTGAGGAAAAGAGCCGTATCTTTTGTAGAGGACAATTCCTATATCATTCAGGTTTGCCTCCTTGCGCTGGCTGTACCTGAGCATGCTCTCTTTGTCTAAGTAGCTGGAGAGAACGTCCAGGGAATCAACCATCCCTTTAAAGGCTCCTTTCATTGTTTTGGCTGGGTTAGCTTCTTCAATGTAATCGTTTTTGATCAATTGGATAACTTTTCCCAGCAGCTCAAAATCTTTGTTGGGAGAAAGCTTTAATAAAAATCCTGGAAGAAAGTTTTTCTCTAACAAGAGGAAGAGAAAAATGAAAACAAGGACTGTCAAAAGGAGTATTTTTATTCTTTTTCTGGTCATTTTATCCTAAAAGGGGTTTTGATTTTATCATCTTCATTTCAGCCATTGCAAGGGATTAAGGGGCTTTGTCTTGAATCGAATTTCAAAATAAACGGAGTCTCCTTCTAAAGAGCCGATATCGCCTACCAATGCGATTGGATGTTCAGCTTTAACCAAGTCGCCCTTTTTGACAAGGATATCTGAGCAGTGACCATAGAGCGAATAGTAGGACATTCCGTGATCGACAATGATGAGGTTGCCGTATCCCTGGAAGTAGTCAGAGTAGACGACTTTGCCAGGATGGATGGCTCTGACAATCACATAGTTTTTTCTGGGGGAAATTTCGATTCCGTTGTTCATAGTGGTCGTCTTAAATTGAGGATGTCTCTGGAGTCCAAATTTGGTAGTGACTTTTCCCTCGATAGGCCAGGGAAGCTTCCCTTTTTTCTCATAAAGCGGAATTAAATTAATAGGAAAGGAAATTTCTTCTTTAAGTAATTTTTCTATTAAAACAAACAACTGTTGAGCTCTTACTTTTAACTCCTCTAAGTTCTGAAGATGTAGCTTTTTGCTTTTCTTTATTTCAGTTATAAGAGCTCTGTTCTTTCTTTCTTGAGCTTGTAGTTCTTTCCTTTTTTTCTCGGCATTCTTGATTAAGCGCGAAGCCTCCTTTTTTTTCGTTTGAAGCTCCTTTTCGGCTGTCTCCAGCTGATCCAAGTTTTCCATGTAATTCGAGATTATTTTTCCCTGGTACTGAGCCAGGAGAGTTAAATTCTTATTCTCAGAAATAAGAGCGCCTACATTTTCTGCCTGAAGCATGAATTGGAGAAAGTTGAATTTTCCGAATTTATAGGTGGTGATGAGTATTTTCTCGATAGATTGCTTTTCCTCGTCCAGCTTTGCTTCTAACTCGGGAATACTTTTGTTTAGCGAGGAAAGCTCACGATTTGATTTTTTTAATTGGATAGCATAAAGGGAGATTTCTTTTTTTATCAATCCCTTATTAAATCCAATCCTTTCCAGCCGGGACAGAGTGGTTGATTCCATTTCTTCCCCTTCTTCTATTTTCAATCTTAACTGCTCTATCTGTTGGGAAATTTTCGCCAAGCGCTCTTGGAATTCCGAAACATCCTGTTGGCTATAGGCATCCAAAGAGATAATGAGCATCAGGATGATTGAGATACCCATAAAGCGATAAGGTTTATCGAGCGTTTTCTTATGTAACTTCATCTTTTAAATAATACTATCTACAATTCCGATAATCAAATATAAATCCTATCCGGCTGCATCCTTATCTTTCGTTACAACAGTGTTCGGTATAGAGGCTCCCGTGGTCTTTTTATAGATGAAGCATTCAGGAATTTAAATCTCTCGTTTCTTTTCATAAAAATACTTGGTTGTCACTTTTCCAACCAATCCGGCTAAAAGAAGAAGGGACAACAAGTTAGGTAAGGCCATGAAAGCATTGGCTACATCTCCTACGTACCAGACTATGTAGCGGTGAGGACCCTGGATGATAGAGCCGATGAAAAGAAGGATGATGAAAGCCAGCCTGAAAGGATAGATTACCCTGACGCCAAATATGTATTCCAGGCATTTTTCTCCATAATAGCACCATCCGAGAAGTGTTGAATAGCCAAAGAGAAAAGAACACAAAGCAATGATGTATCCTCCATAAGGAATGACAGAGCCAAAGGCTTCTGCCGTTAGGGCCGTAGATGTTAGAGGACTTGGATAGCCGTAGGCAGCGGTTTTGAGGTAGCTTCCGGTGATGACAATGGCCAGAGTGGTCAGTGTATTGACGACCATGGTATCAATAAAAGTCCCGGTCATAGCGATGAGCCCGTTTCGAGAGGGATCTTTGGATTTTGAGGCAGACTGGGCAATGCCCGCCGATCCCAACCCAGATTCGTTGGAAAGCAGACCTCTTCTGATGCCTTGGCTAATAGCCAGCTTGATAGTTACTCCTACCATACCTCCTCCGATAGCTTTTACAGAAAAGGCAGATGTAAAGATTGTGGTCAGAGCTGCTGGCAGGTTAGTGATATTAGCCAGGATGACAACGATGGCTCCTCCAAAATAAAGAATAATCATGGTCGGAACCAGTCGCTCGGAGACCCTTCCGATTCTTTTAATGCCGCCCAGAATAACCATTCCCACGATGCCTGTGATAATCAGTCCGCTTATCCAGAAAGGAATTTGGAACTCTCTGTTAAAGACCAAGGCCATGGAATTGGATTGCATCATGTTCCCTGTGCCCAAGAGGCAGGCTATAGCACCGCAGATAGCAAAAAGCATGCCCATGAATTTGGCTAGCTGCTCGTTTTTAATGCCATTACGGGCATAGTACATAGGCCCACCGGACATTTCTCCCCGTATATTTTTAATCCTGTATCTGACTCCTAAAAATCCTTCAGCATACTTTGTAGCCATGCCGAAGAAGCCGGCTATCCACATCCAAACAGGAGCTCCTGGTCCACCTACAGCGATGGCCGTAGCCACCCCGGCGATATTGCCATTGCCAACAGTGGCAGCCAGGGCAGTCATCAAAGCTGCATAAGGAGATATGTCTCCTTCTTCTTTTTCTGACTTATCCTTTCCTAGGGCTCCTCGTAGCACCATCTTCAGGGAAAGGATTAGCCTTCTAACCTGGATGAGGCGGGTGAGATAAGTCAGCAGGATTCCTGTCCCTAAAAGAAGGGCGATCATCCAGTAACTCCACATGAAATCGCTTGCCTTCGTGATGAAAATGAGTGCTTTGTCTAAAAGAGTCAGGGAAATAGTGAAGTTAAGTTCCAGTGTTTCGGTTTTATCTTTTATCTCTATCTCTTCTTCGAAGGGAGTCAATTCATAAAGATCCATTTTGATGATGTATTTTCCTGGCCTGAGATCGCTGTATATAAAATTTCCCTCAACATCAAGGGCAGTCTCGGAAAAATATTCCTCTTCCAGGGGTTTGAGAAGAACAATCCCTTCAGTGTACGGTTCTCCTTTTGGAGAAAGGATGACCTTGCCCTTGATTTCGGCTGCCTTTAGGGTTGAAAGATTCATCAAACATAGAAAAAAGAATATGATGGCTAAAGTTTTTTTCTTCATTGGCTTCCTTTATCCAGAAACAAGTTTCTTTATGAAGATAAGAATAAAAATTATGGCTAGAGGAGAGAGGAATTTAAGAGAAAAAACCCAGAGAGGTTTTATCTTGAATTTATGATTTCCAGAAAAAATTTCTTTGATCGCGTTTTTAACACCCCAGACATAACCAACGAACACGCATATCAAAAGGGCGCCAACAGCTAAGGATATATTGCCGAAGATAAAATCAAACTTGCCAAAGAAATCTATCTTGGTGAAAATATTCATTCCTCCAAAGGAAAGAGCAGCAGGGACTCCTATGACAAAGGAGAGAAACCCTACTATCAGAGCTGCTTTTTTTCTTGACCATTCCCGCTCATCAACTAGATAAGCCACCGGAACTTCAAGGAGAGATATGGTCGAAGTTAAAGCAGCCACGCATAAAAGTGAGAAAAAGAGAAGCGCAAAGATGTAACCGCCCGGTATCTGGGAAAAGATAATGGGAAAGACCTGGAAAACAAGGCCAAAACCTCCTACATCCATTGGCTGATAGGCAAAAGCAAGAGTGGGAAAGATTATCAACCCTGCCAGAAGGGCGATAAGAGTATCCGAAAAGGTGACCCATCCTGCCGAAGAGACGAGATTATCGGACTTAGAAATATAGCTGCCGTAAGTGATCATTGTTCCCATACCCAGGCTTAAAGAAAAGAAAGCTTGACCCAAGGCAAATAGAATGACTGTACCGTTGAGCTTGGAGAAGTCTGGGTTGAGATAATAGATCAGGCCTGTGGAGGCGCGAGGAAGGGTTAAAGCCCTTACGGCAAGAAAAATTATAAGCAGAAAAAGGATGGGCATCAGAACCTTAGTCCATCTTTCTATTCCTTTTTTAACTCCTTTTGAGACGATGTAAGTAGTCATTCCGATAAACAGGGAAAGTAAAAAAATAACTTGAAGAGGATTAGAGGTGAATTCTGTGTATATTTTTTCAGTTAATTGGCTTGTCACTTCTCCACTGAAAGCCCCTGTTGCAGTCTTGACAATGTAGCCTACTGTCCATCCTGCTACGACAGAATAGTAAGAGAGAATACAAACACCTGTAATCACTCCCAGATAGCCGATAAATTTCCAGGGTGAGCGCGGTTTTATGTGTCCGATGGCTCCGACAGGATTTTTTTGAGTGTGGCGTCCGATGGTCAATTCTGCCAGCATCACAGTGAACCCGATTAAAGCAACCGCCAGGATATAGACCAGGACAAAAACCGCTCCTCCATTCTGACTTACCATCGCCGGGAATCGCCAGATGTTGCCCAAACCTATAGCTGAACCCGTTGCTGCGAGAATGAAAGCGGTTTTGGATCCCCATGCTCCTCTCTTGATCGTTTCCTGGCCGTCCATTTCAGTCTCCTCCATGAAGACAAAGAAAAAAAATATTAATTTTTCCCATATCTTTTACCATAATCAGTGGATATTGTAAAAGAAATTATGTATCCCCTAAAGGAAGCATGTCTTATCGACTTTAGTAAGATAAGAAAACTCCTAGAAGTACTGAACAGAGAATAAATGGGGCCAGGCTCCATTTTCTGCTGTTATGTCTTCAAGTTGAGAATGTCTTCTTTCTTGCAAAATGGAGCCTGGCCCCATTTATTCTGGGGGCAAAAGCAACGTGTTTTGGAGCCATATGGCCTGAGCCTTTCTTCAATGGTCGCTGCATCTATTTCCCAAAACTTTTGTCCTGAACATAGCAACCAATTATTACGGAAATAGAGATGCTTACATTATAAATTAAATTATTGCCTATTTAATCCTCTCTCGTTAAAATTATAAGCAATCTGGAGAAAGGAGGTAGGTTAAATGCCTGCAATAGAGATAAAGTCCGATGTTTACTGGATAGGTGTAAACGACCGAACCACCGACCTTTTCGAGGGTTTATGGCCTATCACAAAGGAAGGTGTTTCATACAATTCATATCTTATAGACGATGAAAAGAAGGCGATCATCGATTTGACAAAATCATTCAAGGGAGATGAATACCTTGATCAAATCGATGGAATCATAGATATCTCAAAAATTGATTTTGTAGTCATCAACCATATGGAGCCCGATCACTCCGGTCTTATAAGGACGTTGAGAAGGATTGCTCCTCGAGTCACTTTCCTGGGCTCAGCAAAAACGAAGGATATGCTGGAGAGTTTCTTTTCCATAAAAGAGAACGTTCGGGTGGTTAATGATGGAGACACTCTTTCTCTGGGCAAAAGAACTTTGAAGTTTTTTTCAACACCCTTTCTTCATTGGCCAGAGACTATGATGACCTACGAGGTTTCTCACAGAATTATTTTTCCTTGTGATGTTTTTGGCGGATATGGCGCTATCCGAGGTGCGATCTTTGATGATGAATGCAAAGACTTTGATTTTTATCAGAAGGAAGCCCTCCGCTATTACGTTAATATCGTGGCCAGCTTCAGTGCAAGGATTTTGGGAGCTATCGAAAAACTAGCTGATCTTCCCATTGACGTTATTGCTCCATCTCACGGTCTAATCTGGCGCAGGAATCCTTCTCTTATAGTTAATCTTTACAAGAAGTGGGCAGAGTACGCCGTTGGAAAAACTGAGCCCGGCATAACCCTAATTTATGGCTCTATGTACGGCTTTACGGAATCCATGATGAATGCGGTGGCTCGGGGAATATCCCGGGAAGATGTTCCCCTTGAAATCTTTGATGCCTCCCGAACTCATGCGAGCTACATCCTTCCTTCCTTTTGGACAAAAAGAGGAGTTATGATAGGAGCTCCCACCTATGAAGTATCCATGTTTCCTCCAGTTGAAGCAGTGTTAAACATGGCTGCTCACAAGCACATCAAGAACAAGAAAGTGGCTTATTTTGGAAGCTACGGATGGAGCGGTGGGGCGAGAAAAAATTTGGAAAAAATTATAGAGCCACTTAAGTGGGAACTTGCCGATACCCTGGAATTTAAGGGAAGTCCTACAGAAGAAGAGTTGAAAAAGGGAGAAGAATTTGGAAGACGTTTCGCGGAATTGATAAAAAAAGGGACATAAAGAGCACCCAGTTTCTTTTTTTTACTTCATCTTTTAAAGTTGAAGAGGAATATGTTAAGATACGCATGGCATATTTTTCCGGGGGTACAAAATGGCCAAAACTGACTGGAAAGACGAGCTAGCAAGTTTTATGAATGACCTCAGAGTTGTCGATGAATGTAAGGTTGAAGCTCCTGAGAAATTTAATCAATTTTGCGAGTTCATTGCCGAGTCATCCTTTGAAGTTTTGTCTGAAGAGTTGAAAAACTACGGGATAAAATCCAAAGTCCGAAAGGAAAAAGGGAAATCGATCGGTTTTGAGGTGAATTTCCCTAAATCGAGGGTAGATAATTTCCACTACATTATATGCCTTCCCAAAAACGCTCTGGATCTCAAGTTAAGTCTGCTGATTAGAGTAAGGAAGAATAAGAAGAGTCATATTGAGGAAAAAGAAGTGCCTTTCATGAAACATATCAAGCCTTCAGGAGTCCTGAAATTGCCCAAAGAAGAGCTCACCCAAGATGTGATTAAACACTATAAAAGATTTATTTATGAAGCTTTAATCCATCCTGAATAACGCGGGGATCAGATTTATTGCAAGGGCTTGATTCATCAAGCCCACCTTTTAATG
>Ga0255054_10001802_pt1 | contig 12467 bp, 9 predicted proteins | sample JV7_2_23_MG_FD_188634 | JGI IMG/M metagenome (GOLD analysis project Ga0255054, IMG submission 188634) | Seawater microbial communities from Jervis Inlet, British Columbia, Canada - JV7_2_23 | ecosystem: Environmental > Aquatic > Marine > Inlet | place: Canada: British Columbia | collected... | reverse complement strand
TGTTCGACCAGATGGCCTGGATCGTGTACGCCGCCGTGTTCGTGGCCATGGCCTTCGGCATCGCCAACGTGCTGCTGATGGCGGTCTTCGAGCGCACGCGCGAGATCGGCGTGATGCGCTCGGTCGGAATGTCGGCCGAGCGCGTGGTGGCCATGGTCACCCTGGAGTCGTTCTTCCTGGTGATGGCGGGCATCGTGGCGGGCTTCGCCCTGACGGCCCTGGGGCTCTTCCTGCTGCGCGATGGGATCGACCTGTCGCGTTGGGGGGAAGGGCTGCTCTCGATGGGTGTGGGCACCACCATCGTGCCCGTGCTGCGTCCGTACGACCTGGTGGTGCCGACCGTCGTGGCGGTGGTGACGGCGCTGGTCTCGGGGCTCTGGCCGGCCGTGCGCGCGACTCGCGCGCGGCCGGCCGAGGCCCTGCGGCACATCTAGGAACGAGGAGATTCGGAATGGCGATTCTCGAAGCCCGGGGGATCCACAAGACCTACGAGAGTCGGGGTGTGGAGACGCCGGCCCTGCGCGGGATCGACCTGGCGCTGGACGAGGGCGAGTTCACCGTACTGCACGGTCCCAGCGGCTGTGGCAAGACCACGCTGCTGAACCTGCTGGGTGCGCTGGATACGCCCAGCCGCGGCACGGTGATCCTGGATGGCGAGGATCTCTCGGGCCTCTCGTCGAAAGCCATCGCGGCGCTGCGCCTGCACAAGCTGGGCTTCGTCTTCCAGGCCTACAACCTGATCCCGGTGCTGACGGCTCGCGAGAACGTGGAGTTCGTGATGGAGCTCCAGGGCGTTCCGCCCGGCCAGCGCAAGGATCGTTCGGAGCGGATCCTGGGAGAGGTGGGTCTGTCGGACCTGGCGGACAAGCGACCCATGGAGATGAGCGGCGGCCAGCAGCAGCGGGTGGCGGTGGCTCGCGCCATCGTCGGCGAGCCCCGGGTGGTGCTGGCCGACGAGCCCACCGCGAACCTGGACTCGAAGACGTCGGGGCAGCTGCTCGACTTGATGGAGCACCTGAACCGCGAGCACGGCGTGACCTTCCTCTTCTCCACCCACGACATGCTCGTGATCGGCAAGGCGCGGCGCCGCGTGCACCTGCGGGACGGCCAGGTGGTGGACGACGAGCGGCTGGCGTGACCCGCGCGGCGTGCGCGCTGCTGGCCGCACTGCTGCTGGCTTCGCCGGCTCCGGCCCGCGAGCTCTGGTCGTCGGGCGAGTGGACGCTGGAGCTCTCGGGCTCGGTCAAGGAGATTGCGCGCGCCACCCGCGGGACCGACGCCGCCCGCTTCGCGGAGGTGGCCGCGCGGGACCCGCGCTGCGCCGTGTCGCTCACCTTCGCCGACTGCTCGGCGTTCGCGGGCGTGGGGGACAAGTCCATCTGGCAGAGTCTGACCCGGGCGCGGGTGCGCCTGGACCTGCGCAAGGGCAAGCCGTTCGGGGCCGTTCTGGTCTACGACAACGAGCTTCTCTTCGGCACCCTGGACACGCTGGGCGCCGAGCTGGGCGAGTCCTTTCGGACCGATTCCCTGGCCGACCTGGAGTGGGACGTGCGCGTCCTCGGCATGCCCACCGACCATCGCCGCTGGCGGATGCGGCTCTACCGCGCCTATCTGGAGGGCGAGGTCGGCAAGCTCGAGGGTCGCGTGGGGCGACAGCGGGTCGCCTGGGGCGTGGGGCGGCTCTGGAGCCCGTCGGACCGCTTCAACTTCATCCCGCCCCTGGCCATCGAGCAGGACCAGAACCTGGGCGTGGACGCGGTGGACCTGCGCTGGAACTTCGACGGCTTCACTTTCCTGGAGGCCGTCTACCAGGCCGCCGACGATCGCGACGACGACAACTTCGGCCTGCGCTTCCAGGGGAGCGTCGGCGAGCTGGACTACACCGTGCTGGCGGGGCGCTGGACCGAGGCCTGGGCGGCGGGTGTGAACCTGGCGGGCAATCTGGGCGACGCGGCCTTCCGCATGGAGGCCATCTACACGGACCCGACCCGCGACGTGTGGCCCGTGGGCACCCTGAGTCCCCGGGAGCTGGACCCCTTCTGGCAGCTGCTGCTCTCGGTGGACAACAACTTCCCCATCGGACGCGGGCTCTACGTATTGCTGGAGCATCTCTACAACGGCAACGCCCTGGGCTTCGGCGGCGGCGAAGCGGGCACCCTGCTGCCGTTCTTCGAGGCCCGCGGCCTCGCGGTGCAGCCGGCGTCGGCGGGGGTCTTCGGCGGCAGCCTGGTGGTGACCGGCGCAAGCCACCAGACGGGCCTGCAGCTCGGCTACGACGTCACATCGATCCTGCGCGTGGACCTGCTGGCGCTCTACGACTGGAACGGAAGCAGCGCCGTGATCGCGCCCATCCTCACCTATTCACCGTTGGGCTCCGTCGAGCTGACCCTCGGCGCACAGTTCTTCGCCGGCCCCCGTCTCTCCCAGTACGGGCCCCAGGACCACCAGGCGTACGTGATGGCCGAGTGGTTCTTCTGACCGGTGCTACGCTTGCGGGCATGGAGCGCGCCCTCGACGTCGGCACATCCTTTCTTTCCACCCTGTTGCGTCTGCCCTCCGGGTTGAGGGTGGGCGCCCTGGGGCGTCGGCCCGAGCAGCCGCTCCACCTCTACGAGTTCGAGGGCTGTCCCTTCTGCCGCAAGGCGCGCGAGGCGCTCACCCAGCTGGACCTGGAGGCGATGATCTACCCGTGCCCCAAGGGTGGCTCCCGCTACCGCGACGCCGTGAAGAGTCGCGGCGGAAAGCTCCAGTTCCCCTATCTGGTGGATCCCAACACGGGCAAGGAGATGTACGAGTCGGACGCGATCGTCCGCTACCTGTACGAGACCTATGGCGACGGGCGCGTTCCCGTGGCGCTCTCGTTGGGGACGCTCACCACCTTGACGGCCGCGCTGGCCAGCGTGCCCCGGGGCCGAAGCGGCGTGTCCTGCCGCGCGTCGAAGCCGCCCGAGACGCCCCTGGAGCTCTGGAGCTTCGAGAGCTCGCCGTACTGCCGGATCGCTCGCGAGAAGCTCTGCGAGCTGGAGATCCCCTACCGGCTCCACAACGTCGCCAAGGGCAGCCCGCGCCGCGACGCGTTCGTGACGCGGTCGGGCAAGATGCAGGTCCCCTACCTGGCCGACCCGAACACCGGCGTCGAGATGTTCGAGTCCGGCGATATCGCCGTCTACCTGGACGAGACCTACGGGGCGTGACCGTTAGTGTCCCGTCTCAGAAGTTCGCCGACATTCGGCCGCCGCTACGGGCTGCTGGCTGCGTTCCGCTCCCTGCGGCGTAGGTCCACTACGCCTCGGTCGCGCGCCTTGCCAGCAGCCCGTAGCGGCGCCCTCGGTGTGACGCCGAACTTCTGAGACGGGACACTAGGCCAGGCGCTCGATCAGCAGGGTGCCCAGGCCCAGGAAGCAGAACAGGCCGAAGGCGTCGGTGGCGGTGACGACGATGGCGCCCGAGCCCAGCGCCGGATCCTGACGCAGGGCCTTGAGCAGCACCGGCACCGCGGCGCCCAGCAGGCCCGCCACCGTCAGCGTGACGACCATGGCGGCGCAGAGCACGGCGCCCAGCCACGGGTTCCCCTGCCACAGCCAGGCGATGGTCCCGGCGGCGATGCCCGCGCACAGGCCCATGGCCAGGCCGACCATGAGCTCCTTGCCCACCGCGCGCAGGCCGCTGGAGAACTCGATCTCGCCCAGTGCCATGGCGCGGGTCACGACCGTCAGCGATTGCACGCCGCCGTTGCCGCCCATGCCGTTGATCACGGGCATGAAGACGGCCAGGGTGACGATCTGGTCCAGGGTCTGCTCGAACAGGCCCACCACCCACGCGGAGATGAAGACGGCGCCCAGGTTCATGAACTGCCAGGGCAGGCGCTTGCGCACCGACGTGGAGGCGGGCGTGAAGACGCGATCTGCGTCGTTGAGGCCCGCCAGGTTGTACATGTCCTCGGTGGCTTCTTCCGTGATGACCTCGATCACGTCGTCGACGGTGATCACGCCGAGCAGCTTGCGCTCGTCGTCGGTCACGGGGATGGCCAGCAGGTTGTAGCGGGCGACGAGGTGGGCGACCTCTTCCTGGTCGGCCTTCACCGTCGTCGAGACCGGCTCGCGGATCATGATCTCACCGCAGGGTCGGTCGGGGCGCGCCGCCACCAGCCTGCGGATCGGCACCAAGCCCTCGAGGCGGCCGTCCGTGTCCACCACGTACACGTAGAGGATCGCGTCGGTGTCCTCGCCGAAGGCGCGGATCTGCTCGATGGCGTCCTGGGCCGTCATCTTCTCGTCGACCGCCAGGTAACTGGTGGTCATGACCCGGCCGGCGGATCCCTCGGGGTAGAGCGCGTGCTTGCGCAGCTCTTCGCGCTTGTGGGCGGGCAACAGCGTGAGGACGCGGTCGTGGCGCTGCGGGTCGAGCCGCTCCGCCAGCTCCAGCATGTCGTCGATCTGGAGTCGGCCGAAGACCGCCGCCAGGCGCTCGTCGGAGAGGGACTCGAAGACCTGGGGCAGCAGTTCCGGAGGAAGCTCGCGCAGGGTGTTGGCGGCGCGGTGCTGGCCGAAGAGCAGATCGACGACCTGTCGGGTCTCCTGGGGCGAGAGGTCGGCGAAGAGCGGCCCCAGGTCGGCCGGGTGCACGCGGGACAGCAGCCTCTCGGCGCTGCTCGTGACGCCGCCTGCCAGAAGCCGGCGCAGAATCCGAGTGGTGACCTCGGTGGGTGCCATGCCGGAAGCCCCGCTTTGCCGCCGGGGCTCCGGTGAGGAGCCTAGGCGGTGGGAAGGTCCCTAGGTTGCGGCTCGGGCCGCGGGTCGCTCTCGATGGTTTCCGTACTCATCTCGTGCCGGGGGATACCTAACAGAGTTTCGGCGAAACCTCTACCCCGGTCGACTGTGCGTGAAACGCAGCGGAGGGGGTTGGTAGAATTAACGGATGAGCACCTCTCACCTGGTCGTCGTGCCCCACACCCACTGGGATCGCGAGTGGTATCGCACCCACGAAGAGTTCCGCTATCGGCTGGTCCGGCTGGTGGACCGGCTGTTGGACATCCTCGAAGGAGACCCGGCCTACCGCCACTTCACCCTCGACGGGCAGACCATCGTGGTGGACGACTACCTGGAAGTCCGCCCCCAGGCGCGTGAGCGCCTGGAGAAGCTGGTGCGGGACGGACGCCTGCTGGTGGGGCCCTGGTACGTGCTGCCGGACGAGTGGCTGGTGTCCGGCGAAGCGCTGGTTCGCAACCTGCGTCTGGGCCTGCGCACGGCGCAAGCGCGCGGCGGAGCCATGCGGCTGGGCTACGTGCCGGACCAGTTCGGACACGTGGGCCAGCTCCCGCAGATCTTCGCAGGCTTCGGCTTCGATGCCGCCGTGCTCTGGCGGGGCGTGGGACCCGGCGTGGAGCGAACGCCCTTCGTCTGGGAGGCGCCCGACGGAACCCGGCTGCTCACCGTCTACCTGCCCAACGGCTACGGCAACGCGGCCCAGCTTCCCGCGGATGCGGACGCTCTGGCCCAGCGGCTGCGCATCGCCATGGCCGGGCTGCGCCCCTTTGCCTGCACGCCCACGCTGCTGCTGATGAACGGCTCGGATCACCTGGAGCCCCAGCCGGGACTGCCTGCGGCGCTGGAGGCGGCGGCGGCCCAGCTCGACGGCATCCGCGTCGAAATCGGGACGCTGCCCGGATTCGTCGAACGCGTGCGCGGGGAGGCGCCCGCCGATCTGGACGTGCACTGCGGTGAGCTTCGCTCCGGCCAGCGCTCGCCGTTGCTGCCCGGGTGTGCGTCCGCGCGGTCGCCCCAGAAGCGGGCCGACGCGCGCAACGACACCCTGCTCACCGCGGTGCTGGAGCCGCTGGCCGCCTGGCTGGGCGTCTTGGGCGGCGAGCCGGACACCGACGTGTTGGACCTGGCCTGGCGCGTCGCGCTGCAGAATCACCCCCACGACTCGATCTGCGGCTGCTCGATCGACGCCGTTCACGACCAGATGGACACGCGCTTCCGCCGCGTGCACGAGATCGCCACCACGCACCTGGCCCGCGTCGCCGGCGAGCTGGTTGCGCAGGTTGCGGTGCCCCGGGGCGGGTTTGGGCGCGGCGCGGGGGAGAGTCTGGTGGTCTGGAATCCCGGCCCCGACGGGCCCGCCGTGGTGGACTCGACGCTGGAGCTGGATGTTCCGGTTCGCAACGGCGTACCCGGGCCCTTCCACCTGCGCGACGCCTCCGGGCGGCGCATCGCAGTGGCGGCTGAGTTGGTGGAGTCCGGCCGCGAGCACTTCCGCATCACCCTGCCCAAGGGCGCCGCTCCCCTGGTTTTGGACTCGTTCGGCGAGACCTTCGCCGGCAACCCCGTGCGCGAGGCCCGCATCGAGGTGAGGGACGGGGCTGTCGACCTGCAGGTCCGCATCTCGGACCTCCACACCGGCTATGACGTGAAGGCCGCCCGCCGGCGCATCGATGAGGCCCTGGCCCCGGGCGAAGTGGAGCAGTTCGAACTGTGGGTGATGCAGGCGCCGCGCATCCGCCTGCGCTTCGCCGAGGCGCTTCCCGGCCGCGGCTTGCGCGTGTATCGGGTGGCGCGGGGGCGCGCGCGGATCCGGGCGGAGGCGCCCGTGCAGTGCGGCCGCGATGCCGGGGGAGGCGCCTTTGCTGAGAGCCCCGAGTGGCGCGTCGAAGCGGACGTGGACGGGCGCGTGCGGCTGACGCACCGCGCGGACGGGCTGGTGATCGACGATGCCGTGCGGGTGGTGTCCGAGGGCGACCGGGGCGACGAGTACAACTTCGATCCGGTTCCCAGCGACGACCCGGTCGAGCGACCCGAGAGCGTGCGCGTGCGGCCGGTCAGCGCGGGGGAGGCCGAGGCCGGCGTTGAGATCGAGGCGCGCTACCGCGTGCCGGAGGGGCTGACTCCGGATCGCAATGCCCGCTCCCAGAAGCTCGTGGCGCTCCCCGTACGGCTGCGGTTGCGGCTGCTCGAGGGGTCGGACCGCGTCGAGCTGGACATCGACTGCGACAACACGGCCATGGACCAGCGGCTGCGTGTGCTGTTGCGGGCACCGTTCGGGGCACAGCGCTTCCGGGTGGAGTCGGCCTTCGAGGTCGTCGAGCGGCCCATCGCCCCTCCGTCCCCGGACCCCGCCGGCCCGACGCCGGCGGAGCAGCCGATCGGCGCCTGTCCGCAGCGCAGCTTCGCCGCGCTCGACGATGGGCGGCTGGCCCTGACCGTGGCCAACCGCGGCGCCGCCGAGGCCGAGGCGGTGCCGGAGGCCGACGGCAGCACCAGCCTGGCCGTGAGCGTGCTGCGCGCGGTGGGCTGGCTGTCCCGGGACGACCTGGTGCAGCGGCCCGGGCACGCCGGCCCGGGGATCGAGACCCCCGGCGCCCAGGTGCCGGGTCCCCATCGGCTCGAGTTGTCGCTGCGGCTGCATCCGGCCGACGAAGCCCTGCAGGTCGTGCGCGCCCACGACTTCGCGCGACCGCCTCAGGCGTTCCCCGGCGGTGGCTCTTCGAGTGCGCCCCTGGCCGACGGCAGCCGGCTCCTGGAGGTGGAGCCCGCCGATACGGTTCTGGTGTCGGCCGTGGAGCCGCGCGCCGAGGGGGGCTCCCTGGTGCGTCTCTGGAACCGCTCGGGCGATCCCGTGGAGGCGCGAGTGGCCTGGACCGCGAGCCCGGCCGAGCTGCTGGCGGTGGACCTGGCGGACCGCCCGGATCCGGACACGCGGCTCGAGCCCGATGGGCCCGGTGCGGTGCGCGTCGCGCTTCCCCCCCACGGCATCCTGGCGTTGCGAGCCAGTCCGGGGCCCTTCACGGAGCCGCAGCCGGGCCGCTGAAGTCCCCGGAACCAGGACGAAAAACCCGCTCAAGTCGCCTCCGTTCCCGCCGATGCAGTCCGGCAGGGGGGAACTGATGAGCCGTACGCGTCTTGTGGGGGTCTCGATTGCAGACCTGCAGATTGCCATCGAAGCACCGCCGGGCCTGCCCTGGCGTCTGGCCGGGGAGCCGCTGGCCGCCTTCGCCGCGCCGGTCGAGGAGGCGGACCTCCACCTGGGCGTCCGGGTGGGGCGAGTCGACCGCGGCCAGCGTCCGCTCCTGGCCCAGGGCCTGGGGCGCGATCGTCTGGAGGTCCGGCCCCTGGGCCGAGGCTGGCAGGTCCTGCAGCGTCGCCGTGGACGCGTGGAGCGCGAGGCTCGCCTCGATGCCGACCTGAGCGAGGGTGTCGTGATCGTCGACGCCGACGCTCCCGCAGCGCGCCGCTGCGGCTATCCCCTCGCTGGCGCCCTGGACCGCTGGCTCGTACGCCATCGCCTGGCCCGCTCCGGCGGACTGCTGATTCCGGCATGCGCTGCCGTGCGCGACGGGCGCGCAACGCTCTTCGCGGGTCCGCCGGGGGCCGGCAAGAGGGGCGTTGCTCGGGCGCTGGCGGAGCAGCCGGGGGTGCACGTTCTTGCCCATCACGAGGTGGCCCTGCGCGCCGAGGGCACCGGCTTCCGGGTGCACGCCACGCCCTGGTCCGAGCCGGCGGCGGCCGGCTCCGCACCGCTGGAGTCCATCCACCTGCTGCGTCCCGGGCCCTTCCCGGCGCTGCGCTCCCTCGACGGGGCCGAAGCCGTGGCCTCGCTGCTGGGCGTGGTGCCGCCGCTCGACGAGCCGGGCGCCCAGGAGGGCGTGCTGGTGGCGCTCGAGCGGCTGGCCGAGCGCGTGCCGGTGACGGATGTCGCCTGGACGACAGCCGACGACGCGGGCCGCCTGGCGTGGGGTTGCGCGACCTGATCCGGCGCCACCCTCCGGGGATCCCCCCCCCCGTCGGCAAGAGCTGCCAATAACCCCGCAGATTTAGGCTCTCTGCAGCGCTCCCGAGGCGTACACTTGTGGTGCGCGAGCCAGTGCACCCGCAGTGTGGCCGTTCATCAGTGTAGGGCGGAGCGGACGGCTGGGAGATGGTGATGAAGCCGTTGATCGAAGATATCGTGAGGGCGTTGGTAGACAAGCCGGATGAGGTGTACATCAACGAAGTCTTGGGCGAGCACGCGCACGTGCTGGAGCTGACGGTGGCCAAGGACGATCTGGGCAAGGTGATCGGAAAGGGCGGGGCGCACGCCTCCGCCATCCGCACCTTGATGGCTGCAGCCAGCGGCAAGGAAAAGAAGCGCTACATCCTCGAGATCATCGAGCACTGACGCTCGCCAAGCGCGGTCCTTGACGTAGACTTCGCCGTTCCTGCGGCGGAGGTCACGTGGTTAGGCAAGAGGCGCTTGGGATCGAGGCAGACCTGACTCTGCCCGCGCAGATCGACGCGCGGGCAGAGCACCCCAAGACGGAAGGCAAGCCCTTCCTGATGAAGGGCGATCGCGCCTGGACGTATCGCCAGTTCCGGGACGAGTCGGTCCGGCACGCTCACTTCCTGCTGCAGCGCCTGGGCGCGTGCGACGAGCGGCGACCCGGGCATGTGGCCATGCTGCTCGAGAACCACCTGGCGCTGCTGGGCCTCTACGGCGGCTGCGCCTACGCTGGGCTCACCCTGTTCGGCGTCAACACGGGGCTGCGCGGAGACGTCCTGGCCGGCGTTCTCAACCAATCGCGCGCGCGGCTCCTGGTCGTGGACCAGCGCTTCCTGCCCGAGGTCGAGCGCGTCGCCGAGCATCTGGAGCACCTGCCGGCCGAGAACATCCTGGTCCTTCCCGGTGCGGGGGAAGAGGTGCCCGACGAGCGTGCGTGGCTCTCGAGGGTGACGGCCGAGGTGGCCCCCGAAGGCTCCTCCCTGGATGCGCCGGATGTCGAGGTGACGCCGCAGACCAACCTGATGGTGATCTACACCTCGGGCACCACCGGCCTGCCCAAGGGCATCAACAACAATCACTACAAGCTGCTGGCCACCGGCATCGGCGTCTCCCGGGCCACCGAGATGAACTACGACGACGTGGGCTATGCCTGCATGCCGCTCTTCCACTCCAACTCCATGTTCGTGGGTGTGTCCCCGAACTTCTGGGTGGGGGGCAGTGTGGCGATCGCCGACCGCTTCAGCGCCAGCGGCTTCCTGCCCGACGTGCTGCGTTACGGCGTCACCGGCTGGAACTACGTGGGAGAGCCCGTCCACTATGTGCTCTCCGCGCTGGAGAAGGCCTTCGGCGGGGACGAGGAGCGGATCCGGGCGGAGGTGACCGAGAACCCGCGCAACCGCATGCGCTTCGCCGTGGGCAACGGCGCGTCGCCGCCGGACATCGACCGCTTCATGCGCTGGTTCGGCCTGGAGGAGATGTACGAGCTCTACGGTTCCACCGAGGCGGCCATCAGCACCTTTCGCAAGAAGGGCGACCCGCGCGGCAGCGTGGGCGAGATCACGGACGATGCCGTGTGCATCCTGGGCGAGGACGGCAACGCGTGCCTGCCGGCCGAGCTGGACGCCGAGGCTCGCATCCTGAACTACGCCGAGGCGGTGGGCGAGATCTGCCGCAAGGCGGAGGACACGGCGCTCTTCCAGGGCTACTTCGACAACGCGGACGCCAGCGAGTCCAAGTACCGGCAGGGCGTCTACCACTCGGGCGACCTGGGCCACATCCTGAACCGCGACGGCCGCCGCTTCCTGTTCTTCGACGGCCGCACCGACGACTGGATCCGCAAGGACGGCGAGAACTTCTCCGCCGCACAGGTGGGGCGGATCGTCCAGGAGCACCCCGACGTCGCCCTGGCCGCGGCCTACGGCGTGCCCTGCGTGGTTTCCGACGAGCTGGTGATGGTGGCGCTCCAGCTGCGGCCCGGCGCCGTGTTCGACCCGCTGGGCTTCTGGGCCTGGTGCGACGACCAGTGCCGCAACGGGGCCATGGACCGCAAGTGGTTCCCCGACTACGTGCGCCTGGTGGACGACTTCACCTTCACCCAGACCCAGAAGATCCTGGTGCGCGAGCTGAAGCGGGATCACTTCCACCGCGGGCGGCTGCCCGACGCGCCCCTGTACTGGCGCCAGCGCGGCGACGAGGGTTTCCGGTCCTTCTCGACCCAGGAGTTCGAGGCACTGCGGGAGAGCTTCGCGGCCGCCGAGCGCGACCCGCTTCTCTAGAGCCCATCTCACAAACCCTCCCGTCGCGAGAGGCGGGCTCTAGCGCGGCGGCGCCGGGCGCACGGCGCGGTACACCGGGTTACGAAATCGAAACCCGGGCGGGGTGGGGCGGTTTGGTGCCCCGCCGGGGAGCGTCGCTTCCCGGGCGCTTGCGCCGACTTCTGCCGGTGGGGGCTTCGGCACGCGGTTTGCTCTCTCTCTGCGATACGTGAGCCCGATCACATCGGGGGGGGCGAGGAGACAGACCGATGGATGCGAAGTTCAGTGCCGAGGAGCACTACCGACGCGGCTGCGAGCTGCTGGCCGACGAGCGTTGCCCGGACGCGTTCGAGCACTTCCGCGCCGCCCATGAGCTGGAGCGGAGCAATCCCCGCTACGCCTCGTACTACGGCCTGGGGCTGGCGTTGGTGGAGCGGCGCTTCAATCGCGCCGTCGAGCTCTGCCGCGGCGCCGTGAAGGAGGAGTTCTTCAGCCCCGACCTCTACCGGAACCTGGCCCAGGTCCACCTGGTCTTCGGGTTCAAGGCCGAGGCAATCCGTTACCTGCGCAGGGGCCTGATGATCGACCCGGGCCACGCCCGGATCCTGGAGGACCTTCAGGACCTGGGCCTGCGCGGGCAGCCCGTGCTGCGCTTCCTTCCCCGGCGTCACTTCGTGAACCGCTGGCTGGGCCGCGCCCGCAAGCAAATGGGCCTGGAGATGGAGGGCGCCGAAGCGGCCGTCTAGCCCGCTCCGAACGGTTGGAGCGGCTAGCGCTTGCGCTTGTGCCGCGCGCGCTTCAGCAGCTTCTTCTTCTTGTGCTTGCGCATCTTCTTGCGGCGCTTCTTGATGACGCTGCCCACGGCTGCGTGTACCTCCGGCTCGAGAGCGCCGGCAGGGATAGTCGCTAGAGGCCGGTTCGTCAACTCGGGGCGTCGGGCACCGACTCCCCGGGCCCGAATCGTTTGGTTGCTAGCATCTTGGTACCTCATCACATTGATTTTTTTGCGCTTTCCCCCTTGACGTACCGAAAATATGACTGGTAGCCTCATCCGCAAGAGTGGCTCTAGGCCCGCGAACTATGGTGGAAAGCCATGGAGCAGGGAGGCGGTTTTGCCTTCAGTCGTGGGATCTGGGCACCGATGAGGGGGGCCGTAAGGCAACTTGGTGGCGCAACGGTGCGCCAACCAAGGGGCTCGTCGGTCGCCTCGACTTTCGGGTGACCTGGGGGGGTCGCAAGGTGCGACGCCAGAGAGCCCAAACAGGGGGGTGATCCCACCAATGGCAGTTCGTCGTAGAAAGAAGGCAGCGACCAAGAAGGCCAGGCGTCGCAAGACGACGCGGAAGAAGGCCACACGGAAGAAGAAGGCCACGCGGAAGAAGGCCACTCGCAAGAAGGCCACACGCCGCAAGAAGGCCACGCGGAAGAAGGCCACTCGCAAGAAGGCCACACGCC
>Ga0255054_10001801_pt1 | contig 12471 bp, 13 predicted proteins | sample JV7_2_23_MG_FD_188634 | JGI IMG/M metagenome (GOLD analysis project Ga0255054, IMG submission 188634) | Seawater microbial communities from Jervis Inlet, British Columbia, Canada - JV7_2_23 | ecosystem: Environmental > Aquatic > Marine > Inlet | place: Canada: British Columbia | collected... | reverse complement strand
ACACCCTTCATCCAATTCTCTACCACCTCCCTCAAAGGGAGAAGCAAATAACTGAATGGTTTTCTCTGCTCGCCCATCAGATCGGTGTGTAAGGGTGTCCCCTTGGGGCACGTCCCCATTTTTACTTTCTCCGTTGATCGGATATGAAAGAGCCGCTGATACGGCGAAACTGGCTGTAGAAACAGGGAAACCGATCATTGAAGTGGTCGAAGAAAAGAAATACCTCAGTAAAAAAGAGATCGAGTCCGTGCTGGATCCCACGAAAATGATAGAGCCTGAAAAACGAAAAAAGGAATCTTAGATTTAAGCACTCAGAGAAGAAGAGGATCTTTGTTTCTCCTCCTTAAACCTAAATTTCTTCTCTCTAAAGAGATTTAAACAGATGTCCACCACTTCTGGATCATAAAGTCTACCGCTGTTCACAAAGATCTCTTCTAATGCTTTTTTTATACCAAGTGCCGGACGATATGGCCTGTGCGAGGACATGGCTTCGACCACATCCGCAACAGCCAGAATCTTGGCATCTGGCAAAATATCTTCTCCTTTCAAATTGTTAGGATAACCTGATCCATCCATTCTCTCATGATGTTGATAGACGATCTGAGCGACCGGCCATGGAAACTCGATCTCTTTTAACACATCATATCCGATTTGAGGATGGTTTTTTATCAGCATGAACTCATGTGTGTTCAGTTGGGAAGGTTTGCTCAATATCTCGGCGGGCACATAAATTTTTCCAATGTCATGGATCTCGCCTGCCATGCGGAGTCCTTGAATGCTATCTTCAGACCATCCCATTTCCCTGGCTATGGCAATGCTCAGATCGGTCACACGTTTCTGATGACCTGCTGTGTATGGATCCCTTGCTTCACAAATCAAGGACATGGCTTTGATGGTTTTCGAGAGAACTTTATTCAATTTTTCAAGGCTTTGTTCGAGTTTTTCGGCCGCCATTTTTCTTCCGGTTATATCTCTCAAAGTGGCAAGATAAGCCTCTTTGCCTTCCCAATCCATATCAACCAACCGCATCTCTGCCGTGGCTGTACCATTCCCTTGCCGGATAATTTCAATCTCCGATGTTTTCCCGCTCATCATAGGAAACCCGAATTCTGTTCCAACAAGGTCTCCTGCCTTCTGGTCAAAAAGCTGTTCTGCGGAAGGATTGACAAAACGGACCAATCCTTTTTTGTCGAGGATCACGATCCCATCAGCGTTGTTCTCGATTATCCGCCGCGAACGGACCTCACTGCGTTGGAGTCTTTGTTCGATTTTCTTACTCTCCGTGATATCGCTCATGATGGCAATGGTCCCTGAAAGCTGATCGCCGTTGCTGCCATGAGGAGAAGCGGAGACACGAAATTCCCTGACATCGCCTTCCCTGGTTTTTAACTTGATATCGATGCTAGATAAGGTCTTATCGTTCTTGTCTAGAATCTTAGACTTAAACATAAAAAAATCGTCATTACTCATCATGTCTTTCAAGTTCCGTCCCTCAAGCTCGTACTGTGGATATCCCAAGTTTTCAGCAAAGGCAGAATTGATGAATTTGATCTTCCCATTTGAATCAAAAAATCCGATCCCTTCTCGAATCGTCTCCACAAGAACTTCATACCTCTTTTCTGAGTCTTCAAAGGCATCTGTCATATCTTTATGTCTCTCCTGGAGATCCAGACTGTACAGCCCTTGAGCCACGTCCTTTACGATCTTCTTGAAAAGGGCATGTTCCCGTTCATCTTCTATAAAATCATCGGAGGTGAGAACAGACAAGACACCATACTTCGTTCCTGCCATCTCAAGGCACATTGTCAGCACGCTTCCATGGATTTTCATATCAATAAGAGGACATCCGAGACAAACCGACTCCTTATCGCAGCTGACAACCATATCTTGTTTCTTGCATGCTTTCTCTGCAAAGGCACTCCGATTCCACTTTCTACTCTCTCCTGGATGACTTGAATTTTTTTTCCAAAGCCAGAACCCACACAGGAAAACATTTCATGAGATTCATCCGCAAAAATGATCCATGCACACCTATACAGATTTGGTTGGGTTAGGATATCACACACTTTTTGAGTGAAATCTTCCGAATGCTTCTCTTCAGCAACAAGCTCATTGATGTTCTGCAATCCCATGAGAACCGTGTTAAAGTGCCTAAGCCCACATTCGACAGAATGCCTGTAGAGAGCGATATCGATCGAAACTTCTAAATCTTTGGAAGTAAAAGGTTTGAGCACATATCCAAAAGGAGCACTATTCCGTGCTCTGATCTGCGTTTTTTCGTCCGAATAAGCTGTCAAAAAGATTATTGGGATGTTTAATTGTGAATTGATCTTTTTTGCTGCCTCAATACCATCAATTTTTCCCTGGAGCACAATGTCCATCAAGACAAGATCGGGCCTATCTTTCTTGGCTTGAGCAATCGCTTCCTCACCGCTGGATACGAGAGAAGTGACCTCATAATCCAGATTTTTTAACGACTCCTTGATATCATGCGCGACGATCGTTTCGTCTTCGACAATAAGTATTTTCTTTTTTGTCATAGTATTAATTAAGTTTGATTTTCGAAGTCATCTTGATTTGACGGAAAAGACCTGAAATCTTTCGTGGACTGGAGAAATCTCCCACTACCCGGACAACCGGCAAGGGTGACTTTTTTATCAATGTCGGTGTGACAAGAATCTTCTCTGTCTTGACGATCTCTGGATTCTCTAGAATGTCTATGACAGACAGATCAAAATTATCCGGGATTTCTTTTGAACATAACTTTGTGATATTCCGGATAACAGCAGCATTTTTCTGCTGATCTCCTGTGACAAAAAGGGAAAACGCCATTCTTTTTTTTCTCACACCCTCACCAGATTTTTTCTTTTTCGGAATGCCCTCTTTCAGAAAATCCTTCCGGATCCCTCAGGGACAGATCAATCAGATTCATTTCCGTTACCGTGATGTTTTTCGATCAGATCCTTTATCACTTCCACCACTTCCAGAAATTCATTCGATTTATCGAAAAAGTAATCTGCTCCTGCATCCAGGCATATTTTTCTATACTGGAGATAGGGATAATTGGTCAGCATTATAACTGTAGTCTGGGGATGAGCATTTTTGATCGTCTCCAGGACATGAATGCCATTTCCTTCAGGCATTCGAATATCAAGAACAACCACATCCGGTTTTGTACATACAACAGATTTGATGGCTTCCAAGCCTGAATTGGCTTTTCCGACAATTTCAACCTGATGGTAATCAGAAAGGATTGACTCGATTCGATCGCAGACCAGGGAGGAATCATCAGCCAAAAGGACTTTAATTGAAGAATCCTTCATTCAAATATTCTCCTTGCCTTGGAAAGAGCTTTCTTATCCTACATGAAATAAACATTAAAATAATATCCAAGAATGTCTGATTTATTTGTAGGGTTTTGTCCTACAATATTGAAAGAAAAAAGAGGGTATCAGTCTGCCAGCTTGTTTTTTATAACATAATGCATCAGCTCTGCATTGTTCCTCATGTTTGTTTTTTCAAGAATTCGTGTTCGATATGTGCTCACCGTCTTGACGCTCAGGAATAGCTGCTTCGCGATCTCTGAAGCGGTTATCCCCTGACCGATCAAGCACAGGACCTCAAACTCTCGGTCTGACAGATCCTCATGGATCTGCTTTTTTGGATCTTCTCCGATATGAGATGCCAATTTTTCGGCAAGCGATGGAGTGATGTACTTGCCCCCAGTCGAGATCTTCTTTAAGGCAGACAGAAGTTCTTCAGGAGCGGATTCTTTGGTCATATAACCGGATGCTCCGGATTTAAGAGCTCTGAGAGCATACTGCTCTTCAGGATGCATACTCAGGACAAGAATTCGGAGGTGTGGCTTCATCTTCAAAGCCAGTTTAAGAATGTCCAGCCCGGATAATCCAGGCATCTTGATATCTAAAACGACAATATCCAGATTGCATTGTTTGATCTTCTCGAGCGTTTCCTGGCCGTTGCAGGCTTCCTCCATGACAACCATATCCGATGTCTCGGCAATGATCTGCTTGAGTCCTTTGCGGACGATGGCATGGTCGTCAGCGATCAGGATCTTGATCATAGGATTTTTCTCAGGAATTTCCTGTTTCCTATTTGTATATATCAATTGCTATGTAATCACGTCAAGTGGAAAACTGATGCGATGATTCGATTCCCATTCTGGATCTCCTGCTCAACATTTGAGAGCACTTCCTTTTTTTATTATGATGGGAGAGGAATTTCGGACGAAATGTCAAAACTGAAAACATATCTATCCTTAAAAAAAGAAAGGGAAACATCGGAACATCGCCGTCTCCAATCCCTCCGCCGAACCTGTTACAGATGCTACCGCCCGCAACAGAACTGCTTTTGCTCCATAGTGAAGTCCTTCATGACCAAGACCTCTTTTGTCATTCTTATGCACCCCCGTGAAGCTAAAAAAGAGAGGACCGGCACAGGCCGTTTGGCTCACCTTTGCCTTGAACAATCCAGGATCCAGGTTGGTATTGATTTTTTGGCCGCCTCTGAAACCAACAGGATCATCGAAGATCCTGAGATTTACTCCTTCCTCCTCTATCCGGGGGAACAGGCTCTTGACCTTCATGAATTTCCATTTGAGTCCATAAAAAAAAGCGGGAAAAAGCCCTTTCTATTCGTGCTTGATGGAACCTGGACAGCCGCAAAGAAAATGATGAAAATGAGTCGTAACCTTCACAACCTCCCAAGGTACGTTGTCCAATCCCGCTCTCCCTCCCGTTTTATTATAAAAAGACAGCCATATAGGACATGCCTCTCGACCATAGAATCGATCTATTATTATCTCGAGGAGGCTGATAGATCGGGATACGAAGTCCTGAAAGGGCGGCACCAAGTCATGATGGATATTCTCGACCGAATGGTCGCCGTCCAATTGGACTGCACCCAATCAACCGACAAAGATGGATACCGCAGGAACAACTCAACCCCTCTAAAAGAACAGCGCTATATCATGCGCAAGAAATCCCGCCGCCCCTTTTAATGGGGACGGTCCTATTTTTTTGTTGTAATTTTTGGGCCACCTTACTTAATTCGAATAAAAAATATCATTGATATGTTCCCAAGAGGAATTAAGTAAGGTGTTCCCAGAATTATAGAAACTTGTCGACAACTTGGGGAACGTCACTAAGAGGGCCTTTATGGTCAGGCTGAATCTTCTCGCCTGGGATGTCGGAGATGATTTTCCGGCTTAATCGAAGAGCAGAATCATCCACACTCTGGCTGTCTGTGGTCAAATAGGTGGCCATCCCCAGTCTTGAGACCACCATGTCGTTCACCGGATCATTTCCCACCATGATGCAGGAGTTCGGATTTTCTTTGATTATCCGGCAGACCTCTTGATAATATCCAAGCTGCGGTTTGCAGTAAGACATGTTTCCGATATGGGTGATGAGATCAAACTCAATCCCACCCAGCTGAGCCCATTCGATCCTTATCTTTTGAAGGGAAAGAGGAAGGATGGGATTGGTGGCGATAACTAGCTTGAGACCTTTTTTCTTCAGATGGTGCACAACATCATATCCGCCTTCTGGAAGAGACACAAATTCCTTAAGTTCCTCAAAATCGCGTTCATAAAATCTGGCAAATCGTTCCCAGACAGAGTCGGCATCCGGCCCGAAGCTGTTCAAGAAGAGTTTCTTGAAATACTCGACATTAAGCATCTGGCCGTTGTTATCGAGAAGGTCTTTGGTGGCATCGAATAATTTGATATAGAATTCCCGGGGAGCCATAAAGTCTCCGAATTCAAGGGAAAGGAGCTCCATATATCTCTCGAAATACCTTGATTCGTCAAAAAGGATAAGGGTGTTATCCAGGTCGAACAGCACAGCTTCAAGAGGCATGACTCAACATTCTACATGAAGACCTCGAACAGCAAAAGAAAAATTCACATAAGAATAAACTTTATACGGATCTTTAATCCCTTTTTGAGAGGAAAATGACAATTGACTCTCAATTTCTCCCCACTATCCTCAAACCTGATTTATAAAAATCTAATTCCTTCCGGATAATAAAGATGACAAACAAAAAGGATTTACTTTCATTCTGCGGCATATACTGTGGGGATTGCCTGGGAAATACAGGTGTGATCGCTGAAGCAGCAGAAGATTTCAAGACTGTTTTGAACAAATACCAGTTCGAGAAAACGGCCGAAAGCGTCTTTCATAAACAGATTGAAGATTTCAACAGATTCTATGAAACGCTCAAGTTCATGACAAGCTTGAAGTGTCCCAAACCCTGCAGAGAAAGGAAGAACCTAGATATCTCCTGCTCCATCCGAGCCTGCTGTCAAGAGAAAGGATATTTTGCATGTTATGAATGCAGGGATTTTGAAAACTGCGAAAAACAGATATCTTTAATGAAGGGACTCCATTCCCACGCGCTCAGACAAAACTTGAAGGCTATCAAAAAAATTGGATTAGAAAAATGGATTCGATCCGGCAAGAGGCATCACTAATGGGATGAGGATGACAAATGAATCCCTGCCCGCGATGATCGTTTAGATAACCTCTTCAGGAAACCTGATCACCAGGCAATCCCGTAATCATCCCCATAATTGCTGGCGCCTCCCCAAAAGGTTCCATGTTTTCTGTCAAAATAGATGGCTGTTATCGGACCAGATGTGTGCGTGCTGGTGTCGATGGCATACCCCATCACAGATAAAAGATCTCTTATTTTTAGAGGTACTTTTACATTCAGCTGAAGCTTTCCCGGCTCGGACAGATGCGCTCCGAATGAACTGTGCATCTGGTAGCTGACGATATTCGGCGCCTCGCATGCTTCCTGAACATTCATTCCCCATTCGACCATATTCAAAAAAAACTGCAGTAGATTTTGGTCCTGAGTGTCGCCTCCCTGAACAGCAAAAGACAGATATGGTTTCCCATCCTTGAGAGCCATGCCCGGTGTTAAAGTCGCCCGCGGTCTTTTTCCCGGTACAGGCAAGTTGAAAGGATTTTTGGCCTCCTCCAGGACAAAACTCTGCATCCTCTGGCTCATCCCGATACCGGTGCGCCCTGCGATGCAGGCCGGTATCCAGCCGCCGGAAGGAGTCACAGAGACAACCCAGCCTTCTTTATCCGCCGCCTGGATCGAGGTCGTGCCGGCTGTAAATGTCTCTTCCAAAGACATGGCTGTCATCTGTTTTTCTGCCCCTTCCGGTTTTTGCCATGTCTCAGACCACTTTTCTATCAGATGAAGGAAAGGATTTGTCTTTCCCTCAAAGGGATACGGATCACCGGGTTTGACATCCGGATCATTCTCATTCCAGTCCAGATCGATCAGCCGGCTCTTGGCGTATTCCTTGGAGAGAAGCCCTTTTATGGGTTCTTCCGGTGGAAAATAAGGATCGCCGTAATAAAAATCCCTGTCTGCAAATGCCAGGTTCATCACCTGATAAAGGGTATGGATGTAATTTGCACTGTTAAATCCCATCTTCTGTAGATCAATATTTTCCAGTAAATTCAAAGCCTGCAGCATGACCGGGCCCTGGACCCAGCTTGTCAACTTATAGACAGAGATCTCCTTATAGGTCGTCATCACCGGTTCTTCGATATAGACCTTCCAGCTGTCCAGATCCTCCATGGTGATCAAACCGCCCTGCTCCTGACATCCCCTGACGAACTCCTCTGCGATGTCTCCCCTATAAAATCGGTTATAGGCGGAATAGATCGCTTCCTTTCTGCTCTTCCCCTCTTCTATTGCCTCTTTTTCTGCCTCGACCAATTTCTGCAGGGTTGCTAAAAGATCGGGCTGGCGGAATATCTCTCCCTCCATCGGACCTTCGTGTTCTTCGCCAAGATGAGGGAGAAGAGTTTCCTTAGAATACGGCCATTTCTTGATCCATTCCTTCCTGGACTCGACTCTGTCCACAAATCCCTTTTCAGCTGGATATCCCACTGCCATTTCCATGGCCGGTTTCAAGACTTCCTCCAGGCTGAGGCTCCCGAACTCAGCCAGCATGACCAATAGACCGCCGGGAGTCCCGGGAGTCACGGCCGCCAGAGGTCCATATTCCGGAGGGTATTCCAATCCTTCGTTTTTGAAGAATTCAGGAGTGGCACCGCTGGGAGCAGCTCCGAGTGCATTGATACCATATACCTTTCCTGTGTGAGGATTGTAAATGAGAGCCTGCGTTTCTCCTCCCCAACTCAGCACGTCATACATGGTGCAGGTAGCCGCCAGCATGGCGCATGCCGCATCCACGGCATTCCCTCCATTCTGGAAGACCATGGCTCCAGCAGTGGCTCCGAGGGGTTTCCCTGTGATCGCTACCCAGTGACGTCCATGAAGGATAGGTTTTTCTGTTCTGCTTGCAATAAAACCACCGAACATAACGAGGAACAAAAAAAACAGAAGAAGGATCTTATTCCATCTATACCTGGTTCTTTGAATTTTTCTCATTTTTTCTCCTCATTTTAAAATGATCTCATCCGTCACTTTTCTGTCTCAGATCAGGGAATTTCAAAAATCTTTGTGGGCACCAGGTATGGGGAATCCAGCCTCACATCCTCGCCCGCCTTCTTACCCGGAACAGGGATCAACCTGGCCGACAGGGGTTTTTTCAGCTTCCAGGATAGGGCAGCTATATCTAAAAGAAGCCTTTGGAGGACTTCGATCTCTACATCTCCAGACAGAGGGATGACATCCAAACCCGTTCCGCATACCGCTGAATATGCGAGGAGATCATAGAGCCCGAACCTCCCCTCCGCCGCTCTGCGGGCGAGAACAGAATCCTCCATCACAGGCAGCATCAAACCGCAATACCCTGCACGCTTGACAGGAATTCTCTGGATGAAGCGTGTGAGATAAGCGCAGGTGTGAAGCGTCCCGGAAGATCCAAAAGCCTGCCCCGTCAGGTTTTCGACGGCCTTCCCAATGCTGTTCTCTCCCATCGGAGCCGGTGAGGTATCAATTCCCTCATAGATCCACCCTGTCTCTTTCTCGATGGACAGAGCCGCACTCTCAACAGCCCTAAACTCTGCTTCTAGGACCTCTGTTAATCCTGATTCGATCTCAGGGACACCTGCCGCCCGGGTGGCCTCCATCACGAGCTTTGCTGCTTCGGTCCCGATACCGAACGAATCCTGTTTTCTTGCATGAAATGCTGCCGGGAAGAAGGGCGTCTCAGCCGGTTGGCCCGCAATGGCCGCAAAATGGAAATTGGTCATCATGGCTCTTAAGGATAGTTCCTTGATGATTCGGGCAGCTGCCAGGCAGGACTGAGGAGAGATGCCTTTGCTAATATCGGAGATCACGATATTGGAAAATGCGGATGTTTCAGACATGACAGAACACAGGATTTCGAGCGAGCTGTCATCGGATTTATCCGCGATGATCGCACATCCGATAGAAAGGAATACACCCTTCTCATCCGCTGAAGCAGCAAGTCGTTTTAAAAAGTCCACGCTGTCCGAAGGAGAAAGTCCACGTGTGAACTGTGGATAAGAATTCGTGGCCACCCTCAGTGTCTGGACTTGAAATCCGTTTTTTTCGAGGATCTTCTTCCCACGCTGCAGGAAATCAAAGGCCTTCTGGAACTGTCTTTCATATTCCTCCTGAGTCAGGGTGATCCCTGCTGTGAGAGTCCGCAGAGGAAATGCCCGGGGCGAATAGTTCTTAGACATCGTTCATCCAAAAATCTTTCTATTCATAGCGTTTAATGCTGATCAAGTCAAATTTCCAGTGAACCTTTTCAAATTCTGTGCGTCATATATAAATAGAGAGGTGGAGTGTAAACAAAATCCCTCTCATGGATATAGATATAATACGACAGGAGGAAATCATGAGATCCTTTCAAAAAACTAAATCTTTGAACATTCTTTTAACTGGACTTTTCATCCTTTTCATGGCTGGGATCGTATCCGGCAAAAGCGATAACACCATCACCAAATCTTTCAGGGTGGAAGAAGGGGGAAAGCTCAACCTCAACACGGATATCGGTTCGGTCGAGGTCTTTGGGACAAAGGGAAGCCGGGTGGAGGTCGAGGTCATACAAAAGCTCAGAACCACAAGCTCAAGGCGGGCCAGTGCTCTCTTGAGAAGGTTTGAGCTTGATTTCGATCACCGGGGCGCAGATGTTTACATCACCGGTGACTACAGGAAAGAAGGCCTCGGAGGCCTTTGGAATTCCATCAGCAATCGTCTCCAGGTCAAGTTCATCATCCATGTTCCCGTTGAATATGATGTTGATTTAAGGACTGCAGGAGGAAGCATCTCTGTAGAAGATTTGGACGGAGAGATCGTCAGCAAGACCTCTGGAGGAAGCCTTTCATTTGTTGATATCGAGGGGCCCATCTATGGGAGGACATCCGGCGGCGGGATCCGGATCGGGGATGTGATCGGTGATGTTGATGTCCACACTTCAGGCGGAAGTATCCGTGCCAGTTATATAGATGGGGATGTCAAAGCCGATACATCCGGTGGCGGGATCACTATCGAGGAAGTAAAAGGAACATTGAATGCACATACTTCCGGAGGATCGGTCAAAGCCTATTTTGCAAAGCAACCTAAATATGACTGCAAGGTGACCACATCTGGAGGATCGATCACAGCCTATATCGACGAGGATATTGGTTTTTTTGTCGATGCGCACACCAGCGGAGGAAGCATCTATAACGATTTCCCTGTTATGATCAGCGGACGCATCGATAAAAAAAGCCTGAAAGCCGACATAAACGGCGGAGGTCCTGAACTCTACCTCAGAACATCCGGAGGCAGCATCCACATCCGCAGAAAATAGGGACGTAGGGACGTCCTCCAAAGGGACACCCTAGACAATTTTCACTCAGCCTCTCCCATGAATAAAAGAAAAATCCTAGAGTAATAGGGACGTCCTCCAAAGGGACACCCTAGGTAATTTTTACTCAACCTCTCCCCTGAAAAAAGAAAAATCCTAGAGTATCTCACTCATCTTCATTTTAAAGGATAAAAGGACTAGGGTGTCCCTTTGGAGGACGTCCCTAGGAGCGTTTTCCTCCGATGGTCATTTCAGCAACCTTGAAGGAAGGACTGCTCAAACTTCCGCGTAAATCCGTATCATCGGCTAAAACCTCGATGTTTTTCAGGATATCCAGGGCATTCCCTCCAAGCGTCACTCCGTCCACCGGAAAAGCGATCTCGCCATCCTTGATCCAGAACCCTGATGCTCCGCAGGAATACGTCCCTGTCGGGACATCTGTCCCTCTTCCGCGCAGTCCTGTCACATAGAAACCGTTCTTGACACCAGATATGATTTTTTCTCTGGTCGTATCGCCTTTTTTGACGATGGCATTCAAATACCCAGCCCCAGGCATAGAACGATACCCATAACGCGTAGCGATGGTCTCAGCATCAACCCCAGCCTTACGGGCGGTTATCGTATTGTAGAAGAACATCTTCAAAACGCCTTTATCGATAATAACGTTCTTCTGCGTGGCCTTCCCCTCCCCGTCAAAAGGCCGGGAGGAGACATGCCTTGGAACCGTGGGATCATCGACGATAGTAATCAGTTCGGAGGCGATAGGTTTGTTGAGATAATCAGTCAAGAAGGTTGTCTTCTTGAAGACGCTGTCGCCGTTCATGGCATACAGTATCCCTCCCCAGAACGAACCGGTCGCATACCGGTCGTAAACCACAGTCGCTTTCTGTGTATCAACCGGCCTTGAGCCCAGCCTATCTACGGCTCTTTTGGCCGCTGTTTTAGCGACATTCTCCACTAAATCCAGGTCTTTGAGGTGACATTTGTAGCTGTACCAGCTGCCGGACTGCATATCGTCGCCTTCTCCGGCAATGACATACACACCGTAATACAACCCCCCGCGCATGGAGCTGCAAGAGATGCCTTTGGAGTTCACAAGCAGCATTTCGGTCTCAAAATTTGCAAGAAATCCCCCGTCTGTCTTTGTGATCCTTTTATCGGCACTGAGTGCGATCTTTTCGACTTTCTGCACAAGTGCGATCTTCTTTTCGCTGGGCATCTCGGCAATAGCCTGATCATAGAGGTCGAGATCTTTCATCTTTTTTTGTTCATGATCCGGCAATCCATTCCATGGTTTGGAATCGGCCACAAGAGCCAATCCGACGGTCTTTTTGGCAAAATCATCCAGGGACTCCTCGGAGAAATCAGACGTATAGGAAAATCCAAGTTTTTTATCAGTAAAAACTGTCAGACCCAATCCTTTTGAAGTGGCCTGCTTGATGTTCTCCACATCACCGTTTCTGACCGACAGCTCGAATTCTTTGTCGCTCGAAAGGTAGACCTCGGCTTCATCTGCACCGTGCTTTAAAGCTTTTTTAACGATCTTTTCTGCAATAGCTTTATATTCCATTTTATGCCTCCCTTAAGCCCTGGCCCCGCCGATAGTACACTTGGAGACCTTCAGCGTAGGATTACCATCAGAGACAGGCTTGCCCTGCCCGTCCTTGCCGCACGTTCCGCCTCCTGCAACCTTGAGG
>Ga0255054_10001800_pt1 | contig 12471 bp, 15 predicted proteins | sample JV7_2_23_MG_FD_188634 | JGI IMG/M metagenome (GOLD analysis project Ga0255054, IMG submission 188634) | Seawater microbial communities from Jervis Inlet, British Columbia, Canada - JV7_2_23 | ecosystem: Environmental > Aquatic > Marine > Inlet | place: Canada: British Columbia | collected... | reverse complement strand
TTACGATATGGGCAGCCGTTATTACTTTCCCGCTTTTATGCAAAAATGCAGTCCCACTTCTATTTTTTGAAGGAACCAATATTCTAAATGTTGATTGAGTAATTAATCTCCCATGCTTTCCTGATAAATCGGTTGTCATAGGGGCAGAAACGGTAATAGCGCCGTTGGCTGCTACTTCAATTGCGTTGGAAATGACTATCACAAATAAACAAACTATGGACAGCAAAAAAATTGTTTTTTTCATTTTAATCTTCTCCTAATAAGTGATGACACAGATCTGGATATTATCACTTTTGTAATGCTATCCGTCAAAATACGCGACTTCGAGTCGAATAATAGATAATGAGAGTAATCAAGCTTTGGTAAAATTCCAGATAGTTCAGCGATATATTATCTGCTACAAAAAGTCAAAAGGTTTTCTGAGGTGTGGTTTGGTGGGACTGTATCTTTCTGGCATACCGCTCCCTTCGTTTTACATTATGGGCATTAAGGCGGGCTTTTGCGGATAGGGACTCTTCCGGTGTGACTTCAATGAGATTGATTTCCCCGGCTTTGAGCTGATCAGACACCCGGATGATCAATTGACGGACGGAACTGTTTTTCCGATCAAGTCCCTCCATTTCGGCAATTTCGGAAGGTCTGAGGCAAAAGAGCCTATTTATTTGAATCAAACCGTCTTATCCTCCAACATCACCATTCTTGACCTATCCTTGAATTTGTATTGTAATCATCATATATCATCTAAAGGAGGGCTCTTAATGCCAGAAAAACATGATCCAAAAGAACTCACCAGCTTCAAAGAGCTATTGATGGCCGACATGATGGAGGTCCAGACAATAGCCCAACTTCTTGTTGAGAAGGGTATTTTTTCCTGGGAAGAATATTCCACCAAACTCAAACAGGTTCAGGTTGAATTTAATTCGAAAAGCAGCTAATCATAATGAAAAAAGCGCTTGGTTAAATTAGCTTCCGAAGGGCTTTTGTGGTAATCATGCCTTTGGTAACCATTTTGGTGGTTTAATTGCTATCTTGGCATTAAAATTGACAAGATGAGTTTCTTAAATATGATGGAAAGAGGTAAACGATATTCAGGCCCAATGTCCACAATGAAGGGATTGCGGACATTAAGAACAAAGGGGAACATGCCTATATGACAACCAAGGAGAGAAGGCGATATGTCAGGGTCGCCTGTCTAAGATTTGTTGAGTTTGTTGTTGAGGGTCGTACCTGCCACGGCACGATTAAGAACAAAGGGGATGGTGGTGTTTTTATTAAAACTGAAGAACACTTCTCCGCAGGACAGGATATATCAATGACCTATGAGTCCTCCATTTTTATAAGGGAGAAGAGAAAGGCCAAAATTGTCTGGGTTGGCCCCCAGGGCGTTGCTGTGGAATTTAATTGTCCTGAAAATGACAAGTGAGATCAACCTATGACAACCAAAGATAAAAGACAGCATAACAGGCATGCTGCTCACGTGCCGGTGGATTTTAGTGTCCAGGGCCGCTTTTATGATGGATTGATCACCAATATAAGCAAAGGCGGGGTTTTTATCAAAACAAGTGGAGCGTTTTCAGTTGGACAGGATATTTCATTTTATTTTGGAAAAGAAAATATGGACGGCACGATTGTTTGGGTTCATCCTCAGGGTATTGGAGTGAAATTCGGAAAACCATAATATGGCGAATAAAGAAAGAACACCTGAAAAAGGAAAGCCCCCAGCTGGCAACCAGAGGCTTTAACAATGAGAAAAATGATGTAATCGGATTGATGAGAGCATCAAACCCGTTTATTAGAGTCATTTCTGGACAGAAACTAAATAAACAAGATCCAGATTAAAGGGGGGCGGTGTGTTTTCTTTTGGCAGAACCGCCCCGGTTTTTAGCACTAGATCGTAAGTACTTTAACGCGATAGACATTAACGAACCTGTTAGTTAAGCCGTCTTAGGCCGCTAAGAACGACAATCGCCCTCTTTTTAGTTCGAAGCCCATAGCCCTGACTCTTTTCAGGCTCAACCTCTCACCCTGGCTCTTATTTCAGTTCAGTCAGAACTTTGCCCGCCACCTGTTGAGCCACCTCTTTTCGTTCAGCTTCAGGGACGTCGTCAATGTCCATAAGGTCGGTGTATTTTTTATATACAGAAAGAGCATCGAATTGGAGCAGGTTCTCTTCGCCGATAAGGTTTTTCATAATTCTGCCGTGACAATGCATGAAACAGCCATCAATTACAACGACTTTATCGGCCCTCTTTGCCCACTGTGCCATAGCGGAACGAGGCGCAGTGAACATTTCCCCGTGGCATCCGCGTCGGTATGGCTCCTCTTTTGCCACCAAGTTGGCGGCAAGCCCAGCATTCTGTGCAAACGTTTTTTAGAGATTTATTGGGCGCCAGTGGTGCATCGGTAATGATAGTCCCTAAACTCGTAGCCAACCACCTTCCTTTTCAGTGGACTCAGTTTCCCCTTCAGGCTCTTTTTATGATTTGGTATTCGTTTTAGTTTCCTCTGCTTTTGACCCACAGTGCATTTCCATCATTTTTTTCATCATACCCTCTTTCATGGCGGAAAAATCAGTGACACCGCTTTGGCCCGAACAACACTCCCATTTTTTTTCAAACATCTTTATAAAATCCTTCGGGTTACAACACCCAAAGTCAGCACATCCATTTTTAGTTCCGTTGTTTTTTGTTTCTTCTGTTTGCATTTTTATCCCCCTTTGATTTTAGTGTTTAACATTTATAATCAGTCATTTATAAAACCAGTTGATTCGGTTAAAGTTATTTTTTTCTCTTCGTATTCCTCCTTGTTTATCTCGCCAGAAGCATACCGCTTGCCGAGGATATCTATTGCTGAGTCTGAAGCTCTGGTTTGTTGGCTGTCGATGCCGCGGGAGCCAAACCCGCACATCATCGAACCGCTTCGTCCCCTCATCATGAGAAAGCACAGGATCATCATCAATATCGGGACTACCCACCAGAAAGAAATATCGCTAAGCTCTAAACCGTACATGTGTATCACCTCCTTCTTCCTCCCACAGAAGCGTTCCGCCGGTAATGTTATAAACCTTTTGGAATCCGAACTGCCGCATCAACTTCTGAGCAACTTTGCTTCGCCCGCCTACTTTGCAGTAGACTACATAAGTTGTGCTTTTATCCATGACATCCAGCCGGGTCTTGAAAAACCTCGAAAGGAGATTCACATTGATGGCCCCTTCAAGATGCAGAACTTTGTATTCCTGGGGAGTGCTGACGTCTATGATGAGCAGATCATCGCTTTTCCTGCATTTTGATATCAGTTCCCATGCTTTTGCAGGAAAAATATCCTTCGACAATTGAACCTTTGTTTTTTTTGCTAAATCATACACGTGTTTTCCCGCCTTTTTATCACTTTCAACTCTATTGACGAAAGAGCGAGGGGAAAGGATACACAAGCAATCATTTTTTTTGAAATTCAAATTATCGGTTATACAGGAGGAAAATATGAAAGGACTAAATTGATAAATATGCTATCATAGACATCTATCTGGGAGGCTTTGGTAATATCGGTGATGACTTTCGATCGCAGGCAAGAGTGCCCTGCTCGTTGTGGTCGAAATCGCACCCTTCATTAAGTATTGTTTTAAGTTTGGCTCTGGCACGGTGAAGTCGCATCTTTACATTATCCAGCGATATTCCAAGAATTTCAGCGATCTCCTTGTTGGCCAAGCCTTCCTGTTCGCTGAGAACAATTACAGTCTTATAATCCGGGGGCAGGTTATCGACAAATTCTATGACACATTCGCTCATTTCCTTGCGTATCACTGTCTGATCAGTCGTAGCAGGGTTTTGGGCGGTCCAGACACTTTGGTCTTCAAGATTAGCAGCCTCATCAATAGGCCCGTGTTTAGATGAATGTTTGTATGCAGCGGACCGCAATCTGTCGATCGCCGTATTGGTCGCTATACGATATATCCAAGTTGAAAGTTTGGAATCCCCTCGAAATTCTTTAATACTGCGACTTACCTTATCGAAAACATCCTGGGCAATATCCTCAGCATCATTTGGCCCTACTGTTCTTGTAAGATATTGAACTATCCTTTGATAATATTCATCATAAATTATTTTAAATTCGTATTCAGAGGTCATTATAATAGCGTTCTTCTGAACAGATCGTGTTTATAATTAAAAAGTAATCGATCATTAATACTACAATGTGGCAATATATATTTTTTACGAAAGTGCACATTACTTGCCCAAGTGCTTGCTCAGAAAGATCTGATTTCAGTGCACATTGAGTATGATATTCCTTTCGAAAATGAATAACACAGAAGAGCCCAAAAGGCAATTTTAACGGTTCCTATCCGAAAGAGGCTCCGTCAAAAATTTTTGAAAACTTTCTGAGATTTTCAAAGTTTTTTTGTGGTTTCATTTTGTTGCAAGCGTTTGCAAGGCGTTGGCTTTGGGTTTTACGGGTCCGTCAACCGAGCATCCAACCCCCGGAACACTGATCCCAAGACGCATGGCTAAACCAGCAAGTGAAATCCCCAATTCGCGAACTACCCGGCCACAAAATTTGAGTATTTCTTGACGCTTTATCCTCCTGATCATAATGCGCTGTAAAACACCGGAGCGTCCAGTCGGGCTAAATAGAAACATCTATTCGCAGGATCAATCGGGATCACGTATCATTGTACAGGAAGGATTTGAGGTGCAGCAATTGGTGAATATTGATATTAAATCGGGCCATGGAACAGGCTTTACACTGGCACCCGTCAACTAATCCACGGCGGCGGGGCATCATCCGGCTGCTGTGACGAAACATCCCATAACGTGTTGAGAACCACATGTCCCGAAGGGATTGCCTTCCGGCGTATCCCATAACAATTTCGGAGTTTTCACAAGGGTGCATTTCCCCATTAATATCAAACTCGGTATAGGTCCAACCCACATAACAGGGGATACGCCGATACAGGCTGTGGGTGTTCAGGATACCGCTGCGAAGATAGCGGTAATTGCCCAGATATCGGCCGAGGTTGGTTTCGATACCAACACGTGTTGCCAGACGCAGGCCCGAATCCAGCGTCTGGGCCAGCTCGGATTCTTCCGTCGGACTGAGAACCACCGATGGTAAGCAACCATCGGTTCGAACCGGGAAAAAAAGAACTTCCCGCACCCGGAGTTGATGGGCATGTTCGATCATTTGGGTCAGATGGCGAAAATTGGCTTTCTGAATCACGTGAAGAATTGCAACTCGGGCTGTTCGGGAGGCCGCCATCCGTTTAATAGCACGGCAAAGCGTTTCAAACTGGCCGGCAGTACTCTCCGGGTGCACTCGCAACCAGGTTTTCACGTCACCGGCATGTAAACTGAAACGAAAATAGGCTCGCTTGCGCGACCACTGTTCAGCGCGTTTCGGATCTAATGTCAGCCCATTGGAGATCACATAGGGGCGCATTTGATTGCGGATGACGAGATCAAGCATTCTATCAAACTGCGGGTGCAATGTCGGCTCCCCATGGCCGCCCAACACAACACGATAGGTTCCCAACGCTGCCAGTTCACAAATGATTTTCTCAGCAAGTTGATAATCCATAAATACGCCGGAACCGCGCGTCCCTCCCGGTTCTCGCCGCGTTTCTTCGCTTTCAGCTATCAGAGGGGAATGGTACCAGCACATGACACATCGACTGTTGCACTCTTTGGACAGGATCAGAGCCGACATGCGCGGCCCACCCCAAACCAGTTTTCCGGTGGCGGCTCCGCAAATCGAACGAATGCCGCTGTACAGCCCTTTAAAGGCTAATTTTTTCTCCGATAAGGCAGGTGACACTGGCATTTTATCGGTTTGCATTCCGCTGCTCCGGGTTGGCTTGCATCAAGGCCTGATAGCATTCAAGCATCTTGCGTGCGGTTCGGGTCCACGACAATTTATACGCCAATTCGATACCACGATTGCGATAGGCTGCGCGAAGCGATTTGTCGCTGAGCATACGATTCATCGCCACTGCTAGGGCGTTCACATCGCTGGGGGTAAACAGAAGGGCCGCCTCGTGGTAATATTCCGCCAGGGAAGCAGAACGCGCTGCAATCGTTGGGATCCCGCACCCCATGGCCTCCAAGGGCGGAAGCCCGAATCCCTCGTACAAAGAGGGAAAAACGAATAGCCTGGCCCCGGCATAAACCCAAGGCAAATCCGTCTGGGGAACATAGCCAAGCAAATGGATTTTATCCGCAAGACCGAATCGCTCGATTTTTTTTAGAAACCGCCTATACCCCCACCCCAGGCGCCCGGCTAAAACCAGGTGTTCAGACCTTCCCATCTGAACCAATTTGCGGTAGCTATCGATCAGGCGAGACAGATTTTTTCGGGGTTCGATCGTACCCACATAAAGAATGTAGGCGCGGGGTAGACCCAACCGGTCAATGGCCTTAGAGACATCCGTTTTGGGGCGCGGCCTAAATTCGTTGCTACAGCCATGAGGGATCACCCGAACAGATTCACCGGACAGCTGGGGCACCTGCCTTAGTACATCCCGTTTCGTCGTAGCCGAGGGAACCTGCACCCGATCAGCACCCAGAATACTCATATGGACCATTCTCCTAAACAGCCAGCTCCGATGCAAACGGTTGTGAAAGGCGGGCAAAGAAAAAAACGTCATATCATGGACAGTCACCAGATGACGTTGTTTTCCGCGGTAGAAGGGCACCAAAAAAGAGGGTGAATGTACCACATCGGCCTTCCATCTGCCGACAGCCAACGGAAACCAAATTTGTTGAAAAACCAACCGGACTAACCGCATGCGGCAGCAGCGGGGAACAAGGGTGAAATTGCTTGGCAGCAGGCCGACAAATTTCTTGCAATCCTCAAAATTTAGGTAGATGCGATACAAATTTTCCCGGTCGATCGCCCCCAGGCGCAGCACCAAGTTTCTCATGAAGGTTTCGGCCCCGGTGGCCGCAGATAAAAGAGCGGTTAAATCGATGGCAATCTTCATCGGTTTACGGACGCCCTCCCATGGTTGCACCGCTACTGGTTTGTTCCGGGCCAACGCGGGAAACATTCATACTGATTCCGGTACACATTCCGTTGAGATCCTATCCTCTTTGTAGTGGTTTTTTAAATTCTGCCGGTCGTCCTGCCGTCGCCATGCGAGTCCAGTAGCCGAACCGCAACCTAAAGTAGGTCCTCCAATAAAACAATCCCAACCTCCATCGACGAGGAGGCCCATGGTAATAGCGAACCAGATTGTTGACCAGCATTTCCAAGGCGGAAACCCTGGGCGGAACAAGTGGGTATTTCCTGTTTTTTGATATCTGGGCCGGATACCCGACGGTTTCCATACCCGCGGCACAAAGATCCTCAATTTGTTTAATATCGGCATCCGGCAGGATTTGAAATCGCCCCACAGAGTTTGAATTCATAGGTTTGAGCAGGTTCTCATGATGAGGCCGAAAACCCAAGATCGGGTGAGTGTGTTTGTAGAATGTCAAGATTTCGGATTCATATGGCTCGTCTAAAAAAGCGCAGAGCTTTTTTAAGGTTTCAACCGGTTTGCACACCAGGTCTTCGTAGCGCACAAGGTGTATGTTTTCCTGGGCTTTGGTGTAGCTAAGAAGCGCGTTGCACCAGATCTTCGCCGCCATTTTAATGCTCGTGCCAAAGGCCGTTCGCATGGAAAGGGCCATATCCCGCGGATCACGTATGGTAAAGATGATCGGGCTATGGGAAAATTTATTTAACAGATGGTTCAGATAAATATAGTGCTGGGGAGTTTTGTCTCCACTGCGAGCCTTGCCTGTTCTGTATGCATACAGCTTTAAGAATGTGGCCAACACGCCTTCGAAGGTTGGCGCAACAAGAGCGCTTTCAAACTCCGTAAGCGTCGGTGGCCTCATAATCCCTTGAATCCGCGTGAGCACCAAGAGATCTTCGATCAGACGTCTGATATTTTGGGATTGACCCAGGTCACCGTAATAAAATAAGGATGGATGAAATAGGGTAAAAAATTGAGATTCAAAGTAAACCGATAGCCTGGAATGGGTGTTTAATATTTGGCCCAGCAGGCTCGAACCGGAACGGGGGCATCCCAGAATGAAAAACGGAGGTTCTGCTTCAATGGGCAGATGGGTGTCGCCCGTATTAATCGTATTTGGTGCCATTTGCTTGCGGACCCCGGTTCTGCGGCTTGGATTTGTCAAACCTACAATTCACCTGATAGGGATGATTCCGAGCACTCTGGATCGGGTAAGAATAGATGAATATTGTAATTGACGGCCGGTATATCCAGGATCGGTTTCCCGGCATAGGCCGATACACATTCAATTTAATCAGAGCCCTCGGTAAACTGGATACGGGTGATGATTTGGTCATCATAATCAACCGAAAGCTCCCAAACCGTCGGTTTGATTTTTCAACACTCACCGGACTGCCCCGCTGTCAATTGGTGGACACCGATATTGCCAGGTATCTCCCGGCCGAAATCATTCAGTTGCCTTCTTTCGTTCGCCGGTTGTGCCCGGATGTGTATCACTCACCGTTTTTTCTTCGCCCCTATCCGCTCCCTTGCCCTTGTGTGGTTACGATACACGATCTGATACCGCTTCTGCGCCCCCGGCGTGTAGGTGAACTCCTGAACGCTTTGATGGTTTTAGGGGGTTCGTTATTGGCCATTCGATCATCCCACATTGTGACCGTTTCTGAACACTCGGCCTCAACTATCCGAAAATACTTCCATATTCCCCATAATCAGGTCGATACCATCCCGGAAGCCCCCGATCCCAATTTTCAACAACTTCCGGAGGATAAGATTGACCCCATACGTAAGAAACTGGGGCTTCAAAAACCTTACGTCCTGCATGTCGGCAGCCACTTGCCCCATAAAAACCAACAGCGTCTACTGACGGCCTGGAAACGCTTCAAGCAACTGTCTGACGGCGGAAACTATCCCCACCAACTCGTGTTAGTCGGTGGTGAAGGAAACCTCTTTTTGGCAAATCAAAAATTAGCCGCCCGGCTAAAGATCGATGACAGTGTTCTTTTTTTTCACCATGTACCTGAAGATGATCTGCCCGCGCTCTATTGCGGGGCAGATTTTTTCATTTTTCCCTCTTATGCGGAAGGCTTTGGTCTGCCGGTCGTCGAAGCCATGGCTTGTGGAACACCGGTTATCTGCAGTGCGATTCCGCCACTGCTAGAAGTCGTCGCCGGAACGGCCCTCATCGTTGATCCCGAAGATATAGACGGGTTGAGCGGCACCATGATGAAACTCCTTGGGAGCCCGCGATTGCAAAAGCACCTCTCAGAAATGGGGCGGCATCGCAGCCGCCAATATAGCTGGCGGGCGACCGCTTTGAAAACGTACGGAGTCTATCGCCGGGCCGTCCGGGTGCATTCTGCCAAACGGTATCGGACACTGATTTGAAGCCGGCGATTCTGATCTCAAGGCCCGCAAGAATGAGGACGGGTGGATTATTGAAAAAGCACCCCTTATTAAACAGAATATAACATCATGATATTCATACACCTAAAAACGCAGTTCATCTCGGTCAGCAGGCGCTAGTTGACCAGCCGGGGACTGTTTCCCGGCCCTTTTAGATATCCGGCGAATTCGCCAAGGGTATGACAAGTAGCCAGTAGCACAAGAAATGGCAACCCCAGAAGCAGTGTGAATCGCCGGCGGCGTTTCCGAAATACAGTCGCTATAGTCTTGCCCACTAGAAAGGCCGGCAGAATGACACAGCTGGCGATACGTGCGGTTTTCCAGAGCTGGGACAGATGGGATCGACGGAACCCGGCGATTGTTTTACCGTTGTGGAAATGTAACCGGCAGGCGCCCACAACCCCCGGAGACTGAAAATGCCAAACAACCGGCCCGGTATGCATGCTCAACCGCCATCCCTGTTTACGAAGCTTCCGGAGATAGACTTCCTGACAGACATCCAGGTCTGAACGTTCTGCCGGAAGAACGTGTCGTTTGAAAGACATATTAGCCTGTCCGGATAAGAAAGTGGTTTCGCCAGGGGTTACGGGTGGTAAGAACGGGCCTTTGGCGATCAGAAAATGGACCCAGTCCAGCAGCTTTGCATTCGAACCATTCTCGATCGGTCCGCCGATGGCAACAGCTTCCGGGTATTGCTGATGCAGTGCTAATATTTCTTCACACCATCCGGAAGAAACCCGGCAATGGTCTTCGGTAAAGCCCACAATTTTTCCATGGGCCTTTAGAGCACCGATCGCCCGTAAATGGTAGGTTGATGCGCCGATTGCGCGCATGTTGACGATATGTTCAAGTGAACGGTCATCCGGTAAACCATGACCGTCCCCATCGGCCACAATAACCTCAGCGCCCAATTCTCGCGCCTGGGGCAGCAGGGAGTCCAAACACTCTTTTATTGCCGGCCATGGTTCGATCGTTGCTATAACCACCGATAGGGGCGGGGAAAATCCGTCCAGTGGATTGTCAGAAAACATCTGTTTCCCATCCTTGTGATGGAGGCATCAACCCCTGAAGCCTGATTTCTTTGGTGAGCCTCATCAATCGCGGCCATGCCCTTTGAAATCCGTGGTTTAATCAGGGCATTTTTGTCCTCAACTTTCATGCCATAATTCCCTCCTGAAGAACATGCTCGATAAAAGGCTGTTTCCTCTCATAGTCTTCAGTTCTAGTTCAAAAATGTACTTTACGATCGATAAGAAGTTGCTTTTTTAACGCGGATAAATCGAAATTTGTGAATTGTGTATCGGCTTCAGCTGCATCCCAACATATTGAAGCGTCAATTAAACGCAAACCATAAACAGCCAGATAACCAAGGCGGGCTTTATTGTCAACATCGATTTTTTACGCCTGGGTTGAAATTCCATGCCAATTCGAGCATAGCTCTCCGGTTTGCTTGCGGCTTTGGCCTCTTCTGGTGTAACTTCAATCAGGCTGATTTCTCCAGCTTTGAGTTGATCGGACACCCGGATGATTAATTACGGACGGAACTGTTTTTCAGGTCAAGCCCCTCCATTTCAGCTATTTCGGAAGGTCTGAGGCAAAAGAGCCTATTTATTTGAAGCAAACCGCCCTATCCTCCAACATCACATTTCTTGACCTATCCCTGAATTTGTATTGTAATCATCATATATCATCTACAGGAGGGCTCTTAATGCCAGAAAAGCATGATCCAAAAGAACTCACCACCTTCAAAGAGCTATTGATGGCCGACATGATGGAGGTCCAGACTATAGCCCAACTTCTTGTTGAGAAGGGTATTTTTTCTTGGGAAGAATATTCCACCAAACTCAAACAGGTTCAGGCTGAATTTAATTCGAAAAGCAGCCATTCATAATAAAAAAAACCGCTTGGAAAAATTAGCTTCCGAAGGGCTTTTATGGTTGCGGCGATAATCATTGCATTCGGATCAATTGTTCTCTGGGATTACCACCGGTTTGGGAGCGCTGGATCCGGAGAGAATTATTGACCACCTGAAAGAGGATTAAAAACATGAACAAGATCAGATTGAAAGGAGGGTGCCATTTTTATCATATATGCAATGTTTTATGTTTTTCCTGGGAATTTATGGGTATCGCTTTTTAGTCTTGTTTACATGTTTTTAATCGGAAGGTGGAAAAAAGCCCCTGATCAGTCAGCGACCAGAGGCTTTAACCAAGGAGATCAAGCTTGTTAAGGACTCAATCCCATTTATTCAATACAATACCACGATGTGAATGTCAAGACTTGAGTTGAAGAAGGAACCTTCCATTAAACATGGTCAGAAAACGGCACAAACATTTATTACAGTAATAATATTTTGTCCATGGTATCCGACGCATCCATTGCTTTCGCTCGATTCTTTTAACTGCACTACTGGAACATTTGGGACATTTTTTTTGCTTGACTATTTTAAACAATGGTATCTCCCAAAGCCATTTTCAGTTGAAATTTATTAATCTCATTATTGACGATATGTCAGATTTTGTCAAGACCATGGATTGGAGCCATAATGTCAAAGCAATATCCGGAGTGTCCCTTATATAATCACGTTACCTGTAGGGATAGGGATAACAAGAAGGTTTGCGCTCTTGTCCGAAAGGATAGAGTCTGTCTCCGGGAGCATCAGAAACGAAAGAAGAAAAAGGCTGTAAGTGCTTGATTGCAAGTGAAGGGGAATCCATTCGGAACTCCAAGTTACCAGCTTCCTTTTGAAAGAATATAACCAAATTCTGAAAAATCCTTCATAAAATTTGCAAGGACCATTCACTGAAAAGTTAACAGACATTATGGGAAAAGAACGGATTCATCTTCCGAACGTCCGATGGAGAAGACAAAAGACGTTTAAACGTTTATCTCACTAAAGAAGGGAAAGCCCTTAAACAAAAGCTAATTCCCATCGTCATCGGCTTTTTGCAAAAATGCTTTGAAGGTCTGACTCAAGAGGAAGTTCAGGACTTGAGAAGAATTCACGAAATCATTTTAAAGAATCTTTCTTAAGGGAAAGGGGGAAACAGGTG
>Ga0255054_10001799_pt1 | contig 12474 bp, 12 predicted proteins | sample JV7_2_23_MG_FD_188634 | JGI IMG/M metagenome (GOLD analysis project Ga0255054, IMG submission 188634) | Seawater microbial communities from Jervis Inlet, British Columbia, Canada - JV7_2_23 | ecosystem: Environmental > Aquatic > Marine > Inlet | place: Canada: British Columbia | collected... | reverse complement strand
TCGGCCATCAATCCGCGGTCGCGTCAGGATCGTCCAGTAGCGGTACAAGAAGACCGCGAACGCCAGAGACCACAAAACGGCTGAGACGATCATGACTTCGCCGTAAGCTACGGCCGCGACCGAATTAGCCAGGACGCGAACAACAGCGGCCAGTTGTAGCAGAGCGAATGCGAAAGTTTCTGCACGCCCCGCAACAAGCGGTCGCCCTGTGTGACCCAATGCGCTACGCATCATCATCGCAACCATCAATGACGCTATCGCACCGATAGTTAATGCATGAAATGCCGCGCTGATCGGCACGATGTCGAACAGTGAAAGAACCCGTAACGTCAAGGTAATGGGTAGCCAGGCGTAAGCGACTGGCAACATCCACAACAGCGGATTGCCCCGTGCACGCAGCGGCTGCCAGAGCATGAGGCGGATGCCCTGCCCCACTGCCGCAATTACGAGGATGACGAGCCATGCAAGGTCTGGGATGGATACCCACAGATTCAGCACACCGAGGAGGAGAATGACGACCAAGGCGCCAACCGATACGAATTCGACGCTGTTGTCGTGACGCGGTTTTGCCTGCTTGACGGCGTTGCCGATAAACGCCGGGATAACGCGACCGCCAATAATGGCAATCAGGATAGCGATTACGTCGAGTGCGGCCATCATCGATACGCGCGCAGCCCCGATCGGTAACACATTCAAACTAGTGAGGTGATAACAGACATTTGCCAGCGCGAGAGCACCGAGTACTGCGAGTACCTTGTAGTTCCTAACGTTCCTGCTTCGCCAGATTGGAATTGCAACCGCCATGCCAAGCGCCGGCAAGAACAGAATGTCGATCAGTGCCGCAGCATTTGCCGGCCCGGTCAGCATCAGGATGCGCGCGAGCAACCACAAGGTAACAAGGCCAGCGAGTGGTGCACCGGTCGGCGTCGGTCGCCCCGTCCAGTTACGCACCGCGGTTAGCAGGAATCCGGCGATAACTGCGGGCGCGAAGCCGAATATCATCTCGTGGCTATGCCACGCGATGCCGCGCAAGTACCCGCCAGTCGGCGTTGCGCCAAATAAGGCCATGATCCAGACTGGCAGCGCAAGGACCGCAAAGATGGCGGCGAAAAGGTAAAAGGGACGAAAGCCCAGCGCCAAAAGCGGAATACTGTTGTTCTTTCGGTTGTCGTTCATGATTTCATTTCGAATGGTTGACGTTAATATCGACAAGAATAAGGGGTTCGACATGAACTTGTGCGTCGCCAGGGCAGACCTGCCTGACGAAGACATCGTGCCGATTGCTAGTACCGTGATTGTAAGGCCCATGCCCTAATATTTGTACTAAAGTTCCCGAAAAGGGTTAGAATTGCCGCCATCTTCGGGAAACTAGTCAAATTCGGCGACTAATGTCTGACTTTCTGCTACTCAATGGCCCAAATCTGAATCTCCTGGGCTCGCGTGAGCCCGATGTCTATGGTGCGACGCGCCTTGATGACATCGAGGCGAACTGCATCGATGTAGCAAAGGAACTCGGTCATGCGCTTGATTGCTTCCAGAGCAACGCAGAACACGAGTTGATTGACCGGGTACAACGAGCGGCAACAGACGGTGTCGATTTCATAATCTTTAATCCCGGCGGGTTCACACACACCAGCATCGCAATCCGCGATGCGTTTCTGGCGGTTGCCATTCCGTTTATTGAAATACATCTGAGTAATACGTTCGCACGAGAGGACTTTCGCCATAACAGTTACTTCAGCGATATCGCGGAAAGTTGCCTGTTTGGCTTTGGTGCATACGGCTACGAACTGGCATTGTACGCAGCCAGTCGGCATGTCGCACGGTCCAACGTGGATGCCTAGGAAAAATGATGGATATAAGAAAAGTAAAGAAATTGATTGAGCTTCTGGATGAGTCCGGCATCGCCGAAATCGAGATCACCGAAGGAGAGGAATCGGTGAGGATCAGTCGTTATTCGCAACATGCGCCTGCTGCCGCTGTAGCTGCGCCGGCACCTGTCGTGGTGGCAGCACCGGCTGCCGTACCAGCGGCTCCTGCTGCAGAGGCTGAAGAAGAGGGCTTTGCTGTCGCAGCGCCGATGGTCGGAACGTTTTATGCCGCCTCGTCGCCCGGTGCGGCACCGTATGTACAAGTAGGCGATCGTGTAAATGAAGGCGACACGCTGTGCATCATCGAGGCAATGAAGATGATGAACCAGATTGAAGCTGATATATCCGGTGTCATTAAATCGATACGCGTCCAGAACGGCGAGCCCGTCGAATATGGCCAGACGTTGATCGTCATCGATCAACGACAAGTTGGCTGACGGGCGATCACAACATGCTCGACAAAATCGTAATAGCCAATCGCGGCGAGATCGCCTTGCGCATCCAGCGCGCATGTCGCGAGATGGGAATTAAAACAGTTGCGGTGCACTCCAACGCAGATAACAACCTTAAACACGTGCTACTCGCCGACGAAACCGTTTGTATCGGTCCTGCGCACTCTGCCGAAAGCTATCTCAATATGCCGGCTATCATCAGCGCCGCCGAGGTGACCGATGCTGTCGCGGTGCATCCGGGTTACGGCTTTCTCTCCGAGAACGCCGATTTCGCCGAACGTGTTGAATCGAGCGGCTTCACTTTCATCGGACCCCCAGCAAGTGCGATCCGACTCATGGGGGACAAAGTCTCGGCCATTCAGGCAATGAAAGCGGCTGGTGTTCCCTGCGTGCCGGGTTCGGACGGGCCGCTGGGCGAAGACACCGATGAAAACCTCCGGATGGCACGTGACATCGGTTATCCGATCATTATCAAAGCGTCCGGCGGCGGCGGTGGTCGCGGCATGCGTGTAGTTCACGCGGAAGCATCGCTGATCGCTGCGATCACAGTAACCAAGGCCGAGGCCCGAGCCGCATTTGACAATGACGTTGTGTACATGGAGAAATATCTCGAGCAACCGCGGCATGTCGAGTTTCAGCTGATTGCAGATAATCACGGCAATGCCGTGTACCTTGCTGAGCGCGACTGCTCGATGCAACGCCGGCATCAAAAAGTGATTGAAGAGGCACCCGCACCCGGAATTTCCGAAAAGCAAAGAAAGCGCATCGGCGAGCGCTGTGTAAAAGCGTGTCAGGAAATCGGCTATCGCAGCTGCGGTACGTTTGAATTCCTCTACCAGGACGGTGAGTTCTATTTCATCGAAATGAACACGCGATTGCAGGTCGAACACCCTGTTACCGAGATGATCACCGGCATCGACCTCGTTCGCGAGCAGCTGCGGGTTGCCGCCGGTGAGCCACTCAGCTTCAAACAGGATGACGTGCGCATTCAGGGGCACGCGATCGAGTGTCGCATCAACGCCGAAGATCCGAAGACGTTCATGCCATCACCCGGGCTCATCAATTTGTGGCACGCGCCAGGCGGTCCTGGCATACGCGTCGACAGCCATATCTACAGTGGTTACAGAGTTCCTCCGTTCTATGACTCAATGATCGGCAAATTGATCGCACATGGCAGCGATCGTGATGCTGCGATTGCACGCATGAAGAACGCGCTTTCGGAGATAGTGATCGAGGGCATCAGGACAAACGTGCCGCTGCACCAGGAAATTTTCCAGCATGCTGCGTTCCAGACCGGCGGCACTGACATTCATTACCTCGAGAAACGTCTCGGTCTAGTGTGATCGGGAACACGCCGGACAGACGATGGATTGGCGACAATTTGTCATGGATCTTGAAAAGCTGAATCCGGACAGAGTGGAGAGGATCTTCGCGCGCCATGGAGCCCAGTCGATCACCTTCGCTAGTGCGGGCGATAAACCGGTACTCGAGCCTGCACCTGGCGAAACACCAATGTGGCATGACGCGCGAATCACGGGATTATTTTCACCCGAAATCGACTTGTCGTTGCTGCAGGACGATCTCAGGAACTCGTTTGAGATCGACACCCTGCCGCCGCATGAAACTGCCGATCTCGAAGACCGCGCCTGGGAGCGTGAATGGCTCAAGGATTTCGGCCCGATGCAATTTGGAAAGCGGCTCTGGATTTGCCCAGGCGACACCTCGGCCGACGACGTTGAAGCAATCGTTGTGCGACTCGATCCGGGCCTGGCTTTCGGCACCGGCACCCACGCAACGACTGCACTTTGCCTGGACTGGCTCGACCAATTGTCATTGCAGGGGTCAACGATGCTCGATTATGGATGTGGCTCAGGCGTGCTCGCTATTGCGGCGCTGAAACTGGGTTGCGCCAGCGCGCTGGCCATGGACGTCGATCCGCAGGCTGTGACGGCCACCCGGTCCAATGCAATCAGCAACGCGGTAGAAGACAAACTGACGGTGACGGTCAGCGCCGATGACGTCGACGGTCGGTTCGATATCGTCGTCGCAAACATTCTTGCAGGCCCATTGATCAGGCTTGCCGAGCCTATCGCGTGTCACGTTAAAAGCGGTTGTATGCTGGCCTTATCCGGCATACTCTCCGAGCAAGTTGATGAGGTGCTCACGGCTTACAACTCATGGATCGAGTTCGACGAACCGGTTTCTCGGGAACAGGGCGGGCAGAGTTGGGCACTATTGACCGGCCGAAAGATCGAGGGCTGAGCGATGTACACCCAGTGCCCTGAATGTGGCGTAGCTTGTCGCATAACGGTGGATATTCTAAGGCAGGCAGCCGGCCAGGCCCGCTGTGGTGGCTGCGGCATCGCGTTTAATGCGCTCGTACATCTATCCGAGCAAAGACCCGGTGCTACGGTGCCATCCGTGTCGGTTCCCGAAACTCAGGTTCCCGAGCTCAAACCCGAAGAGCTTGGAGAGCCCGGAGAGCCTGGAGAGCTTGGAGAGCCCGGAGAGCCTGGAGGGCTCGGAGCCGATAAGCCACCGCAGTCAGTCTCGGCCGAACAAAATGCAGAGCTTCTGGAGACGCTCGATCAACTCGCCGGTTCCGACATTCGTATAGAAGATACAGGCATTGAGTGGCGCGTCCTCGATAATGACGAGATCGCCGATGAGGCCTTGGTTGATACAACGGTGTCTGACGATCCGCCCGAAGTCGTTGATGAAATGTTTTTTGACGACAACTCGCCGCTTCCCGTTGATTTTGATGTCGGTAGCGAACCACGTCTACCGATACCGGAATCGGAACCGCAACCGGTCATCGAGGCAGCGGAGACGGCTCCCGGTCCGGAAGACAGCCAGGTTGATCTCGCCTTTGGCGATCCGAACGAGTGGGAAGACCTTTTGACTGACCTTAACGAGACTGAAGCAGACGCACGCGGCGAGCTTTCCGCCGAGACAGAGGAACCAGCCGCGGATGAACCGCTCGATGTGGATACGCAATTCGCGATTCAAGCCGAAGCAATGGGCATTGATCTCAGCGGCCTGCACGAAGTTGTTGTCGAGGAGGCGGAAGAAGACGGGGTCGAGGATGATGCAAAAGAAATCGGCGCTGAATTTGACGACGAGATTGAGACCGTTGTAGATACGATCGTTTCGGAGATGGACAGCAAGGGCGAAGGCGAGTCTGACGAATTTTTCGATACCGCGGACGGGAGCGATGAGTGCGAAGTTCCGGAAATGACCGAAGAGGAAAAGACGATCAACAAGATGATCGATCAGGAACTCTTCAACATCGCGTTTGAAGACGAGGACGGGTCCACGTCGGCAATCGTCCCAGTGCCGCCCGATGAGAAAATCGGCGGAGAGATTGACGAAGCACCGCTGATTGAAACGATCATCATGGAAGACGAGTTCGTTCGTGGCGAGCAGGACGAGGACAAGCTGGTTGCGGATAACTCGACGCAGTCACATCGATTTGACGACCTGGGCATCTCGAATGCATTGCAAAAGGCGACGCGCGGCACCCTCCGCCGGGGCCAGCGTGAGACCGGCCCACCCGGCACCGGCACGATTTTCGGCATTATCGCACTGCTGCTGGTACTGATCCTGCAGGTCATGCACCAGTCGCGGGAATCCCTCGCGACCGTTCCGGCATTCAATCAGGCGGTTGGACCCGTGTACCGTATGCTTGGCAAACCGATGACGCCAAAATGGGACATTTCCGGCTGGCGATTCGAAGCGACAATGGGCAACACCGAGAGAGTCGGCGAAGTCGACGGCACCGGCGAGGCGGTGGAAAATGACGAAGTTCTGACCATCTACTCCCGAGTCGGCAACAATTCGAACAAGGCGCTGCCCTACCCACTGGTTCACCTGTCGCTAACCGACCGGTACGAAGAAATCATTGGCAGCCGTGTGCTCGAACCGGGTGAATACCTCGCCGAAAACGCCGACCCGAGGACACTTGTCTCTCCAGGCGATACCTTTAATGCCGTAATCTCGATCGAGTCGCCATCCGAAGAGGCAACCGGATTCAAGCTCAACGTCTGTTATCGACTTGCGAGTGGACAGCTACGCTGCGTGATCGAAGACTTCAGATGAATCGCGGCTGAAGCCGCTCCCACTTCGATTACAATACCGGAATGAAGATCGGCCCTTACACTTTGTCCAGTCCGTTCGTGCTCGCGCCGATGGCCGGAGTGACTGACGCGCCATTTCGTCGTTTATGCCGGCGCTTCGGTGCCGGTATGACAACTTCAGAGATGACCACTGCCGATATCAATCTTTGGCAGACGGCGAAATCGCGGCGCCGCCTCGACCTCGACCTCGATGCCGAGCCGATCGCCGTACAAATCGCAGGATCCGAGCCCGTACAACTCGCCACAGCGGCCAGGGCCTGCGTCGAACGGGGCGCCCAGATCATCGACATCAACATGGGATGTCCGGCGAAGAAGGTGTGCAAGAAACTGGCCGGATCGGCGCTTTTGAAGGACGAAAAACTCGTTGAAAACATCCTCACGACGGTTGTCGCCGCGGTGGCTGTGCCGGTAACACTGAAAATTCGTACCGGGTGGGACCCCGAGCATCGAAACGGCGACGTTATCGCCCAAATCGCCGAACAAAGTGGCGTCCAGGCACTCGCAATTCACGGCCGCACACGCGCATGTCGTTACCGGGGTCACGCAGAATATGAAACGATTGCGCGGATCAAGGACGCTATTTCGATTCCCGTGATCGCAAATGGCGATATCACAACTCCGGAGAAGTCGCTTGAAGTTCTTCGCCTAACTAATGCTGATGGCTTGATGATCGGTCGTGGTGCGCAGGGTCGGCCATGGATTTTTCAGGAACTTAGGCACGCCCTGCAAAACAACACTGTACTTACCACAGTAGCAAAAAAAGAACTGCGTGATATTATGCTCGGCCACCTGAAAGACCTGCACCGGTTCTACGGAGAACCCACCGGGATTCGGGTGGCACGAAAGCATCTGACCTGGTATTGCCAACATCTCGTCAACGCTGACGAATTTCGTTATCAGGTCGTGCGTGTCGAAAGTGCAGAACAACAGCTTCGACTTACGCAGGAGTACTTTGACCGGGAAGGGGCAGGTATTTCATTAGCAGCGTAGTCGCAATAGGATATGACCGACGTGGCCCAAAATATCAATAATAAGAATTTCTCACTACAAACCTCCAAGAAGAGCAAGCCACTGCACAAGCACACCGAAGACGCACTCAATCAATATTTTGAAAGCCTCAATGGCGACAGCCCCGGCGATCTGTACGATCTTGTCATCGGCGAGGTCGAGCGACCGTTGTTCAAAGCCGTCCTGGACTACACCGACGGCAATCAGAGTCAGGCAGCAGGCATTCTCGGTATCAATCGTGGCACGCTGCGCAAGAAACTCAGGTCTTACTCTCTGATTCATTAATTATTCTTTTCTTTCCAGCTACTTATATCAGGTGAATTGATGTTGACGGTGCGACGAGCGCTTATTAGCGTGTCCGACAAACGTGGTTTGATCCCCTTTGTAACGGGTCTGCGTGAACTAGGCGTAGAAATTCTCTCAACCGGCGGTACCTGCCGCGCACTGCGTGAGGCCGGTATCGACGTGATCGAAGTCTCTGAGAAAACCGGCTTCCCCGAGATCATGGATGGCCGCGTGAAAACGCTACATCCGACAATCCACGGCGGCCTCCTTGGGCGTCGCGGCACGGATGAGGAAGTGATGGAAGAGCACGGCATCGAGCCGATCGATCTGCTCGCTGTAAACCTATACCCGTTCGAACAGACGATCGCCCGTGATGACGCAACTATCGACGATGCGATCGAGAACATCGACATCGGTGGACCAGCGATGGTTCGGGCGGCATCCAAGAACCACGATGGAGTCGCCGTGGTTGTCGATCCCGAAGATTACGACAACATACTCGAATCTTTGCGGAGCAACGAACTCTCGCTGGAGGTACGTCGCCGCCTCGCCGCAAAAGCCTATGCACATACAGCGAGTTACGATACGGCGATTACGAAATACCTGTCGGAATCTCTGGGCGATGATTCGCTCGGTGATCGCATTCTCTATTCGGGCAGTCTCGTCCAGAAGATGCGCTACGGCGAGAACCCCCATCAGGATGCGGCGTTCTACGTTGACCAGCGGGTGCCGAAGGGTTCGCTCGCCACAGCCGAGCAGCTTCAGGGTAAGGCGTTGTCTTACAACAATATTGCCGACAGCGATGCGGCACTCGAATGTGTCAGGCAGTTCGCAGCTCCAGCCTGTGTCATCGTCAAGCACGCGAATCCGTGCGGCGTGGCGGTTGCCGAGAATATCCTCGCGGCCTATGAAAAAGCGTTTAGCACGGATCCAACCTCGGCATTTGGCGGCATCATCGCCTTCAACCAACCGCTCGATGCGACCACAGCCAAGTCGATAATCGATCGCCAGTTTGTCGAAGTCATAGTGGCACCGAATATCGATGCCGATGCGGCAGCTGTTCTTGCCGAGAAAAAGAATGTGCGTGTGCTTCGGACTGGTGATTGGGAGCCATCATCGGCCGGTTTCGATTTTAAGAAAGTCTCGGGCGGACTGCTCGTGCAGGGAAGCGACCACGGCAAGATTACAGCCGACGACCTCAAAGTGGTTACCGACAAGGCGCCAAGCCCCGAACAGATCGAGGACATGCTGTTCGCGTGGACCGTCGTCAAGTACGTAAAATCGAATGCAATTATCTTCTGTAAAGACAATATGACGATCGGCATCGGCGCTGGTCAGATGAGTCGCGTCTACAGCACCAAAATCGCTGCGATCAAGGCAGCCGATGAAGATCTTGACGTCTCAGGTTCGGTCATGGCATCGGACGCGTTTTTCCCGTTTCGTGACGGCATCGATACGGCCGCCGAGACCGGAATCGCCGCTATTATTCAGCCCGGCGGCTCAATGCGCGACGACGAGGTCATCCAGGCCGCCAACGAACACGGCCTGGCCATGATCTTCACGGGCATGCGACACTTCCGGCATTAATTGTCCGCTCGCTGGGGCGGGCAACATTGCAGGAGACAGCAATTTGAAGGTCCTGATCATTGGCTCCGGCGGACGCGAGCACGCACTGGCCTGGAAGTGTGCGCAATCTCCTGACGTTGAGGAAATACTCGTTGCACCGGGCAACGCAGGTACCGCGCTGGAACCGAACGTTCGCAATGTCGACACCTCCTCCGACGATATCGAAGCTCTCGCCGCCCTCGCCCGATCGGAGATCGTCGGTCTGACCATCGTCGGGCCCGAAGCGCCGCTCGTCGCCGGCATCGTCGATCGCTTCAATGAACTCGGCCTGCCCTGTTTCGGACCAAGCGCCCTGGCGGCGCAACTTGAAGGTTCAAAAGCTTTTACAAAAGACTTTCTCTCGCGCCATAACATTCCGACGGCGGCTTACCGGAACTTTACCGAACTCCAACCAGCGCTCGAATACATTCGTGATCAAGGCGCACCGATTGTAATCAAGGCCGACGGCCTTGCGGCCGGTAAAGGTGTGATCGTCGCGATGACACTTGAAGAAGCCGAGGAAGCCGCAACCGACATGCTTTCGGGTGGCCGGTTTGGAGACGCCGGCGCACGTATTGTTGTGGAAGAATTTCTCGATGGTGAGGAAGCGAGTTTTATCATTATCACGGACGGTACGAACATCGTTCCGCTGGCGACGTCGCAGGACCACAAGGCCCGCGATGAAGGCGACGTTGGACCGAATACGGGCGGTATGGGCGCATATTCTCCTGCCCCGGTCGTTACGCCGGAGGTTGAGCAGAAGGTCATGGATCTAGTGATTGCGCCGACGCTTCACGGTATGAAGAAGGACGGCAACACATATCTCGGTTTTCTTTATGCCGGTCTGATGATCATGGCGGATGGCACACCCAAGGTCATCGAGTTCAACTGCCGCATGGGCGATCCGGAGACACAACCAATCCTGGCGAGGATGCGGTCCGATCTTGTCGCGATCTGTCGCGCAACGCTGGATGGCACACTTGGCGAGCAACAAACGGAGTGGGATTCGAGGGCGTCGCTCGGCGTCGTCATGGCCGCTGGCGGATATCCGGAGAGCTATGCAAAAGGAAAGGCGATAGCAGGACTCGCCGACGCCGACAGCGACACGCAGAAAGTTTTTCATGCTGGTACCGCAACTGATAATGACATCGTCGTAACCAGCGGCGGTCGTGTACTGTGCGTCGTCGGTCTTGGCGACACAGTCGCAGATGCCGCTGAACAATCCTACAACGCAGTCGACAAGATCGACTGGGACGACGTTTATTTCCGCAGAGATATAGGCCACCGCGCCATCGCAAGAGAGCGGAGCTAAACCTTCTGTGATCACCACAGTCGAAGCTCGCGACGCTATCTTGGCCACCATGCCAACTTTCGAAACCGAGTCAATTTCAGTTCGCGCGTCAGTCGGTCGTACGCTTCACCAAAGTGTTGTTGCTGAACGCGATCAACCGCCGTTCGATCGTGTGATGATGGATGGCATTGCGATCTCGTTTGATGACTTAACCAGCGGCACTCGAAGCTTCCCGATTCAGGCGACGCAAGCGGCTGGCGATGGGCCGCTCGAGCTTGAAAAGAGTAATTGCGTCGAGATTATGACCGGCGCGTCATTGCCGAAAGGCGCTGACTGCATTGTTCCAGTTGAGCATATCAGTGTGGACGATAATGTCGCCGAGATCGAAGTTGATTACCAGGCAACACAGCGACAATTCATTCATCCGCGAGGTTCAGACCATGCTGAGGGTACCGAGCTACTTGCGCCCGGCAAATGCATCTCGCCGATGGACATCGCAATCATTAATTCCTGTGGCCTGACGAACGTCGATTGTGGCAAGTCTCCGACCATTGCAGTGATCTCGACCGGCAATGAGCTTGTCCCGGCCGGCGAACCGATCGAAGCACACCAAATCCGCATGTCGAATGGGCCGGCCGTGATCTCGTTGCTCGAGCAGCATGGCTACGCGGACTGCAAACACGATCACCTCGTCGACGAGCCAGAAATCCTCAAGGACAGGATCGGTGAACACCTCAATAAATCGAACGTATTGCTTCTCTCCGGCGGTGTGTCGATGGGCAAAGCTGATTACATCCCACAGGTACTCGAGGACCTCGGCGTCAAAGTAGTATTTCACAGGATCAGCCAGAGACCAGGTAAGCCGATGTGGTTCGGCATGGGCCCTGAGAACCAGGCCGTGTTCGCCTTACCCGGAAACCCGGTGTCGACACTCGTATGTTGCCGGCATTACGTCGTTCCGGCCCTCAACGCCGCGTCAGGAATGCGGGAGAAGCAACCGGAGTTCGCCGCGTTGACTCAGGACGTGACGTTTGAACCCAAGCTAAGCTGTTTTCTGCCTGTGAGATTACTCTCCAACACCGGCGGCCAGGCACTCGCAATGCCCGTGCACACGAACACCTCAGGTGATTTTGCGGCGCTGTCCAATACGGATGGATATATCGAACTTGAACTTGAGAAATCGCATTTTGCAGCGGGGACAGCGGCGAAGTTGCATCGCTGGAACGCGCGTTAACCGAGCCGCTTGCACTATGACCTAGAAGGAAGCGGTCGATGAGAATATGGGTCGATGCGGATGCCTGTCCGGTCGTGGCAAAGGAGATTCTTTACAGAGCCGCCGAGCGCACTAAGGTATCGATTGTCCTGGTTGCCAATCAGGCGCTACAGATGCCGACCTCGAGCTACGTGAGCTCCGTGCAGGTTTCGAAAGGATTCGACGTCGCCGATGATGAGATTGTGAAGAGACTGACGGCCGGAGACCTGGTAATCACGAGCGACATTCCTCTCGCGGCAGAGGTCCTCGAGAAAGGCGGCCAGGCCCTGAGTCCACGGGGCGAGTTATTCACCACCGAAAATATTCGGGGGCGACTGAACATGCGAGACTTTCTGGACACAATGCGAGCCAGCGGCCTGGAAACTGGCGGACCGGCCGCGTACGGGCAGCGCGATCGGCAGGCGTTTGCGAACCGCCTTGATCAATTACTGACGAAGTACGTGAATAACAAATGAGAAATGATTGCATGTTGCATTGTAAGGTCTTTTTCCTGGTCGCCGTATCGCTTACGGTACTTGCGTGCTCGAGGACTGAAACGCCAGCGGCTCTCGCA
>Ga0255054_10001798_pt1 | contig 12475 bp, 11 predicted proteins | sample JV7_2_23_MG_FD_188634 | JGI IMG/M metagenome (GOLD analysis project Ga0255054, IMG submission 188634) | Seawater microbial communities from Jervis Inlet, British Columbia, Canada - JV7_2_23 | ecosystem: Environmental > Aquatic > Marine > Inlet | place: Canada: British Columbia | collected... | reverse complement strand
ATTCGAAGCAAAGGCTCCTGGGCCAACACTCGTGGCGGATTGCGTTGTGCGGATTATCGAGAGTAAATCGCCGAAGTTACGCAACAGAGTCGGTAAGGAAGCCATCTGGGTGCCTCGACTTCGTAAAATATCATCGGAAGCCCGATTTGAGAAAATGATCAGAAAGGTCTTCCAACTGGATGTCGAGAAATAGCCGCCTAACCAGCCGTTGCAGTTGACGGCAGAGGTCTGCGGTTTTTATATGCTTTTTTGGTTGCGGTGGGTTTCGTCGGACACTTTGTGGCAAACCTCCGCCGCAACTGAACGCTTTTGTTAACAACCTTTGATACCAACAAAGCTGTAAATATCAGCGGCCACAAAATATTTGTGATATCATCATACGCGGTACTCTGGTCGCCAGTGGCGATAGCTGCTATCTATTCCAACATTTGACAACCATCAAAACCGTGTGATACTCGAATTATATCACTATAGATTTCGATGATTGTCGAATTACATGTACTGGCAAGATACATGTATTCTGAACTCCGTCAAATTGGGGCTAATTTCAGAGCATATCATAACATTAGTCGAAGTTACGATATCTCAATATATCTGGACCGGACATTCATTCTGAAGCACCATTACACCTTGTGTATGAGTCTATATGTGAAATAATGGAAATTATAGATTTCAATCTGTCTTGATATTTGATCTGAACAAGGTGGATCGTTTGGCAATCAAGCGGCCTTTTCAGACACCCTTAAATTCAAGGATATCTATATTGGCTGAATACGAGATTCATATCCTTTCATTTATTCAATATAGGAAACAACATCCCCTATGATACAGGTACCCATGCTAATTTGCTAAGGAGGCGGAGGGAGGGGTCTGGCGTTATTTAGACTTGGTGCGGATAGACCCTGAGTGTAGCCCGGCGGTGGCGGCGGTAGCCAATGTGCTCGCTTTGGGGTCCTCGTCAGACCTGGGATCTGGTGCCCCTTGGCATACATACATTGCTGATAGGCAATGTCATATCGCCTCTGGGCTTCCCACCCGGCCGCGTGGGCCGGACCAGCTGCCACAGCGGTGCCACCAAGAAGACCGCTGCCGGCGCCAATTACAGCACCGGTGGCTGCGTTGCCTGAGGCAGCCCCAATCGCCGCACCCAGTCCTGCCCCCATCAACGCCCCAATCGCCGCCCCGCCGGCAATATTGCGATTGATGGTTTCATTGGGTGACACTTTAATTTGCTGCAGCGCCCATTGTTTGCAGGCATAGTCATCAGACTGGAAAGCATCAAAGGGTGCGCCTGGAGCCGGCAGCACCATGACGCCTGGACCTGCCGGAATCGTCGCACAGCCGATCAGCACCACTACAGCTAAAAATAGCCCGAGACATCGTTTCCAATTCATTCGGCAATGTCCTCGTCTACGGGTTGGGGGGAGTTACATCCGGTAGGACCTTCATCCATCCGCCCGGGCAGCTTCTAATATACGGGTAGTAACCTTGCGGATTCTGACAGTAGTACCAGTAATTTTCTTCCGGCTGCTCAGGCTGGACATACACCGTAGGCTGTTGCTGGATGACCACCGGCGGGGCGTCATAATAGCCATAAGGGTACCATGGTTCGGGCCCCACCACCCATGAGCCGTGCCAATAGAACCGCGGTCCTCTGACGTGATGTCTATATCGCCCATGATATCCCCTGACGTGATGTCTATATCGCCCATGATATCCCCACCCAGCTCGATGTCCTGAATGTCCAGACTTAAAGTGAGCGCTGACATAGACGCGCGTTTTTCCTGCGTATCCGGAAAAGGGGCTGGCAATCAGCAGCGCTATTGCGATAAAAACCGCCAAGATAGCCTTTTTCATTTTTTTCTCCTCACTTGAACTGGATAATGCACTCAAATCGGATTCTGCTATATTAGATTAGACGCGCGAGTCTCAAAAAAGGTTTACAAAAAAGTTAAAAATTTCATTTAAATGGTTTCTCTGACGTGCAGCAGGGAATTCAAATTTAAAAGTTGTCTATATCTGTGCCGCACATGTGTTATCCATGAGTTGAATATGGTGCCATTTATCTGAAGATAAAGGACACTTTCAAACTAACAACATATCTCTCCAACAAATCAGGCAAAATCATTGGCTTAAAAAACCTGTGATATCATCAGTCCAAGTCCTCAGGGCTTAGCGGGCGATAGCTGCTATTTATGACAGCATTTAAGGTGTCTGAATTTTTGTGATATTCGATCGTTACCTCAAGGCGGAGGGTGAACCCATATTGCAGGGTTCACCCTTATTAGTTTTTTATGCATATAGGTTCTCAATCCATCTCATTGCCTCAGTATCGCTAACCTTACCAAGATACCGTTGGGTGGTTGAAAGATTGGCATGCCGTAGAATAACTTTACTGACGATTTCTATTGGGACCCCTGCGCGACTGGCAAATGTTGCGGAATGACGTCTTAAATCATGGGGTCTCAAATATATTCCAGCCAGCTCACCTGCTTTTTTCACCATAGCCCTGGAAGCTTCATAGCAAATTGGGAATACCCTTTCATGGTCTTCAAATTCATTCTCACGAACAAACGTCTCCAGACGATCGGCCACCTTTTGCGGAATGAATATGATTTCCTGCTCCTTGCCGCTTTTTGGGTCTTTCAGTACCAATTTCCGATCTTTAATATCAGCGGGTGTCAGTTTCAAAACTTCTCCGATTCTCATGCCGCCGCGTGCCATCAGTTCTAAAATCAAACGGTTTCTAATTTTGGTGGTCCTAAATATGATTTCATCCACGGTTTCTTTTTCGATCATATCCCAATGAACATTCGTTTTTTGCCTGAATAGCTTTCTAAGCATAGGTGAATCGCATGGATTGCTGATATCGGAATCGATATTGTTTTTGATAAAATAAAAAAAGGCTGTTAGATGGGAGAAACGAACCCTTTTGGTCTGGGCTTTTCGGCCTTCCGTTATTTGGTTTAGGAAGGATAAGATATCATCCACCAACAAATCCAATAAATCAGTATCACCAAATTCAACGCAAAATTTACCTATAGTCCACTCGTAAGCCCGAACAGTATTATTTTTCGAATGGGCTCTGTGATAATCCAACCAGATTTTGGCAGTTTTTGAAACGATCATGGTCTACCTCCTTTCGGTATTAAAGTTTGACATTTACAAAACGACTGAGGTAAACGAACGATAGCGGATTCTTATCTGCAAGGATTTTGAACTTTTTTACGAGTGAGTTTAGCATGTCTATTTTCACAACCGGACTCTTTAAATATTTGAAAATCTACGATATCCATATGAAATCTGTATAATTTTCAGTAACTTTCAGATTGCAGAGAATGGCAAGATATGTCAGGTTTTGAAAACTCGGTTTTTATTTGACCATGCTAAATTCGATGGAGTATGAAAAAGCACCCTTATATATTATTGATAATGTAAAGGAGCTTCGAAATGCAAAAAAGATTCCTTATTTACCCTTTTCTTGTAGCCTTCGTTTTGTTCTTATCCTTAGCTCCGTTTAGTCATGCAGCAACATATAAATGGAATGATTTTACAAAACCCCTCAAAGTTAATTCTACCAAAATTGTTTTGGGAACAATAGTAATAGTAGAATTAAATCTACCCGGTTTTATAAAAAATTATGAAGAACTACCATTAATAATTAATGTTGACGGAGGTGCAGTTTATAACGGAACCCTTATATCCAAAACCCTGACAATCAATGATAAAATCGATTATCGATTTATTGTACCATTCCACAAATCAGTAGTAGAAAAAGTAAATATAAAAACAAAATTCCTTAAAAAGGGTATAAACAAACTCCAATTTAAAGGATCAGGTAACACAGGTGAGAGTGGCTATACCATTAACCAGATTAGGTTCGATATATCAGCTTTAAAAAATCTACAAACATATATGGCAAAAACACCAAAGTCAAACTACGTCGAGAAAAAAGAAAAAAAGCCATCTGCTAATAAACCAAAAGAAAACAGAGTTTCCAATAGAAAAATTAAAAGAATGGCTTTGGTCATAGGAAACGGCGCTTATAAATCAGCACCCCTCAAAAATACAGTCAATGATGCTGAAGATATGGCGACAATTTTGAGGAACTTGGATTTCAATGTAATGCTCAAAAAAGATGCTGATCAAAGAACTATGCAGGACTCGATTCGGTACTTTGGAAAGCAATTAAGACAGGGTGGTGTTGGTTTATTCTATTTCTCCGGGCATGGTATGCAGATTGATGGGCGAAACTACCTTATACCAATCGATGTAAAAATCGAAACTGAATCTGATGTAGAATACGAAGCCGTTGATGCCGGTCGAGTACTCGGCAAAATGGAGGATGCTGGTAATAAACTGAATATAGTTTTACTTGATGCTTGTCGAAATAACCCTTTCGCAAGGTCATTCCGCACAGGATACAGAGGATTGGCTCGTATGGATGCCCCAACTGGGTCTCTAATCGCTTATTCTACAGCCCCAGGTGAGGTTGCTGCAGATGGCATAGGGAGAAATGGTATTTTCACCAAACACTTAATGATACATATGAGTACGCTTGATTTGCCGATAGAACAAGTTTTAAAGCGCGTTAGAATAGACGTTTCAAATGAGACTTTTGGAAGACAAATTCCATGGGAGTCATCATCCTTAATGGGTGATTTTTATTTCAATCCTGAAAAGAGCACCATTAACACCAAAAAAGTGGGAAAATCGAAAATTCCTTCCGAAAGTGCCTCTGAAACTCAAGTGGCTGCGATTTCTGATGATAACGAGCGTAATATTGAACCATGGACTGGAATATGGGATTGGAAATATTACTGGGGAGATGGTTATAAATTCGTGATAAAACAAAATGGTAATTCAGTAAAATCAACCAATGACAGCTACTTTAAATTTTCAGGCACAATTGAAGGAAACACTTTACAAGGATGGATTGAATTTGATGGGCGTAAGGGAGTATTTTGCAGTTTAAAAATTAGCTCAGATTACAATTCTTTTATGGGTTCGTATAACGATCTTAGGTTGACTCCAAATTCGAATTTCGTGTATGGCAAAAGGAAAAAATAGATAAATAGGAACAATATGGCATGACTCCAACTTATCGCAGATGAGACTCAGTTACCGATAACTGCTATTTAGCAAAGGTTTTGGCAACACTAAAAATCCAGTGATATACAAATTTTATCTGTAAAAGTTGTAAAGTTGTGATTTTGGCAAGATATTAAAAGTCTGCAAATCAAATTTTTATGCAATCAACACAGCACTGAAATTCATCGTTTTACTTAAGGATATACCGAGATATCTTAAAAATAAAAGGCGGACCACAATATGTAGTGTCCGCTATTTTTTTAATAAAAATCAATAAAGGAGAGATTAGAATTGCAAATCCACCGCTTTCTGCCAATGCGAAAAGATTTGATTTACAGCCGAAATCGCACCTTTCGCTAATTTAGCGATTGCGTATACCTAATATACAGTCTGTAATAAATATAAAAGCGAAACTGGTTTTCATCCGACCACCCCATTTGTTTTTTCGCTGGACTGGTTTTTCACCGACGATGACCAGCATTTGGTATACCAGGCGCCTGGTCAACCCCGTTTTGGTGAATACGAGTCCGATCATAATCGATGCAAAGATAAACATGACGGCCGACACTATGAATTCCGTAAAGGCATCCCTGGCCAGGCGTATCAGGAAAAGCGCCTGCAGGACCCCGATGGGCACCACTTCGAAGACCCACCAGGTTCCGACCAGTAAAAATACAGCGATGGCCCCCTTGGCCTCCCGGGTTAGCAGGAAATGTTTGCCCATGGGATCTACTGCATCCGGCCAGGCAGATGCCCAATAGCCACACGGATCAACTCAACTTACATAAATCAAGCATTTTCTTTATAGGATCCCAAAAGGCGAAACCCAACTGATCCGAAGTGGATTCAAAGGCGTTGCTTTCCGCTTACGGAATTCCGGTTAACCGGACCCAAATTGCGCCCTCCGCCGCCGTAGCCGTATAAATGGCAAAGGAGCTGGGCTATCCCGTCGTGATGAAAACCCATTCTCCGGACATTACCCACAAAAGCGATGCCGGAGGGGTTAAACTTAATCTTGAAAAAGACGCTGATGTGCACCTGGCATTTAAGAATATTATGATAGGCATTCGTGCCCACCATTCAAAGACGGTGATTGAGGGGGTTACGATTCAATCCTAAGAAAACATACAAGACCAGCAAACCGATAGTTTGGATAAGCTGTATTTTATTGCTCCAAAGTCCATTAGGAGGTATTCTATGAAAAGAATCCAATCCCAGAGGGCGTGGATATCTATTTTGAATTGAATGGGAACGCTAACTGATGGCAGAAAAGACTGAACGCCGATATATCCTCACACTCTTGTGGAGTTTCTTTCGAAAGCTGAAAGAAGCCTTAAGCGACCTGTTACCTATCATTGTGGTCATTACCGTCTTTCAGCTCGCCATACTCCGCCAGCCGTTTCCGGAACTCCTTGAGGTGCTTATGGGCGTGGCCTTGGTGGTAATCGGCCTCATGCTTTTTGTCCAGGGCCTTGAGATGGGACTGTTCCCCATCGGGGAGGCCCTGGCCGTAGCCTTTGCTCGAAAAGGGAGTCTGGTCTGGTTATTGATCTTTGGATTCGGCCTGGGGTTTTCGACCACCGTGGCCGAGCCGGCCCTGATTGCCATCACCCGGGAAGCCGCTAAAGTGGCGGCTCAAGGGGACATTATTGCATCCGGCGAAAGCGCCCGGGCGTCCTATGCGCTGGGCCTGCGTCTTACGGTGGCGGTTTCCGTGGGACTGGCTATCTCTATCGGCATAATACGTATCCTGCGCGGTTGGCCCGTTCATTATCTGATTATCACCGGTTATATGATTGTCGTTTTGATGACGCTGATAGCCCCTGAGGAAATTGTGGGGATTGCCTATGACTCCGGAGGCGTGACGACTTCCACGGTAACGGTGCCCCTGGTCACCGCCCTGGGAGTCGGCCTTGCTTCCTCTATTCGGGGCCGTAACCCCATGGTGGACGGCTTTGGCATGATTGCTTTGGCCTCACTGTTTCCCATGATTTTTGTTATGGGTTTTGGTATGATTGTTTTCGGCGTTAAAGTCGCCTGGTAGACGGATATGTTGCTTGAAATCGTACAGACTTTCGTGGCTACCTGCAGGGATGTTTTTCCAGTTTTGGCCCTGATAGTAGGTTTCCAGTTCATCATACTGCGCCAGCCTATCCCCAACTTGCGTCAGGTAGTTGTGGGCTTCGGTTTTGTGCTGATAGGGCTCACACTGTTTCTGGTGGGATTGGAGAAAGCGCTTTTTCCGTTGGGAAAAATCATGGCGACGCAACTCTCGGCTCCGGAGTTTGTCTTCGGAACAAAGATAGTGCCTGATAATCCGAAATGGTGGGCTTACGGCTGGGTTTACATATTTGCCGCCCTGATCGGTTTTGCCACCACCATAGCCGAACCGGCGCTCATTGCGGTTGCTTATAAGGCATATCATGTATCCGGAGGCACACTCAGCCAGTGGGGGTTGCGGCTGGTCGTGGCCTTTGGGGTTGCGATCGGGATTGCGCTGGGGACATTCCGGATCGTTACCGGGACCCCCCTTTTTTTGTATATTGCTGCAGGATACATTATCGTGGTGATCCAAACCATCTTTGCACCAAAAACCATCATACCCCTCGCCTACGATTCCGGAGGGGTAACCACGTCTACCGTGACCGTCCCGTTGGTCGCGGCCCTGGGGCTGGGTCTTTCGGCAACCATACCGGGACGTAACCCGGCCTTAGACGGCTTTGGTTTGATCGCCTTTGCCAGCCTGTTTCCAATAATAACAGTGATGGGTTATGCCCAGTTTACCCAGTGGTGGACAGGTGTACGTCGAAAATTCACTAAGGAGAGATAGCATGAGATTCAAATTAATCATTGCGGCCGTTAAAACCGATGTGACCGATAGCATCGTGGATGCCGCCAAGGCGGCCGGCGCCACCGGCGCCACGGTTACCCCCTCGCGCGGTACGGGCATTAACGAGGCCAAAACCTTTTTTGGCCTGACCCTTGAGGCACAGACAGATTTGGTCATGTTCCTGTTGGAGGAACACCAGGTGGAAGCGGTTATGAAAGCGATCTGCGAAGCCGGCCGTTTCGAAAAACCCGGCACCGGTATCGCTTTCGTATTGCCGGTAGACCAGGTGGCTGGTCTGGAGAGCCAGATGGAACGTTTCAAAGAAGAGGTTCGAGGAGAGTACTTTTAAATCTCGGAATTCGGAGACTGGAATTCGGATTTCAGGATAGGCGAATCTTCAGAAACATGCTCGACAGGAAAATCCTGTAGACGGGCAGAAAGGACACAAAAAGATGCCAGCCGAAACCCCAATTGTTCAAGCCAAAGATATCATGCGGCGAAATGTGGTAACCATAGATGGTATGGCCACAGCCCGGGAGACCATCGCGAAGATGCGATCCGAAAATGTAACGGCCTTGATTGTGAACAAACGCAATCCGAGCGACGCCTGGGGCATTGTTACTATCCCGGATCTGGTGCGGGAAGTCATAGCTCCCGGGCGTTCCCCGGATGATACCAACGTCTACGAAATTATGACAAAACCGGTCATTACAGTTCCACCCGACATGGATATTCGTTATGTGGCGCGGCTTTTGTGTCGAGTAGGCGTGAGGAGAGCGCCTGTGGAAGACCAGGGAGAACTGTTGGGGATGATTTCGCTGTCAGACCTTGTGTTAAGAGAAAGTGTTTTGTAACCGGCTGTGCCTTATTGTGATACCGGCCAGATTGTGGGGAGGCTCTTTTTGATGAAATTTATTCCGGCCCAGGTAATTTACTTTGTTCGAAGCAGGACAACGAAGAGAAACCTCAAACTCCTGTTCAGGTTTCTTTTAGCCTTAACGGCTATTGTCATAATATACAGTATTCTGTTTCATTTCATAATGGTTTTTGAAGATAGAGAATTTAGCTGGATTACAGGTTTCTATTGGACTCTCACTGTGATGTCCACGCTTGGCTTCGGTGATATCACTTTTGCAAGCGATTTAGGCAAAATCTTTTCAATGTTTGTCCTTATGTCCGGGATTGTTTTCTTGCTCGTCATGCTCCCTTTTACCTTCATACAATTTTTTTACGCACCGTGGCTCGAGGCCCAATCAAGAGCGAGGACACCGCGTGAATTGCCGGAAGATACATCAGGCCATGTGATCCTGACAAACTTTGACCCTATTACCATAAATCTTGTTGAAAAACTGAATCAATATAATCACAAATATGCCATTATCGTAACTGATTTTCAGCGCGCATTAGAACTTTACGACTTGAACTACAAAGTTGTAGTGGGTGATCCGGGTGATCCGGAAACTTATAAACGCCTTCGCATACAAAACGCTGCCCTGGTGGTTGCCAACAATGATGATATGATGAATACAAACATCGCCTTTACCATAAGGGAGATATCAGAAAAAGTACCAATCATTACCAATGCTGATGCGGATGATTCCATTGACATTCTTCAGCTTGCAGGCAGTACTCACGTCTTACAATTCATGAAGATGCTCGGAAAATCTCTGGCCCGAAGAACGCTTGGGGTGAGCATGGGTGCAAACGTCATCGGAAGATTCGATCAGCTTCTTATTGCTGAAGCCCCTGCAATGAGGACACCTCTCGAAGGAAAAACCCTTATTGAAAGCAATCTACGGGAAAAAACCGGCTTGACAGTCGTCGGTATCTGGGAGAGAGGCAGATTTGAAATCCCCCAGCCCCAGACTCGAATCAATTCCTCAACCGTCCTTTTACTGGCTGGATCTGCTGAACAGCTCAAAAAATATGATGAGATCTTCTGCGTTTATCGCATTTATCACACCGCCAATGCTCCTGTCCTGATATTAGGTGGAGGCCGTGTCGGGCGTGCCGCAGCAGAGACCCTGGAAGAGCGTCAAATTGCTTATCAGGTTGTGGAGAAAAATCCAAAGCACCTTGAAAACAATGAAAACTATATTCATGGGAACGCCGCCGACATCAACACCCTGTACAGGGCCGGCATACGAGAGGCGCCGGCCGTCATAATTACCACACATAATGACGTTATGAATATTTATCTCACCATTTATTGCCGGCGATTGCAACCCGACATCCAGATTATCAGCAGGGCAAACCTGGACAGAAATGTTTCCAAATTGCATAAGGCGGGAGCCGACCTGGTTATGTCATATGCTTCCATGGGCGCCAACACCATAATTAATCTCTTGAAACCGGATGAGGTTTTGATGTTTCAAGAGGGGCTGAATATTTTCCGCGCGGTGGTGCACTCAACTCTTGTGGACAAATCTATTGCTGAAAATCAAATCCGGAAACAAACGGGCTGCAGTGTGATCGCTATTAACACACGGGGCGAATTAAATATTAACCCCGACCCATCAATGCCTCTTGGTGAAAACGACGAAATGATCTTAATTGGCACAGCCGACGCAGAAAAGCTCTTTTTTAAAAACTACTACCCTAACCCTTGAGTCAAAGGGTTTGAGAAATCCGCTCTGTCTCCCCTTTTTGAAACTGAGCTTTACCCTTAACAATGAGGTATGATAGACACTTTATTGAATGTTGAAAATTAAATATTTAATAAATCGCTATGCTCTGCCTTTTTTTAAATCTCATATTTTATATATCGTTTCCATTTAATACGTAGTTGCTAAAATACAGGTATCTGCTATCTATCTCCGGTGCTGACACCATTGGAATCCCTGAGATATACGAAAAGTATATGACATTTTCCGGTAAAAAATGATAGTTGGCTTTCTGGCAAGTTATGTGAACCATGATTTTTAATGAAAAGGTCTTTTTGATTATGAGGTTTAAGAGTGAAAAACTTTAAGAGCGAAATGAAGAAATTTATACTTTCTAAAGGTGCAGATCTTGTTGGAATAGCTTCTGTGGATAGATTCAACGGAGCTCCGGTTGGTCATAAACCAGAAGATATCCTACCTGATGCAAAAAATGTTGTAGCGTGTGCTAAAAGGTTTCCAAATAGTGTTGTAATAGAGCAACCGGCCACTTCCTATCATAACATGATGATGATTCTCTATAATCAACTTGATATCATTGCCTATGAAGTAGCAATTTACATTGAAGACCAGGGCGGAGTTGCAATTCCCATACCGTCTGACGAACCCTATTACGACTGGAATCCAGATAAAGTACATGGCCGAGGTGACCTATCCCATAAGCATGCGGCTCAGGCTGCCGGATTAGGTAGACTTGGCAAGAACTCATTGCTCATCACCCCTGAATTTGGAAACAGAGTCCAACTGGTTTCGGTGGTGACAAATTTAAATTTGGAGGCTGATCCATTATTTGAAGATGAGCTATGTCCTTTGAAGTGTACCGCTTGCATTGAATCATGCCCTGTGCAAGCAATTACAGTTCAGCAGCAAGTAGACCAAAAAATATGCCGTTCACATTTATCGCTTAAGTTGCCAAAAGGACAAAGTATCTATGGTTGCCGAGAGTGTAGGAAGGTCTGCCCTATAGGTGTTAAGTAAAAGATATCATTTTACAAACAGACTGAGAATGGGCGGGTTTACACTTTTGGCAAGGTTAAATTATCAACAATTTCAAAATACTATACCATTCAGCGAATTTGACTAAAAAAACCAAGCCACTTTCTTCATTTTGCACCGTTCAGGATTGATAGCGTCTTTTTAATCAAGTTGTCGCAACGTTATGGCTATATTTTCTATTGTTAACTTTTTATGGCCTCCTAAAAGTAAAGTATACGATACGGATTTTTTCATCGGCGAATCTGTTTTACTGCTATAAATCCCAATGATTGACAGTAATCAAAACCGTGTGATACTCGAATTATATCACTATAGTTTTCGATGATTGTCGAATTCCATATATTGGCAAGCTATCTGTAACCACAACTTAGTCAAATTAGGGGCTAATTTTTGAGCATATCACAAATTTGGACGAATTCCGGATACTCTCAATTAATCACCACCTGGATGATATTTGGGGTTTCCGTAAGGGATATCTGCAAAATCCACTTCAAGTTACCACTACTATATATTGTATATCCTCCAATTTGACAAAAAGCCATATTTACGATATTTCATCTCTTACCAGCCAATGTTCTTCAACATTATTCAAACTGCATAACCATTAATGGAGGGCACCAAAATGCAATGCCCGAAGTGTCAGTTTGAGAATCCGGATGATGCCCAGTTTTGTATTGAGTGTGGCAATCCGATAGAATTTCATTGTCCCCAGTGCGGGGTATTAACCCGGCGAATAAATACTCGACAAATAATTCCAATTATGCTATAAATCGTGCATGGATAAAATTGATGCACGAAAACTAAGTACTGATGCTCAACAGCAGGTTCGTTATCAAGTCATTCGACTTCGAAAGCAAGGCCGAACCCACAATGAGATCAGTGCCATTACCGGCGTGAG
>Ga0255054_10001796_pt1 | contig 12483 bp, 12 predicted proteins | sample JV7_2_23_MG_FD_188634 | JGI IMG/M metagenome (GOLD analysis project Ga0255054, IMG submission 188634) | Seawater microbial communities from Jervis Inlet, British Columbia, Canada - JV7_2_23 | ecosystem: Environmental > Aquatic > Marine > Inlet | place: Canada: British Columbia | collected... | reverse complement strand
GATTTCCAAGGATGTGGCATGGCAAAACCTTTATTCGTTGTGAGGTCAGGTATAGGAATGTATCAGTTTTGTGCCTTCGATCCGAAATCCAACCGGGATGATATATGCGCCCAGAATTTCTTTTGGCGCAATTGCCGTGTGCTCTTCGAACAGGGACTCATGATACGTCAATTCACCATCGCCAGCCCAGATCTCGCCGAATTTGAGATTGCTGCTGACGGTCTGAATGAGTTGGTGCACCAACGGCTTGTCGTTGTTTTCCGCGTCGGCGCTCGGAAAGTGAATAGTATGAAAAAGATCAGTGCCGAATGGTTTGGGCAGCTGATCTGGCGTTATCTGCTCCTTGACGGATATCGCTGCCGTGACCAGGCGCTCTCCGTGCGACTCGCAGACTGCCGCGTACTTTGAGCCGCGCCCGCAGGCTTGCATCGCCGGATTCAGAGCGTGCAGATGCCGGTTGGTCGTAGCCATGGCGACCATGCCGATTTTTTTGGGGAAGCCCATGAACCAACCGCGCATGAGGCTGAAGTCTTTGTCCACCCAGATATAGACGACGCGCTGACCCTCGACTCCATCGTAACTGCAGCGCACGCCGATGAGACATTCAGTGTAAAGCGTGCGCTCCGGGTTCACACTGAGCATGTCATCATTTCCGGACCATAGTCCCTGCCAGTCGCCAAACCAAACGTAGGCAACGTCGGGCTCTTCCTTCGACAGCTCGAGGGGCTCGGGCAGCAGTTTGGCAATCGCATCGGGATCTGTCCGGTACTGGACAGCAAGGACGTCAACGGCGAAATTCCATGGTGGGCCGCCTGCAATTTGCGCCTGGCCGCTAGGGGAGAAAGGGACGCTATAACCATGCAAATCTTTCAGGCTCATCGAATCATTCCTCTGACGTTTGTTACCGTTGGCACCGTTGGCCACGACTCCGGCACACATTTGTATGCATTGGCGTTTTTCGATCATGGCAAGTTGCCGGTCGGACTGCAATTGCTCTTGGAGCAACGGTCATTACCGCGCGTTATGCGTTCGATTTGGCTAACTCGAGCACCGCTCGATTCAGTTGACGCGTCTGACCACGACCGGTATGTTGTGGCGCACTTGTTATTGTCGGTAAGACTAAGTTTGCATGTCTGTCAGTAGTACCAGCGCACGTATTGTGCCGGCCGTGGACCGGGCCGTCCGTATTCTTACCGCAATCGAATCGCAAACGCGCCCCATGAGTATCACGGAACTGGCAAAGGAGCTCGGTGCCTCCAAGGGCACAGTGCGCGAAATCCTGGAGACGCTTCGCCTCCACGGTCTGCTGGAGCGAAACGAGGAAACAAAACGCTATCGCTTGGGCCCGGAGTTGGTTCGACTTGGCGCGTCTTCACGCGAAGGTCAGAGGCTCCCTGCCATCGCCCGGCCCCACCTTGCGGCCCTTAGCGACTCGCTCAAAGAAAACGTGCTTCTGCTCGTGATTCACGACGATCACCTGCTAATCCGCGACGCCTGTGAGCCCCGTGATCCGAACGCCATGATCCTCGTATCTGCGACACCTGGCAGGACTCTACCTATCGATGCCGGTGCCTGCGGCAAGGTGATCAGCGTGTGGGGAGACGCCGACGCTCGCGCGCTGGTCGCGGCATCAACGACTCGCAAGCGAAAAATCGGGCAGGCGGAACTAAAGCGCGTCAAGTTGCAGGGCTACGCCACTGATGATCAGGAATTTATCGAGGGCGTACGAGCCGTCTCCGTTCCCATCCTCGACGCTTCGGAACAGCTGGTGGCGTTGATACTGGTTTCCGGAATTGCAGCGTCCTTGAGCCGTGACAGATTCGATGAAGTGGGGCTTGCTGCCCGCGCGGTAGCGCAGAAGATTTCCCGGCTGCTGGGCAGAAAGGCGCCCGCCTAACAAGCATAACCACAATTCATGGCTGGGGCAGTCGATGGTCGTTGACAGAAGGTCCCACCGAAAATACTGTCTGCCGTACAGATTATGATATTCCGTACGGCACTCCGATAATGACAAATTCCGGTGACCGCAAAGCTTGGGCGCGCGAGCACTTTCGAGGTTTCGAAAACGTGCTGATGCCTTCATTTTCACCGGACCTCGACACCCTGAATGAGGAAGCGATACGCCTCGATGTATGTCAGAGCATCGAGCATGGATTCTTCTCGAGCCTGTGTGCTCTCGAGAGCGGACTGACACCTGACGAACAACGGCGAATGCTTGAAATCGCCTGCGATGAAGCCGGCGACCGTATCGGAATCTCACTCTCCCTTGCCGGTGAGTCCATGGCTGAGAATATCGAGATACTCGAGTACGCCGAATCCGTCGGTGCCACCCACGCATTGCTTAGTTACCCCCAGAACTTTCGACCGGCCACACAGGAAGACGTTTACGATTTCGTGAGCACGATCGTCGATGCGACCGGACTAGGCATCGTTCTTTTCGTCTCGGACAAGTTTTCATTCCGCCACTTGCATCCCAGCGGAGTGCCCTTTGACGCCTATGAGCGCCTCGCGGATCTCGACAATGTGATTACGATGAAACTCGGCGGCATGGACGCGGCCCTGATCCTCGAGTGCTTCGAGCGATTCAATGAGCGCTTACTCGTAACCAGCGTTGTGTTCGGCATGCTACCCATGCTCGTGCAGAATTTCGGACTGCAATGGAGCGGCGCGTGGACCGTCGAGGCCCTGCAATCTCCGCAAAAACCGTATGCGATTCAGTTCATGCAACATTTGCAAAATGAAGAGATTGAAGAAGCCATGGAGATTTACTGGCGGCTGACTCCGGCACTGACCGCCATGGCACAGGTGATGGCACCGGCGATTCCGACCGGCACTTACAACTGGTCCCTGCTCAAATTCCAGCAATGGATAAGTGGCGGAAACGGTGGTATGACGCGGCAGCCCTGCATGCGCGTGTACCAGCGCGATATCGATACCGTGCGAAGTGGGCTTGCATCAATTGGCATCGAATGTGCCGACCCTGACGACCAGTTCTTCGAAGGGCGGATACAGTGACTGTCTGCAGAGAGCATCGCAAGGAATGGGCTATGGAAAAGCTCCGCGGTATTGAAAATGCGACCATGCCCTCGTTTACACCTGATATGCGGGAACTCGATGAAGAAGGCATTCGCTGGGACGTGCGCCAGGCAATCGCCCATGGCTTTATGTCGACCATGTGCGCGTGCGAAGTCGGATTGTCGCTGGAGGAAAACAAGCGATTCCTGGAAATAGTGTGCAATGAAGCCGCGGGCAAGATCCTGGTATCTCTGACTCTGTTGTTCGACTCGCTGCAAGATACTTTCGAGATGCTGTCGCACGCGGAAAAAGTCGGCGCCAGCCACGCATTACTGGCCTACCCGCAGACCTTTCGTCCGGATAACCCGCAAGAGATTGTCGAGGTCACGAACCAGATTTCGGAGAGCACCAACCTGGGCCTCGTAATGTATGCAACGGACAAATTTGACTTTGTCCGGTTTCATCCAAGCCACGTCCCTTTCGATGCTTACGACAAAATCGCGGATTTGCCAAACGTCGTTTCCATGAAAGTCGGCTTCGGCGATCCGGCCATGACCTTCGAATCTTTCGAACGCTACGGTGATCGGCTGCAAGTTAACGTCGGTACGCCATGGCTCCTAGGCCTTTTCCCACTCCTGCGAAAACGCTATGGAGCACAGTGGTTCGGCGGCGGATCCTGGGAAGTATGGCAATCACCGGAACAACCCTTGTTGGTCGAGTATTACGATCACGTCGTGAACGGGCGGACCGATCGGGCGCGGGCTATTTACTGGCGCATTGCACCGGCTAACGTGATGGCAAACCGGGCCGGAATCGCTCGCGGTGGCGATATCGGCATGTACCATTGGCCGATGGGAAAGTATGTCAGCTGGAGCGTCGGCGGCAACGGTGGTTTGACGCGGCAGCCCGCGATGCGCCTCACCACCGAACTGATGCAGGGGCGCAAAGCAGCTTTACGTGCAATCGGTATCGAGCCACGTGAAAACGACGAGGAATTTTTCATCGGGCGTGCGCGCTACGAACGTCAACAGGCCGAAGCCTCCTGAGGAAGAGGAAATTCCCTTATGCTGCGTTACGTAGTCCGGCGATTGCTGTTCGGATTGGTGGCCCTTTTCGGCGTCAGCCTGATCACGTTTCTAGCCACCCATCTCTCCGGTGACGTCACATGGTTGCTGGTGCCCATGGACGCCAGCGAAGCCGAAATTGCTGCTGTTCGGCAACGTTACGGCCTAGACCTGCCGCTCTACCAGCAATACGCGATTTACCTTCAGAACGTCCTGTCGGGGGATTTCGGCACATCCATCAAGTACAACACGCCGGTGCTCGAGCTGGTTTGGAGTCGGGTTCCGGGTACGCTCGTGCTTGCCGGCAGCGGCTTCCTTCTGGCTTTGATGATCGGCGTGTCACTCGGCATCAATGCCGCGTTGCATCGTGGCACGCGCATAGATACCGGCCTCACACTCTTCGGTCTCATCGGGCAGGCCATGCCCGGATTCTGGGTGGCGATCATGCTGCAACTGGTGTTTGCCGTCAGTCTGGGATGGCTGCCCACGGGCGGTAGTGGCAGTTTCCGGCATCTGGTGATGCCGGCAATCGCAGTCAGCTGGTTCTCCATCGCTGCGTTTCTCCGACTGACCCGCAGCGCGATGCTCGAGGTCCTGGACGCGGATTACGTGAAGTTCGCCCGCGTAAAGGGCAACCCGGAGCGAGTCGTAATTCTCCGGCATGCATTGCGCAATGCCCTGATACCGCTCGTGACCTTTGCGGGACTGAATCTGGGTGCCCTCCTCGGAGGAACCGTCGTCATTGAATCGGTGTTTGCCTGGCCGGGTCTCGGCAAGCTCATGATTGATGCGATTGCATCCCGCGATTATCCAATCGTGCAAGCGGGCGTACTCACGACCGCCACACTCGTTATCATGATCAATCTCTGTGTCGACCTGCTCTATGGCCTTCTCGATCCGAGGATGCGCAATGAGTAATGACACCATTGTGTCAGTCGAACCGGCACCATCGGCATTGCTGGATAGTGCAAGTCGAGCACGCCCCTATCGCATGAAGCGTTATCCATTTCTTGCCCTGGTGCTGCTTGCGCCACTGATCCTGTTTGGCCTGTTCGGACCCCAGCTCAACCTGCACAATCCTGCGGCGATCGATCCTGCAAACGCTTTGCTGCCACCGGCTTTTGCGGGTGGTGACTGGCAATACGCGCTGGGAACCGATCACATGGGCAGAGACATCTTGAGCAGGGTGATCGATGGTGCAAGAAGTTCGCTGATTGTCGCATTATTCGGGGTCGCACTGGCCGGAATGATCGGCACGCTGGTCGGCATGATGGCAGGATTTTTCGGTGGCAGAACCGATGAAGTTCTGATGCGCCTCGTCGATATCCAGCTCGCGATACCGCCGATCCTTTTGGCCGTCCTGCTCGCTGCAGTGATTGGAGGTGGATTGACCACAGTCGTGGCGACCCTGACGATCACTTTCTGGTCAACCTACGCGCGGATTGTCCGCGGCGAGACATTGAGCCTGATGCAGCGGGACTTTATTGCCCTTGCGCGAGTTGCAGGCGCGAGTCGAAGCCGCATCATGTTTCGGCACGTACTTCCCAATCTGCTCAGTAGCGTGGTGGTGCTCGCCACCCTGCAGCTCGGTGCTGCGGTTGGTCTCGAGGCAGCGCTATCATTCCTGGGGCTGGGAATCCAGCCGCCAGAGTCTGCCTGGGGACTGATGATCGCCGACGGTCGCCTCTACATGTCCCAGGCTTGGTGGATTCCCACCCTGCCCGGCCTTGCGATCGTGATGACCGTCATGGGCGCCAACATGCTGGGTGACTGGACACGCGATTGGCTCGATCCGGGATTGCGGCGCTTATGAGTGCTGGCACCATACCGCTGCTGGACGTCCGTGGCCTGCGCGTATATGTGCATACCAAAGACGGCACGGTACGTGCCGTTGACGGCGCGAGCTTCAAGATCGAACGGGGAGAAGCTTTGGGATTAGTCGGCGAATCGGGTAGTGGCAAGAGCATGACCTGCCAGGCGATCATGCAGATTGAGCCAAGACCTGCGGCAGTCATCGAGGAAGGCGAAGTCCTGTTGGACGGCGAGGACCTCCTGAAAAAATCCGCGCGCGACATGCAGAGGGTCCGGGGAAACCGGATCGGCATGATTCTGCAAGACCCGCTGAGCTCGCTGAACCCGGTGATGACAATTGGCGATCAGCTAATCGAGGCGTTGCGCCTGTCGGACAAAACGAGCAAACGCAGCCAGCTTCGTCAGCAGGCCATCGTGGCACTGGAACGCGTCGGCATCGCCAAAGCGGACCAGCGCGTCCATGCATATCCATTTGAGTTCAGCGGTGGCATGCGCCAGCGCGTGGCCGCCGCGATTGCGATAGCGCGGTACCCCGACCTGCTGATCGCCGACGAACCAACGTCCGCCCTGGATGTAACGACGCAGCATCGGTTTCTAGAGCTTCTGAAGGATCTCAAGCGGGAACGCGGCATGAGTTTGCTGCTGGTTACCCACGACCTCGGTGTCGTTGCGGGCACCTGCGATCGCGTGGCGGTCATGTATGGCGGGCGGGTCGTGGAAATCGGCAAGCTTGAGCAAATATTGCGACAACCTCGCCATCCCTACACCCGTGCATTGCTGAAAGCCGTTCCGCAGTTCCACGGGCGGAGACTCGAACGCCTGTTCCAGATTTCCGGTGAGCCGCCGAACAACCGTGAGGATCTGCCGGGCTGTCACTTTGCACCCCGTTGCAGCGAGGTCGATCAGCGCTGCGACGCGGAGTATCCGCCGACCGTCCACTATGACGATGCTTCCTGCACCGCCTGTTGGCGCTTGGTACCGGAGGATGAGACTTGACGCAGAATCCATTGCTTCAGGTTCACGGGCTCGGCAAGAGCTATTCGATGCGCCGGCGGGGCAGGCGGGCAGACATCCGTGCAGTACAGGATTTTACGATTACGGTGCATCAGGGCGAGTCCGTCGGCATTGCCGGGGAAAGTGGCAGCGGCAAAAGCACCCTGACACGGATGATATTGCTGCTCGAGAAACCGGACACCGGCGTCATTCGATTTGCCGGACGGGAAATAAACGACTTAAAGGGGCGTGAACTGCTCGCATACAGGCGCGAGGTTCAGGCCGTGTTCCAGGACAGCGCCTCTGCGCTCAGTCCGCGGATGCGGGTCCGCGAGCTGGTTGCTGAACCGCTGTTAGTACAGCAACCGCGCGTAAGCCGAAGCGAAGTGGACAATCGCGTAGCCAGCTTGTTGCGGCGCGTGGGATTATCAGCCAAGTTGTGCAGCCATTACCCACATGAACTGAGTGGTGGACAGAAGCAACGCGTTGCAGTCGCCCGGTCTCTGATCGTCAATCCGAAGATGTTGGTCCTGGATGAACCCGTATCTGCTCTGGATGTATCGGTTCGCAGCCAGGTCCTCAACCTGCTGCTCGATCTGAAAGAGGAGCGCGGACTCGCGTATCTGATGATTGCCCATGACCTTGCCATCCTTCGTCACGTGACGAGTTATCTCGTGGTCATGCGGAAAGGGAGAATTGTCGAACAGGGCCACACAGACAAAGTCCTGTTGCATGCGCAGCATCCCTACACCCAGTCGCTCGTGACAGCCTTGCCCTCCCTGTGGACATAAAAATAAGTCATGGGGTGGGTAGCGCATGGAAGTTGTGCGGCCGTCCGGCCGAGAATATTCTAGAGTACGGAATACAATAACGCGTATGGAAATGGGTGCTCGCTGCCTGTCGCACCCGTTGCCAGGGGATCAAGTCCATGAAACGCAGGGATTTTTCCAAGATGATCGTCGGCGCAACCAGCGTAGGGAGCATGATGACACTGCCCATGGTCAAAACGGCGGCGGCCATGACGAGGAAGCTCACCACGGTAGTGGATCGCGTCGATCGGGCGCATCGTTTCGAGTGGGCCAAAGAGCACTTCAGGGGTTTCGAGAACGTGCTGGTTGCCTCGTTCACTCCTGATCTCAAAAACCTGGATGAAGCGGGCATACGACTTGATGTGCAGAAGAGCATCGAGCATGGCTTTTTTTCGACCCTGATCGCACCTGCTGCCCTGTCGCAGGAGGAATTGAAACGCGTGATGCAAATCGCCGTCGATGAGGCCGATGGCAGGATTGCCATAGGCTTTGCCCTGCATGCCGGTCCGGAGGCAGAGACATTCGATCTCATCGAACATGGCGAAAAGGTCGGATGCCAGCACTTTCTACTGGACCTGCCGAGAGAAGGCAGCCAGGAAGACTTATATCGTCACGGCGCGAAGTATTCTGAGGCCACCGACCTGGGCATCTATCTCTGGATGGCCCAGGTGCATAATTTCAAGCGTTTCCACAGCAGTGCCATCCCGTTCGAGCTGTTCGATCGCATGGCGGATCATCCCAATATCATTGCACTGAAAGTCGGCAACATGGACCCGGCGGTCGTATTCGAATTATTTGAGCGCTACAACGACCGTATGCTCATTGGCTCAATGTGGCCCAACATTATGCCGTTCGCAATCAAGACCTACGGCCAGCAATGGAGTGGCGCATGGACGGTGGAGGCATTGCAGTCGCCCGAAACACCGTACGGCACCGAATTCTTTAACTTGATGATGCGAGGCAAATACGAACAGGGCATGAAGCTTTACTGGAGCAATGTCGCGCCCGGCTTCGGCGCGATGATGAAAATGATGGGCCGCTACATGGCGAGCGGCGCCCATCCCTGGGAGCTGATCAAGTATTACCAGTTTGTCGTGGGCGGGAATGGCGGCCGCATGCGGGTCGATGCTGAACATCCGGATATTCCGCCCGTGTCGGCCGAAGACATGGGCTTTGTTCGCGGTGTCCACAAAAAACTGCGTGTGCAGACGACCGATCTGTCTGATAAGGCATTCGATGTCGGTCGGGCAAATTGGAAAGCACGATTACGAAACTAGACAGGGAGAAATTCACGATGCCGAAAAAAGCCTACGTTGTAAATGCGAACGAACTTCCAAAGCAGTCGCGCTACGGCGGTATGTTTGAAGAGACCGCGGTCGTAATGGATCACGCCCTGATCAAGTTCGCCTGGGCCAAAGCCCAAGGCGGAGAGATGACCGGCCGTAACGCGCCGGCCGGCGAGCCTGATGTCCATCCCTGGGACCAGGCCATCATCATGATCAAAGGTCGTGTGGAGGTCACGCTCGGCGAAGACGGCTGTGAGGGGACGTATGAGTTGGGGCCGGGACACATCGTCTACATTCCTGGAAACATGCCGCATATGGGGCGGCCCCTCGGCGATGAAGACTGCTTCGGCGTCGACATTTTCGCACCCGTGAGGGAAGACTATCTGGACATGGCCCAGCATCAGCTGGAGCGTGAAGACGACTGAACGGTACATAAGAGAGAATTTCGAGGGGAGTATGGTTATGAAAAGATCGATAGTCGGAGTCATATCGACATCCGCTTTATTTCCGGTGCTGCTGATCGGCAGTACTCAGGCATTCGCACAGAATACCGCGATCGAGATCGAGGAAATCATCGTCACGGCAACCAAACGCGAAGAAAAGCTGTCCGATATTCCAATGGCAGTGCAGGCGATTACCGATATCCAGTTGGAACAAACCGCGGTTCGCGAATTGACCGACATCATTAATCTCATTCCGGGCGCGTCAGAAGGTCGTACGACCAATGCCGGCACGCGGACGTATCAGGTGCGAGGCGTTGCGGGTTTTTACGGCGATTCGACCACCGGCTATTACATCGACGAAGCCGCATACGCATTGCCGAATCGCAACTGGGCGCCGCTGGTTCCCGCCGTGGACCTCCAGCGCGTGGAAATCTTGCGCGGGCCACAGGGCACTCTCTACGGCCTCGGGTCAATGGGCGGTACGATTCGCGTTATCACCAAGGATCCGGATCTCGAGCAGTTCAGAATTCACACCAGGATCGGCGTGTCTGAAACTGACGGCGGCGATGATAATCATTATGGCGATCTGTCCCTCAGTGTACCGCTTGTCAAGGACAAACTGGGTGTCCGGCTTACGGCGAGTACGGAAGAGAAAGGTGGTTTTGCGGAATCGCCGACTTTTCCGGGTGCGAAAGACAAGGATGAGATCGACAACTATCGGGTCAAGTTACTTTGGCAGCCGACCGACGCCTTTAGGCTGAAACTGGGTTATCAGCACGTCGAGCTGAGCGATGACTGGGGCAAGCAGTACCAGTATTCGCCATCGACTGGCGCATCCTTGCCACAATCGACATTCCAGGGCGTGCCGTTTTTCGGTGGGAACGACTCGGAGTTTGATTTCTACTCGGGCTATTTGTCGGTGGAAGGCAATTCAGTGTTGTTCGAGAGTTCGACCGGCTACGTCGAGCGTGGCGGCGGGGGCGGCCTGGTGCCGCTCGCTGTCGGACCCATTTTCGGTAAGCTCACGGTAGGCGGCGGCGCCGAGATGTTTACTCAGGAGTTTCGCCTGGTGTCCAACAACGAGGGGCCCTGGAGTTGGATTGGCGGCGTCATATATCAGGACGGCAAGAATCGGGAAATCGTCCAGTTACTGGTCGAGAATTTCCCGCCGGGACCGATGGGATTTCCAATTTTTAGGCTTCGAGAGGGCGACACGACCTGGGACTCGCAGTCCTGGGCTGCGTTCGGCGAGCTCGCGTTTGAAGCAATGGATGGCCGCCTCGTAACAACGTTTGGACTCCGCTATTTCAACGATGATCGCAAGTTTCTCGACAGCAATATTCCCCCTGGTCCTGTTTTTCCGCCGCCGCCAATGGGACCCCCACCGCCGCAGCCGTCTGTAACGAGCACGAGTGAGAGCTTCAATTCCACCAATCCGCGTCTGAATTTCGCGTTCTATCCGAACGAGGACACGACGTACTACCTAAATATCGCGAAAGGCTTCCGCAGTGGTACGTTTAACACGCAAGCCGGTGTTGCGGCAGCACCACCGGGCGTAGGACAATTCGTCGATCCGGACAAGTTGTGGTCTTATGAAGTCGGCGGCAAATGGAATCTGGCGAGTGTCGCGCTCGAGCTTGCCGCGTATTACTTCAGCTGGGACGACATGCAGCTCAACTGGAGTGGCGCGAATCAGATCCAGATTCAGGCCAATGCCGGCGATGCTACAGGTGTCGGCCTCGATTACTCGCTGACGTGGCGTGCTACGAAAGAACTGAGTCTTTCCCTCAATGGCAATTTCAACCAAACGGAGATCGATGAGCTCATTGATCCGATGATATTTGTCGGTACCGGCATTGTCGAGGGCGAGCAATTGTCTAGTGTTCCGAAACAGAACCATTCAATCCAGGTCAACCTCAATCGCCCCATTGGCGGCGGGGGTCTGAATTTCGACGGCAATCTCAGTTACACATACATCGCCAAGCAGGGCGACCCGGCCTTCCCGGCCAAGGGCGAGGCACAGGATCTGCTGCGAGCCCGCCTCGGCATTTCCGGCGAACACTGGGGTGTGCACTTTGTGGGCACGAACCTGCTGGATGCTGACGAGCCGATCCAGATCTCGGGCTCGGGAGTCACGTTGTACTACCCGCGCACGCTTGGCCTTGAACTCACACTCAAGTACTGACACAGGACGCTGACGGTTGACCAAGGACCGCAGCATGAAAGTCGATTTGGCGATGCTGGCAGGGCGAATCATCGTGGTGTTCCAGCTATTGCCAAACGGCTTGCGGAAAATCGAGAACTTCGAGCTGACGGCGGCGATGATGGGCGGTGCGCCGCCGCAAATGATCGGAGGACGTTTGTTTCCGGCACAGGAGCCTCTGTTCCACTTTCCCGTGCCGGAATTCTTCCTCGCCTGTTCAATCACGTTCGACCTGCTGCTGACGCTGTTCGTGATCGTCGGCTTTTGCACGCGCAGTGCGGCCGCGTTTCTAATGTTCTATATCGTCCTCGCGGCGACGATCTATCATTCCGACATTCGCGGTTCCGAGGACCTCATGGCCCTGACACGCATCCTGCCGTTCCTCGGCTGCCTGTTGTTGATCGCTATGGTCGGCGGGGGCCGCTTCACTATTGACGGCTGGCGCGCGCGCCGCGAATCGAGCGCGCCGAGTCCGGCGGCGGGAACGTCCGGTTGAAAGACAGAATCAAATCTTTCGTTCCAGTCGGCATGGCGCTGGCGCGAATAATGATTGTCGCCGGCTTGATTCCCAACGGTATCCGCAAGATTACTACGTTCGATACAGTGTCCGCGATGATGGGCGGCGCGCCTCCGGTGATGGTGGACGGTCGCCTTTTTCCTGCGCAGGAACCCCTATTTTATTTTCCGTTCCCGGAGTTTTTCCTGGGCTGTGCGATCATTTTCGATATTCTGGGCGCCGTTCTCGTTATCGCCGGATACAAAACCCGCATCGCAGCAGCTTTTATGGTCGCTTATATCGTACTCGCAATGTCCGTTTATCACTCCGAGATCACCGGCCCCCAGGACGTCATCGCGATA
>Ga0255054_10001792_pt1 | contig 12492 bp, 10 predicted proteins | sample JV7_2_23_MG_FD_188634 | JGI IMG/M metagenome (GOLD analysis project Ga0255054, IMG submission 188634) | Seawater microbial communities from Jervis Inlet, British Columbia, Canada - JV7_2_23 | ecosystem: Environmental > Aquatic > Marine > Inlet | place: Canada: British Columbia | collected... | reverse complement strand
TTGGCGGTGGGTTTGGTGGAGTCCGTGACCCAGCCGGAGTGATACTCAATCAAGGCCAGCAGCAGTCGCGGGTTGACGGAGTGGTCCCGGGCGGCAAGAGCCACGACCTCGGCACCCGATACAGAACGCTTGCCAACGATCTCCTCATACTGGCTCAAGTAGCCTCCTTGAGCTTCGACAAAGGCATGGATATCAAATCCTGCCGCATGTGGCGAATACACCAGCTCGCTGTCCGGAATCAGCTCGTCTGCCGGCCCGGTCGGGCCGAGACGTCGCGGCACAAACAGGATCTGGCCAGGAACGAGCAGCTCGTTTTGGGGAGGCAGCTGGCTGTCTGAAACGATGTCTGAAGGGAGCACTCCAAACCTTAGCGCGACGCTCCGCAGCACATCCCCGGCGCGAGCACGGTACAGAATGGTTTCGGTTGAGTTTTCTGCTGCCATAGTAGGAGTTGGAGGATAGGTCGGCGACACCAGCGGCTCAGGTTCGAGGGGTGCTGCGGTCGCTTCGGGCACTGAAGTGGGTGGTTCTGTCGTGCTTGCAAGCTCAGGCGTGGTTTCTGCGGGATCGGATACCACTACGAGATCATCGGGTTCGGGCGCGAGCTCGGCGGGATCTGGAGCCGCGGCCTCCGCCGCCAGTCCGACAATTTGAGGCGCCGGCACATCGGACCGGGTACACGCCAAAGCAGCCAACCCTAATGATGCGATAAAGGCCAGGATCGCGCCGGAAAATCGGTACGATATGCTCATCTTGCTATCTGCGGGAGGTCGGTCCGATGCGCTCATCGTGCGATCTGATTGAACGGCAAGCGACACGAACACGCCTCTAATCTGAGGTCGCCGCGCGTCAATGCCCCGTTGTACTGCGATCCATCTCCGGTGGAGGTCCATCCATCCAGGTCATACGGCAAAGGGCCGTCGGCCGGGATCCACTCTCCATTGAATTTCCGAGATAAGTGAAGATGAGTACCACTCGATACGCCGCCCTCGCAGGATGGGTGTCCGATCCGATCCCCCTGCTTCAGGTTTGTTCCGGCCGCCACCCGATCTCGGGACTCGACGTGCATGTATTGAATTGCCCATCCGGTACCCTCGTATCCATCTCCATCCAGATCCTGAACTACTTCTCCATCTCCGGCGCGAGTAATGAGACCGTCCGCGACCGCCACTACCCACTCATTGGATAAAACGCACCCCAACGCATTTCCAGGCGGAGCGAAATCCAATGCGGACCAGGCTGCCCAGCGCCCCCACCCAGCATGTGGTCCGCCGGTGAAGGACCAAACTTTGCCTGGTTCAAATGGAAGCTGTAGCTCCGGCTGCTCGAGAGTATCGGAGACCACAGTGCGCTGAGGCTCCGCGAATGGATTCCCGAAGAGGATTTCGTAGACTTTGTAGAAACCGTCTTCTCCCACGACCGTACGCCATGAATCTGGTGGGTAGAGCTGTCCAAACAGCCACTGTACGGCTGCAGTACCAGCATTGATCCCCGGCCCGGGCGGGGCGACCGAGCCGTCGACAAGGACATACGGTCCGGCCCATCCGGCCCTCCATTGGTAGTAGCCGCGATTGAGTTGGTCAGCCACCCAGGACAGCTGGCTGTAAAGCCCTTCAAAACCAAACTGTTCGTAGCCAAGTTCATAGGTGAGCCGGTCGGGAGCGCGTTCCGGCATCGTCAGCCATCCGCCTTGGTATTCAAGGATGGCCAGCAGGAGCCGCGGGTTTACAGAGTATTTCGAAGCCACTTCTTCCACGATCTGCGCACCTGAGAGTTCCGCTCCATTCACGAATTCAGAGTAGCGATTGAGTGCACCGTTCCAGGCTCGAATGAGTTCTGTGGCAGAAAAACCCAGCGCACTCTCTCCGTTGACCAATTCCGCGTTGGGGATGATCTTGAAGCTCGGCGATGGGGCCTGTGGCAGCGGGGTCGGCATATGCAGAACCTGACCCACTCCAAGGTAGTTTGCATTTGGCAGCCCGTTTTCGACCAGGATCTGGTTCGCTCCAACCCCCATGCGTCCGGCAATACCGTTCAAGGAATCACCGTACTGCACCGTGTACCACTCGGGGATGTCTTCACGGGAAGGCGGTTCGCGAAGTGGATCCGGCGTAGGCGTGTAGACCGGAGGCATAACCTGCTCGATTTCAACTTCTAAATCTGCAGGCGACTTGATACCAGAACTTCCAGGGCTGCCTGATAGCTCGAGCCCCAGGAATTCAAGCGGTTGGTCTCCACGCGAACATGCCAGAATGGCAATCATCAGCACAAGGAGCAGCAGCCGCGGCTTAACCGCGTCACGGTTATTCATACTGAATAAGCAAAGGAGTGGACTTCACACCCTGGCAGGCCGCAAGATCTGTGCCAGCGGGGTCCCTCCGGCTGATTGTGTACCAGGGTTCCCACCCTGGTCGTTGACCGTAATTGGCCTCGGCAGTGCCAGCACAGACTCTGGCACGGATTCGATGAAATGCAAGTGGGGGGTTGGGTGAGAGAAGCTTGTTCCGAGATTGGGATGGGTTATGGCTGAGATTTGCATGGATGAGCAACACCCAGGCAAAAGCTAGAGATTTAGCGGTCTAAAGCCACTTTTCCAGAACGAAGGCTGGCTCGCTCACTTCACGCAGCCTTCCCAGATGATCAAAATAAGACCAATCTCCAGATTCTTCTGTGAACACCGCATACCCTGCGCGCTCATAGAGTCGGCGGGCTGCGTCGTTTCGCTTGCCTACAGATATTACCGCTCGCAGAAATCCTCGCGAGACGAGGTTTTGCTCCGCCTCATGAAGCAGCTCACTGCCTACTCCACGATTGCGGGACATTGGTTTTACGCGAAAGGCGTACAGATATCCGGAGGAGACCCCCTCTGTTGAGATATTTGCTCGTGTCGTGAGCTGCATGAATATTTGCCCGACCAGCCGTTCATTTATCTCAGCAAGTAGGAGAATCCGCCGTCCGTTCCGAGCCTCTTCGATAGCGCGCTGAAATAGGCGGCGATAATGCGCGTATTCACCGTCCCACTCCAGCGCTTCGAGATCCTCGGAAGTGGCGAAACGAATTCGCAGTGGTTCATCACTGTGATACGAAGATCCTTTGAGCGTCCGCTCGACTTTATCCACTTTCGGTTGCCTCACCGACAAGCGCGGCTGCCATTTGCTGCTCATCCTCCGCGGATTCGAGCTCCCCATCCAGCCAGGCGGCTCGCAAGGTTCCCAGAATTTGCTTATAGGCTGGCCCCGGCACCAATCCAAGTTCACGAAGGCGGTCCCCATCGACCGTGGCATGCACCCAGCGCCATTCTGAAAGATAACTCTCAATAATTGTTTGACCAGCTTCTTGATCTGAGAGTGCCAGCCAGGTAGCGACCAGTGCGGCTTCTGGTACAGGATCCAGACATGCTACCCATTCGCTCGGGGATCGTTCCTGAGTGAGATCACATTCTTGGCGGCCGGCTTCAACAAACCTTGCGGCCTCACCCTGACTCATATGCAGTCGCTCGCAAATGGATGAGGCTTCATTCGAAGGAAGGCGGTATACCCACAGAGCGAGGAACAATTCACTCGGGGTTGGTTCCTGCTCGAGTTTCCATGAAGCCGGAGGCGAGAACTCGCGCGCGGCCTCGGTGCGCGCTTCGACCCAGTCGTCCCAATCGAGGGCCGGGTGTACTGCCTGGAGCAAACCCAGCTGTTTCAATCGATGCATGATGGGACCGATGTTCGCTTCCTTCACTATGGAAGTTAGTTCGCTCCGAATTCGCTCACCACTAACCTTTTCTAGTAAGGGCAGTGCTCTCTCAAGTAACTCAATCGTGCGAGATTCGATCGAGAACCCCAGTCGCTGTTCGAGCCGTACCGCACGCAGGATTCGGGTTGGGTCATCCACGAAGCTCAACGAATGCAAGACCCGGATCTGTTTGTTAAGCATATCTTTGCCACCTCCCCACGGGTCAAGCAATTGCCCATAATGGCGGCCGTCAAGCCGCAGGGCGAGCGTGTTGATGCTGAAATCACGGCGATGAAGATCCAGTTTTATACTCCCCTCGGTGACAGACGGTAGTGCAGTGGGATGGGAGTAAAATTCGGTCCGTGCGGAGACAAAATCGACCGTCTCCGGTAATTCGGCTCCTTCGATACTTAGCGCACGCTTCAGATCCTTATGGTCCGCATCAAGCTGCCACTTTGCGGTGCCGAATCGGCGGTGGCTGCCAATGTCCCCGCCAAATTTTGATGCCAGCGACTCGGCTAAAGCAATAGCGTCCCCTTCCACAACCAGGTCGAAATCGACGCTTGGCGTCCCGAGTATCAAATCCCGCACGAACCCGCCAACGATGTATAGAGCAACATTGGATCTTTCTGACTCGGCGGCGATTAACTGAAGGAGCGCCAGCCGCTCAGCGGTGAGTGCCTGCTCAAGTTTGTTGACCAGCTCCCTGTGAGATTGCGAATTTGCGCTGTTTCCAAGCGAATTCAGAAGGTCAGTTCGGGTCACAATTCCAATTACCTCGCCGTTGATAGGGTCGGATACCGGCACCTGTCCCCAGTTGTGCTCAATCATCACCCGCTGCAGGTGGTGGATTGAATCCTGAGGATGCACTGCCAGAGTTCCCGCTTCCATGATCTCAGAAACGGGTCGATCTAGCATCTCATGCGCTACCGCTCTGTCAACTGAGCGTCTGGTCAGCAATCCAACGATCTCGCCGCCGTCGGTAACCGGGTAACCCTCGTGACCGTATCGCTGCATCTGTTCAGCCGCAACGGCAACGGTATCCGACGAGTTCAACAGTTGTGGCCCGCGTGACATGATCTCACCGACGGTGCTCGGCGGTTCCACCGCTTCTTCAAGCAGCAGGATCAATTCGCTCTCGACCGTCTCCATCGATGAGTCTTTGATCAGCGCTGCAGCAGCTCTGCTGTGACCGCCTCCGCCGAGGTGCTCTGCAATTCCTCCTACATCGATTGACTCCGTATAGGAGCGCGCCACCAATTGAACGCGGCCGTCAAGGCCAACCACAAGGAACAGCGCGTCAGCATCATAGACATCGCCGAGCCTGTGAGCCAAGGTGGATATTTCATCTGTCGTTCCACCCGCATGACCTCTGGCAATTACGATCTGATGGCCTTGAATCTGGCTCACCACTGATCCCTCGAGCAGCTGCTCAAATAAGGCCTGCTGCTCGGCGGAAAGGGGCCGATTTAGGAACTCGGCCGCGATCCCGAGGTTCGCACCTTGGTCTAGCAGCCAGGCTGCAGCGCGAACGTCTCGAGCGGTCGTCCCCGGGTAGCCGAGCGAGCCTGTGTCCTCATAGATCCCCAACAACATCAGTGTGGCGGCAGTATCCGACAGATCTTTGCCTGCCTCGATTACGGCCTCGGTCAGTAGAGTCGTCGTGGCCCCCACCTTCTCGATTTGCAGATCCCAGCTTGGGTTCAATTCGGGCTCGATGGGATGATGGTCGATCACATTGACCTGCGTCTCCAGGCCATATCCCTTCAGGGTGACTGGGCTCTGGGAATCGACCACCGTCAGCTGGTGGATACTGTTTGCCTTGTGCTCGTCTCGCTCAATAAAAGGGAAATCTTGTCCGTACAGCGTCAGGTACCCACGGACATTGCGATTTATTCGCTGAGGCATTACCGGCGCGGCCTCAGGGTACAGCAAAGAGGCTGCATACAGAGATGCAATGGCGTCGAAATCCGCTTGTTCGTGAGAAAGAATCAAGTGCACTGCTGCAATCCGATCTGGGCCGAGGATTATACATCTGGCACTGCGGCGAGCTCGGCAATCGCCCGCTGCAGTGCGATTTCAACCGGAGTGCCGAGTACCGAGACCGCCCTGGCTGCTCTTTCGAGCACTTCAATATATTCCGCGCGGAGAATTGATGTGGGGAGTGCAGTTCCTTGCAGTAGCGCGGTGTGCATTTGCCCGACGTGCCCTGGGAGAGGCGGGGCTGATATATGGACCGGGACGTGGGCAGCGCCATTTGGATTGCTCAGGGTAAGCTGGGAATCTTCTGAAAGCAGAAACCCGACAAAATCCCAGGCTGCGTCGAAATCCTCGGGATCGAGCTCTGAAGAGAAATAGACATTTTCAGTCCATACATAGCCCGCCAGAGGCTCCCCGGTTGCCTGGTTCACAGGCCATCGGTCAATGGTCAGCCCCGCTTCCCCCAGGGCTTCGCTCAGCCGATCAAATTCCTGCGTACTGTCAATGAGCCAGCCGGCCTTACCCGACTCAAATAATTCAAGATCCTCATTTGAGTTGAAAAATACTGGTCCGGCAGGGGTCAGATCACGAATGAGCTCCAACCAACAGCGAGCAAGTGGGTCTTCCAAATTTGGCGCCAAACCATCGAGCATGAGCTGGCCGCCGCAGGCTGCCGCGAATGGAGCGACGATCGAAAGTCCGTAGTCCTGGGCAACGCCCTCATTGAAGGTGCCTCGAAGTGCCTCATCTGCCCGGACCAGCCCCTCCACGGTGCCGGCCGGAATCGGGGCCAGTTCACGATTTCGATAGAGTACATTTCCATGCATTTGAACCGGGATACCCAATACCTGCCCATCGTAGGTTGCTTGAGCCCACGGCAATGGGTGGACCAGTATTCGAAATTCATCCGTTGGATGGTCCGAGAGATCCTGCGTTAGTCCAGTTTCGAAGAGCTCGGAGGCCCATGTCGATGGCGCAAGGATGAGAGATGGAAGGGTTCGGGCCTCGTCAATTGCTGCGCGGAGCTCATCGGCCGGTATGTAGGAAAGCTTAAATTCGATTTCAGGGTTGCGTGATTGGAAGGTCTCGATGAGTTCGTTGAGTGCTCGGACGCTATCAGGCTTCCAGGTCACCCATAAGCTTACCGATCCCGCCATCTCGCTGGTCGGCTGTAGATCAGGGGTTGGCGCTGGGGTTGGACCGCCATCCGCGATGATTGCAGTGGGCGTTGGGGTCGGCTCGGGCTCAGAACATGCCCACAGGCTGGCCGCAATCAGGGCAGCGCCTAACAGTTTGGGGGCAAATCTCATGGTCGGCGCGAAAGTCTACCATGAGAGCCAAAATCCGATCCGCTGCAGGGCCGCTGCGTATAAACGCGCCGGGTCCAGCTCTCAATGAGAGCCAAAATCCGATCCGCTGCAGGGCCGCTGCGTATAAACGCGCCGGGTCTAGCTCGCAATGAGAGCCAGAATCCGGTCCGCTGCAGGGCTGCTGGGTATAATCGCGCCGTGTCCAGCTCGGATTGGCGCCTCATTCTCTCGGATCCCGCATCCGGACCAATGAATATGGCTCTCGACGAAGCCATCCTTGAGGCGGTTCGAACAGATCAAGCCCCTCCCACCTTACGTTTCTATGCCTGGAATCCCTCTTGCCTCTCGCTTGGCTATGCGCAATCGGTCGATGATGCCGATCGTGGCGCAATTGAGGAACTGGGGTGGGATCTGGTACGGCGGCCAACAGGGGGAAAAGCCATCCTGCACACAGATGAGATCACCTATTCGATTTCCGCGCCGGCCGATCACCCTCTTTTTGAGGGCGGGGTCTTGCCAAGCTATGAGCGGATCAGTCTGGCACTGATCGCGGGCCTGGAGCGAATAGGTCTGAAGCCAGAGCTAAACGCCACGGAGTCGCCTGACCCTAGCAACGGAAATCCCGTCTGTTTTCAAAACCCAGGGACATTCGAAATTACCGTTGCTGGGAAGAAGCTGGTGGGATCGGCGCAGCTACGCCGATCCGGAGGAGTTCTTCAACATGGCTCGCTTCCATTGCGCGGCGAGCTCGGCAGGATATGCCTGGCATTGAGCTATCCTGATGAACACGATCGCGAGCAAGCTATGGAGCAGGTCGGTCACCACGCAATCACACTCGAACAGGTCCTGGGAGAATCGCCCACCTGGAGCGAGATGACAGAGCACTTAACTGCGGGCTTTGAGCAATCGCTCCAACTCAACCTTTCGCATCTTGACGCGTCTCAGCAGGAAATCAGCCGATCCACTGAGATACTCGAAGAGCGATATTCGCATCCGGACTGGACTCTGCGCATCTAGCATTCGATGCATGTTCACGTATTGTCTCTAGAAATCCATCTTCCTGGTTGTTCATCGCTGAAGGAAAAGCGCAGTCGGCTGAAGCCGCTCCTGGCAGCGCTTCATAAGAATTTCAACGTCTCTGCGGCAGAGATCGATCATCAGGACGCACATCAGTCGGCGATCCTCGCTTGCGCAGTGGTGAGCAACAGTAACAAACATGGAAACAAAGTGCTTTCAAAGATCCCAGACTGGATCGAGCACCGCTTCCCCAATCTCCAGATCGTCGACGACCATATCGCACCCTGGTAACGCAAAAAGAAAAGCCCCCGAAGGGGCCGTGTTCGAGCAGATGCGGCGGCGACTAACCTGCTTGTAGCTCTACGCCGCCTGAATGTTCGGATTTAGCGCCTTACGTCGGACCAGCGTTCTCAGCCGTGAGGCCAGTAGGCTGGCATGGACCGGTTTGATGAGATAGTCGTCTGCGCCAGCATCCAACGCCCTCGCCACGCTGCCGGGCGAACCTAGCGCGGATAGGATCAGAATAGGAACGTCTGAGAAGCCTCGAATGCGCTCACAGACCTCCCACCCGTCTACTTCAGGCATGAGCAGGTCCAGGATTACCACGTCTGGCGTCGCTTCGGGGCTCTGTACGGTTTGAATCCCCTCTTCGCTGGACAGTACCGACTTAATTTGAAAGTCCTGACCCCGTAGTAGGGTCCGCAGCATTGTCGAAAGATCAGGGTCGTCGTCAATCAACAGGACTTCGATCGCCATCGTCTATTCCCGCGAAATCGATAACATTATCTATGAAGAAATCCCCCTTTGAGCTTACAGAGACCTTGCAGTACTACCTTCCACTTGCTTGACCCCATGGGAATAGCTAAGATAGCCGCGACTGATTATGGCTGAAGCTGTTCCCGCTACATTAGAAACCAAAATGCTCCCTTGTCCGCAATGTAAATTCCCGATTCCTGGGGACTCGCGGACCTGTCCTAATTGTGGGGTGGATTTAGCTTTGCTCGCATTGCTTGCAGAGCGCAGTTACCTGTCCGGAATTCCGGAGACCGCTCCGCTCCCTGATACTCCAGCGGCTTTCGTCCCACGCATCGGTGACTATCTCATTGAAAGGGAGTTGCTTACCGAGGAGGAATTGAAGATTGCACTGGATCGACAAAAGGAACTAGCGGGCGAGGGGAAGCGCCAGCTACTCGGGCAGACCCTGGTGGAATTGGAAATGGTCACCCGCGAGACGATCGATATGGCGATTACCAATCAGATCATCGAGCTGCATGCCGCTCTAACCGATGCCAATCGAACTCTGGAGTTGAGAGTGTCGGAGCGCACATCTGAACTTAAGTCAGCACTAGCACGGCTGACGGAGCTCAATCAGCTAAAGACCAATTTAATATCCAATGTCTCTCACGAACTGCGAACACCTCTCGCACACATCAAAGGATATGTAGAGCTGCTCGAGGAGGAAGAGCTAGGCGACCTGACTCTCGAGCAAGGGAAGGCGATGACGGTGATCAACCGTGCCACCGTGAGGCTCGGCCGATTGATAGAGGATTTGATCGCGTTTTCTACAGCTTCCAAAGAAGGCATGGAATTGAAGCTTGAGCCAATTTCGCTGGTCGACCTGGCGCGGGACATCATCGATCGATCGAAACCAAAAGCCGCGCAAGAGGGAGTCAAGCTCCGGATGTCGATCGACAAGGGTATCCCTCAAATTCAGGTGGATGTCGAAAAATTCAGCTGGGTGCTCTACCAGCTGCTCGACAATGCAATTAAATTCACGCCCGAAGAGGGCAGCGTAAAGCTGTGGGCAGAGCATGTTAGCGGCATTGTGACCGTGGCGGTTTCGGACACAGGAATCGGCATCCCCTCTGGAAAACTAGCCGAGGTATTTCAGCCGTTCCATCAACTGGACGGCTCGGCAACTCGGAAATTCGGCGGCACCGGGCTCGGACTGGCGCTTGTGAAGCAAATTGTTGACGCGCATGGCTCCAAGATCATTGCCGAAAGCATGGAGAAAAAGGGATCTACATTTCGATTTGATTTACCAATCTACGATCCGGAGGCAATCGACGTAGAAGCATGACCGGACCGCTGGTTCGACCAGGCCCACTCACTCATGGCACGGAGCTCAATGCAGTCTACGCCATCGCGCGCATCGTAGCCGAAACCTACGATACCGAAGCCGGCCTGGATGCAGTATTTCGCCTGTCACGAACCATATTCATCTTCGATGTGGTCTCGCTCTTCCTTCAAAATGAAGAAACTGGTGAATTCGAACCGGCCTACGCTTTAGCACTGGGCCGCGGCCGCTCTCGCGAGGCAGATCTGGTCTGGGGCGAACCTGCCGCGACCGAGGCCTACCGCAGCGGCCAGACCATACTCAGGCAAGAAGATGCCGGTCCCAGCGTAGAAGGCCGCGAGCGGCGCCGTGATTATCTCGGTCTTCCAATGATGGTGCACGGACGCTGCGTGGGCGGGCTCGTGTTCGGCCGATTCGGCGGGCCTTCCTACCCGCCCGAGCACATACGGCTGGCGGAGTTCGTTGCGTGGCATGTTGGCCAATTGCTTGAAAACCGGCGCATGGCTCGCCGTATCGCCTCGTTGGAAGCTCAGCGAGAGCTGGCCCGCATGCAGGACGAATTCATCTCAACCATCTCTCACGAGCTGCGAACTCCGCTCGGCATGATCAAAGGATATGTAACCACGCTGATGCGAGAGGACGCCAAGTGGGATCCTGAGACCCGGCTTGAGTTCCTCGAGATTGTCGACGAAGAAGCCGATCGTTTGCGTGAGCTCATCGACAACCTGCTCGACTCCTCTCGCTTGGAGACGGGAACCCTCGGAATGACCCTCGAGCCAACTAAGCTGTCGACCCTGATTCGAGATTCCGTCTCGCGTACTCAGGCAGTGTACCCGGAGATGGAAGTAGAGATCGAAATTGGGGATGACATCCCCATGCTGCAAGCTGACCCGACTCGGATTGCGCAGGTCATGGACAATCTGCTATCAAACGCCAACAAATATGCACCGGGTTCTCAAATTGCGGTGGCATCCGACAGCCGCGATAATGTGGTTGAGATCGGGATTCAAGATGATGGACCTGGCATCCCGCCCGAGCACGTCCCGCACCTCTTTGAACGTTTCTACAGGGTGCCTGAGCAGACCGCGAATGTTCGCGGAACGGGTCTTGGACTGTACATTTGTCGAAAAATAATCGAAGCGCACAGCGGCGAAATCGGAGTGGAGAGCCAGGAAGGTTCTGGCACTCGCATCTTCTTCACGCTGCCCATTGAAGTGATGGAACCGGTACCGGAGGGGTGATATGAGCGAGAACAATACACTTTTAGTCGTAGACGACGAGCCGCGTTATGTACGGCTGGTTCAAGTCAATCTTGAAACGGCGGGTTACGAGGTAGAGACTGCCCACGACGGTCAGAAGGCGGTCGAGCACGTGGCCAACGAGCAGCCGGATCTCATCCTCATGGATGTCATGATGCCGATCATGGACGGCTTCACAGCTACCGAGCGCATTCGAGAATTCTCGACGGTGCCGATCATCATTCTCACTGCTAAGGGCGAAGAGCGCGACCGGGTGCGAGGGCTCGATGCCGGAGCCGACGACTACATCGTGAAGCCCTTTTCGGCGCAAGAACTTTTGGCGCGCGTTCGTGCTGTATTGCGGCGAGCAGAGCGGCAGACCGACAACGATTTTCATCAGCCGATTTACGTGCATCATGAGCTGCAGATCGATCTCGCTCGTGCGCTGGTGACCTCTAACGGCGACGAAATTGCGCTCACAGCCACCGAATACCGGCTGCTGCAGTCGTTGGCTGCAGCCGAGGGTCGAGTGCTGACCCCGGAGGAGCTGCTAACCGCGGTCTGGGGCCCGGAGTATCGAGATGACAAAGAGATTTTGTGGGTGTGCCTGAGTCGGCTGCGCCAAAAAATTGAGCCAGATCCCAAGAATCCTATCCATATCGTCACGCGACAGGGCTTGGGCTATCTAATACCTCCGACATCGGAGAACGGCACTAAGCCAGCGGGATAAAATGAGTTCATCGGAGATTGGCGCCCGTTGAGCCATCTCAATCTGTGAACACTGAGCGGTACCCGGAGAACAAACCGGGTGCCGCTCTTCTTTTTCACCAAGTTGAACCGCTGGTAAACTAGGTCTGGTTCGCATTCGGAGCGATCAAATGGATGTCGACGCTCGTTTAAAGCTGAAGACCAAGATGGTTGGGGCCGAGGTGCGCGCGGCCAGGGAGGATTCAGGCAAGACTCTCAAGTCGGCCGCCGAGCTCATTGGGGTCAGTTCCAGCACGATGTCCTCTTACGAGCATGGCCGCAAAGGGATTTCACTCCCTGAACTTGAGCTAATGGCCTATTGGCTGGATATCCCCGTGGCCAACCTGCTGGATGGATTGCCGAGCGCGCCCGACCGAACGGTTCATTTCGATCCCAAGGT
>Ga0255054_10001790_pt1 | contig 12504 bp, 14 predicted proteins | sample JV7_2_23_MG_FD_188634 | JGI IMG/M metagenome (GOLD analysis project Ga0255054, IMG submission 188634) | Seawater microbial communities from Jervis Inlet, British Columbia, Canada - JV7_2_23 | ecosystem: Environmental > Aquatic > Marine > Inlet | place: Canada: British Columbia | collected... | reverse complement strand
CGAGGACCGTCCCCCGATCCCAACCACCTCCGCCCTGCGCGGATTCCCGCTCAGAGTACCACGGGCATTTGTCGACCGGATGCGCCCCGGCGATCCGGCCGATCCGCTGCTCCGGCAGGTGCTGCCGGCGGCGAAGGAGGATGTACCGGTGCCGGGCTTTACCACCGATCCGGTAGGCGAGCTCTCATCGCCCCCGGTCGACTCCGTCCTGCACAAATATCAGGGGCGCGCCCTGGTGATGGTGGCCGGCGCCTGCGCCGTTCACTGCCGATATTGCTTCCGGCGTCATTTCCCCTTCGCAGAGTTTGGATCCGCACAACCAGAGTGGGGCGGTGCCATCGATCGGATCGCATCGGATCCGGCCATTTCCGAGGTCATCCTTTCGGGCGGTGATCCGTTGACGGTGTCCGATTCCCGGCTCGAGGTGCTTGGGCGCAAACTGGCGGCCCTGCCACAACTGAAGCGGCTGCGAATCCACACCCGCATGCCGATCGTGCTCCCGAAACGGGTCGATGGGGCGTTGACTTCGTGGATCGGCGGGCTCGGACTGCCGACGGTGGTGGTCGTGCACGCCAACCACTCCAACGAGATCGATGACGAGGTTCGGCGCGCGCTGGGCGCACTCGCCGCGACCGGTGTGACCCTCCTCAACCAGGCGGTGCTGCTGGCGGGAGTCAACGATTCGGCGGAGGACCTCGCCGAGCTCAGCGAGGTCCTGTTCGAGGCCGGTGTGCTGCCCTATTACCTCCACATGCTCGACCCGGTGTCGGGAGCGGCTCATTTCGAAGTCTCGGAGGACACGGCGAGACGCCTCCACGGAGAGCTGGCGGCCCGGCTCCCAGGCTACCTCGTACCGCGGCTTGTCCGCGAGGTACCGAGCGCACCGGCCAAGGTCGGCGTCGATCTTTGGTCGTGAAAGCCGAGGTCAGAACACGAAGGCCTTGACTACGCGGAGCCTGAGCCCCGGCACGGTCTCGAGGTCGTTTTCACGATTGCGGATGAGCTGGAGATCCGGCGTTATCTCGAGCCAATCACCGAAACGGAACTTCCAGAAGACCTCGAGGCCGTACTGGACGTTGAAACCGAGAGCGGCCGTCAATTCGATCGGTTCTCCGTAGGCGAGTGCGGCACCGAGCTGCTGGCGATCCGAGCCGAAGGGACGGTTCCACGTCCAGGCAACGAAGGCGCTCCTGTCGAGCGGTTTGGAGAGTGGCATGCCGTGCTCGGTGCGCGGCGCCCCGCTCCTGCGGTAGGTATAGCGGCCGAAGACGGTATGCTCCGAGCGGGCCAGATCGCGGCTGAGGGCGACCGAGTGAGCGGTCTCCGCTTCGACGTCGTCGGTTTCGTCGACGACGGAGACCAGGACCGAGAACGATGTCGCGCCGCCGGCGCGCTCCGACCGCCAGCCGCCCTCGGCAACCCAGGCCCAGTGGCCTTCAGCGAAGCTCGAGACATCGAGCTCGGCCTCGGCTTGGGCGTCGACGAAGGCCCCCTTGACGAACCATCCCTTCCCGGAGTACTCGGCGAAGACGCCGAGACCGCTGAGGTCGTAATAGCGGGCCGCCATGTCGTTGGAGATGAGCCGCGACATGAAGCCCACCGGGTTGTCGCCGGCGAGTTTTTGCCTCACGAAGAAAAGCTGCGGCCATAGCTTGCCGGCCCACACCTCGAGGCGGTCGTGGGCAAAACGCTGGGTCCACGCGAGGAGCGGCACGGAGGTCGTGGAGCCCGGAACGACGACGTCGTTGGTCGGCCACAGCAGACCGGCTTTCTCGGCCATGACGGAGGCCGGCTGGAGATTGCCGAGGTTGTCGAGGGCGAGGGCCCAGAAGACGATCCGGCCCCTCCCTATGAAATCACTGTCACCATCGAAGGCTTCAAGCGAGCCGACGATGTCGAGCTCGTAGCTGCCCGTGTCTTCTGAGGCGTTGCTTGCGTACTGATACAGCGGTGTGAACGCGACCTGAAAAATGTCCTTGCCGGCCGCCTCGGCCGCGTCCACTTCCTCGAGCCGCTGTGAGTGAGCGACGCCCGCGAGCAGCATGAGAGTGACGGTCGAAATCACCATGAGCGGCCAGCTGCGCGGAGTCCCTCCTCGGTTCCATCTTTTATCGTGACTGCAATCGCCTGGCGGGATATTGGCCATACGGCTATACGGCACGACGGCAATACGGGCCACCCACCCTCCCTTCGGCCTTACGGCCAGACCGATAATATGTGCAAACCGATCGTGTTCGCCGTAAAGCCGTAAAGCCGCATAGCCGAAAAGCCGTAACGAGACGGTGTCAGGATGACGCGTGTGCAGCTTTTTCTGTGCTGTTAGCGCAAATGTGTGACGATAGACCCCATGTCTACGACCATCTTGTGGCACTTTTCGAATGTGTCGTGGCCGTGCTTCTCGTGCTGCTTCTCGAACTCCTGGGAGAGCACCTCGAACTCCTGTTCGGTCAGGGTCTTGCGCGCCATTGGGTAGAAGATGTGGTCCTCAACGTGGATGTGGTGGCGTAAAAGTGAGGCGTAGGCGGCCATGTTTTCGAGCAACTCGCCAGTTTTGATTGGATCGTTCGCTGCGTAACCCGGTACCGCGGTCTCGATCCCTGTGACGAGGGAGCGCCCCCGTTCGTGCTCGTATCGCAGTGCTTCGAGCTGGGCGTCAACCTCGCCCTGCTTTTTCTGAGCGAGCTGCACAAAGAGTACGTGCTCCTCTTTGAAGTGGTGGTAGTGGTCGGCAAAGGCGCGGGCAAACTCGACGGCCTTTTCGAAGAACGCCTCCGACGGGTGCTGACCGTTCTCGATCTTCTCTGCGGCTATCGACAGAACATCGAGGAACTGACGGATCAGGCCGTGCTCGTTGGAAAGGGTTTCGATCGGGTCCATATATCCCTCCTCATGAATCTACGATGTCGTGATTGCGGATCGAATCCGATGGGCGGCGCGCCGGTTTTCCGCTCTCGCCCGCCGGGAGGACCCGTTGCTCGAGAGCATGGGCCACGTGCGACAGGTAACACACCTGGGTCGAGCTCAGGGCGCTCGCGATCTGCTCGGCGAACCACGCGAGATGGCCGCGGCGGAGCCACTCGGCGATGCCCTCGAGGTAGACGGCTTCGCCGATGCGGTCGTCCTGGACCGCCTTCGCCTGCAGTGAAACGATGTGGGCCATCAGGCCGACCAGGGCCAGGATGTGATCGGCCGGTTCGGTGCCGTTCCACGTGAACCCGAACCGATCCTTCATCCCTTCGAGGTCCGCGAGGACCGCCCCACGATCGCGCTCGAAACGGTAGTCCGATTCTCTCGAGGTGAGGAGGCCGTCGGCCCCGAACAGAACCTGATGAAAGTAGTCGTTGCCTTCGGCCCGGGCCATCTGAACCGCGCTCGTGAGCTCCGGATCGACCGTGTCCTTCGATTCGGCCAGGAGCCGTTGCCCCCATTCGCCGCCGGGGCGTTCCAGCAACAACCTCATCAGGGCCCAGTCCCCGGCCTGTTCCGCGAGTTCGTCAGCTGACCGCATCACCCTTCCGCCAGCATGGCGTCCAGGTCGACAACCAACTTGTGATAACGCTCAAAGGTGTCGGCGCCGTGGACCTCCTGTACCTTTTCAAACTTCTTGCCCAGCACCTCGAGCTCTTCCGCGGTCATCGCTTCCTCGGACATCGGGAAGAAGATGTGGTCCTCGGTGTGAATGTGGTGCTTGAGGAGCGATGCGAAGGCTGCCGCATTCTCTCGGACGACAGCGGTGTCGTTCCGATCTCCATCCGCATAGCCGTCGAGCGCTCCGGCGATGGCGGCGATGAACCCGCGGCCCTGGTCGTGCTGATAGCGGAGGGCCTCGATCTGGCCGTCGATGGCGCCGTTTTTCATCTGCGCCAACTGCACGAACATCACGAGCTCTTCCTTTTTGTGGTGAAAACCGTCGGAGAAGTTTCTGACGAACTCGATGCCGTTGTCGAAGAAGGCGCGCGGTGGCGGATCATCCACCTCGAGTCGAGTCACGGCCACCGAAAGCAGGTCGACGAATCGTCGAATGAGACCATGCTCGTTTCTCAGGATCTCTATCGGGTCCATCTTCAATGCCTCGCTATGCACAGGTGTTTTCACAAAGAACCTACGACCGCCCTTGACCTCTGTCAATCTTTGCGACGATCAACCCGTGCGGAGAATCGGACGGGTGAGACACGTCGCGCCGCCCTCGGCCTTGAGCGAGAGCTCCTCCCCGCGGTAGGTGAGGACCTCACAGCCCGCGGCCTCGAGCCGTTCCCTGGTGACCGGGTTGCCCTCGATCATCAAACAGCGCCGTGGTGCCAGCGCGAGCACGTTGGGGCCCATGGTCGGGTACTCCTCTTCGGGTACCTCTACCAGCTCGATGTTCCGTGCGGCGAGCAGTTCAACGAATGGGACCGGCAGCAGAGGCTGATGCACGACCGCCAGGTCGTGGTCGAGCATCGAGATCAAGGACATCAGGTGGAGACACGAGACCGGGCCATCGCCGTGCGGTAGCTGCACCTCGACGGTCTCGACGCCGAGAGGGCGGAGCGCGGCGGTGAGCTGGCGGAGGCCCTCGGCGTTGGTCCGGTAGCCTCGGCCGACGGCTAGGGTGTCGTGGTCGAGCCACAAGAGGTCGCCGCCCTCGGCGGTCGCCTCACCCTCGAGGGTCGCGAGGGTCGGCACGCCGAGCTCCTCCAAGCTTGCCCCGATCGCGGCCTCTTCGCCGTGCCGCGTCTCCTTGCCCATGCGCAGGATAATGGACCCCTGGTCGGTGACGATCACCGGGTCGTGGGTGAAGATGGCGTCAGCGTGCTCGGGCAGTTCCACCTGGTGGTAGAGGACTTCGCAACCGGCCTCGCGCAGGGTGGCGACCAGGGCATCGTGCTCCGCCTGAGCTTTTTCAAGATTGGGCTGCGAAACGTAGTGCCAGAGCGCCGGGTCGGCACTGCCGAAAGCTTCGTCGGGTCGTCTGACGAGGACTCGTTTCAAGGGCTCGACCATGCTCTGGGAACCATAGGTCTTCACGTTGGATCTCCCTTGTCTTCGAGACGGAGCGGGCTCGCGTGCATGCTCGTAAAGCGCCGCAGGTGGACCTTGCCGGGGGCGAGCCCCCGTGGTTTTGTGACGTCACCAGCGCGGGCCATGTGGACCGCCACCTTGCCGCCGCGTTGCGCCTTGGAGTAACCGGCGGCAAGACTGGCCGCGAAGCGCTTGGTCTCTCGCGGCAGGGCGTCGAGATTGTCCGGGTTGCGGACCACCACGTGTGAACCCGACTCGCCCGCGACGTGGAACCAGAAGTCCCTGGGTGCGGCGAGCTTGAGAGACAGGATGTCATTGTCGCGTGCGGTGCGCCCGACCAGGACGATCATCCCGTCGGGGCTCTCGGCAATCCTCGCCACCGACTTGCCCTGCCAGATCCCGGCGTCTGGATCGGATGGCGGCGGCGGTCCGGAGTTCTTTCGAGCCATATTTGGATCATAACCGCGACTACAACGGGGGACGAGTTATCAGTGATCAGTAACCAGTAATCAGTCCCAACCACCCAGCCCGCGGTCTCACAAACTGATCACTGATAACTGATCACTTGCGCCCGACGAAGACGGGCGCGATGAGGGCGGGGTCGTCCGACATAATCCCGGTCGCACCGAGGTCCAGCAACCGGCGCGCCTCGTCAGGATCGTCCACCACCCAGTAGTCGACCCGCAGACCGAGGGAGCGGCAGCGCGCGATGAATCGGCGACCATCGAGCCGAATTCCACTGTGTACCACCGGGATATGGGCGGAATTGCCCGACACGTAGAGCTTCGCCAGCGCTGCGGGTAGGAATCGGAGCAGGGCCACCTCGGATTTCGAAAGCGTCGTGCGCCCCGGATAGCCGAGCCGCCGGATGCGGTGAACGACCCGGGAGCTGAAGCTCGCCAGGGTCACACGATCCTCGGCGCCGTGGCGTGCCACGACCTCGAGCAGGGGAGCGACCGCGTCCGGTTCGTCGGGCTTGAGGTCGATGCTCATCGGCACATCGGGAAAAGCCTCGAGGGTTTCCGCGAGACTCGGCACCGCGTGGTGGTCGAGGTCATTGCGGCCTGTGCCGGCTGCGACGTTCCATTTCTTCACCTGATCGAGGGTGCTCGTTCTGATGTGCTCGGCGACGCCGGCCATCCGCTGTCCGTCCGGGTCGTGGGCGACCACGAAGTGGCCGTCGGCGGTGGGGTGGACGTCGATTTCCAGTGAGTTGGCGCCATCGGCCAGCGCCCGCTCGAAGGCCGGCAGGGTGTTCTCCGGCAGGTGCGCGGGCGCCCCGCGATGGCCGTAGAGACGGAGCCTGTGTCGTATCTTGCTCATCGGACGACCATTAAAGCATGATGAGGGCCACCCGCCCAACCACAACCGCGAAGACACAAAGGCACCAAGTCCTTCACACTCAGTGAGCTTATCGTCCACCTGTCATCAATGCAGCGGGTGAGATGGCGGCAGCGGCCGGAGGCAATTGCTGCACTTCCGTGCGGCCAACAGCCGCCACGGCACCCCTGTCGACCAGCTCGCGGGTGGCGGCAGCAGCCGGGTAGCGGGTCACAATGGTCTTCGGCTGCAGGTGGTCACCGAAGATCTTGAGCCGGAGCTTCCAGAGACCCGCCAGGGTGATGGTGGCGAATCCCGCGGCACGCTCCCACAGACGCCGACCGAAAAGGCGGCCTGCGCGGATATAGAGGTCTTCTGACCGGCTTCTCTCGAGTGGGTTCACCGCGTTTCTCGCCACCGCTGGGAGGATCAGACACCACACACGTGCCTTGTCCCTGCTCTGCGCCATTCGTGCTTCGAGGCAGGCGTCACGATCGGTCATGGCCGCAAGGTGTTCGTAGCCCCGCACGGCCGTCTCCGCCATCCGGAACATGGAGCTCGAGTTCTCCTCGTAGTCCTGGCGAAAGGCGAGGTGCATCCACTTTTCGGCATCGTCGTCGGTGAACGCCGGATGCCGGAAACTGAGACGCGTCTGACCGTGCCACTCCTGAAAAGGCAAGTCCGTCCGCAGCAGCCCGCGTCGCTGATGGTCGCGATACAGGGCGGTCACCGGCAGCGGCGTCAAAAGCATGAACTGGACGAAGTCCGCCTCGAGACCCACCAGAAAATCGATGTCCTGCTGGATGTTGTCCGGCGTGTGGTGCTCCATGCACAGGATGCCCGAGGCGAGGACCGCGATGCCGCGGTTCCGCAGGTCCTGGACCAGAGCCCGCGCATCGATGCCTTGATTCTTGGCGAAGAGGGACTGACGGCTGCGGCTTTCAAAACCGATCCACATCAGGTCCACACCGAGACGAACCAGGTTGTCGATGCCGAAAGCTGTGATCGCCTCCGCCGACGAGAAGATGTGGAAGCGGAAGAACCGCTGGTGGCGCTCCATCTCCGACAGCAGCTCGAGAGCCCGTTCGCGATCCTTGAGGAAGTTCTCGTCCATAACGAAGTAGCTGTCCGTGCCTCGTTGGTCGGCTATGCGGCAGGCGGTCTCGAAAAGGGCCTTGCCGGAGTCGAGGAACGGGGTGTAGCTCTTGCCGAAGAAGTGGGAGGTGGAGCAGAAGCTGCAGCCATTGACACAGCCCACACCCGGCACGAGAAGGCTGGCAGCGGTTCCCTTGAGAGGAACGCCGAGGATGCTCATCCACTCGGCACTCGGCAGGGCCGGGTGGTGGATCGGCGCGTCCGGGTCCTGGCCCAGGTGCTCGCGCATCCAGCGAATCCCCTCGCCCTTGACCACGTGGTCGCAATCGATCAGCTCCTCCACCCCTTCGATGGCCGCTCCGTGGCCACCAAGAATGATCTCGACCCGGGGTGTTTTTTCGCGGACGATGCGGGCCATCTCCCGCGCCTTGTCGAAGTTCGGCATGATGAAGGAGATCCCCACTATGTCGTAATCGCCCCGCTCGACCTCGCGGGCGAAGCGTTTCCGACTCGGGAAGTCGAGGATCGTCACCTCGGCGTCGATGTTTGCGGCGATGAAGTAGAGCCCGAATGAGCGGTGATGGAAACGGAAAGAGGCAGGCCCCTGCTCCTTGGTCACTTGGTTGTGATAGAGCTCCATGATGTTTTCTTTGCGGCCGAACTCGTCGTCGACGCCATGCGGTCCAAAGACCCCGCTGAGAAGGATTTTCCTGGCCCTCGTCACTTCCACGCTCGATTCCAAATGCGTCTCCCCGCCTGTTGCTTGCGGCCGCTCTGCTGGCGACCTTTAGAGAAGATCGTATGGACGAGAAGTCACGAAAATGTCATGGCTGATCGGAGATACCAGCGCAACCCGGAAGATGTGACAACGAGAGCGGAGAGCGCAATACTGTCGGTGATGGAATCGGGACCTGATCAACGCTCCAATCGAGACCCAACGGCGACCGCGAGGTCCCGAATCTCGGAGTTGGCCGCCGAGGCTCTCGGTGATCGCCCGGCGAAGGTCGTGACCCGACTCAAAAAGCTCGGTCCGAACCTGAGCCTGACCGGGGTGATCGTCACTCTCGCGGTCGGGGTGATCCTGCCCGTGATCCTGTCCACTTCGGTCGGCATCGTCAGCATCGCCCTCGGAGAGAAAGCCAACAATCTCGTGATCGGGATACTGGTGATCTGTTTCGCCGCAGCATCCATCGGCGGTGCGGTCACGGCCACCGTCCTGCTCGGCCGCAAAGCGCGCACCGCCAGGCTCCAGTCCGACTTTCTCGCCAATGTGAGCCACGAGCTGCGAACCCCGCTGTCCGCTATCCGGATGTATGCACAGACCCTGCAGCACGGGCGGCTGAGGGAAGACTCGCAAAAGGTCGAGGAATGTCTCGACACCATCGTCAGGGAAACCGAGTGGCTCGAGACGATGATCGACCAGGCTCTCACCTGGCGCAGCGCAGCCAAGGACCGGGTGGTGCTCGAGCTGCATATCGAGCCGGTGGCCGGAGCCGTCAAGAGGGCGCTGGATCGTTTCTCCCTGTTGACCGCGCCTGGGGAGGTGGAGCTGACCGCCGACGTTTCGACAACCGCCCCGTTGGCTCACGACTCGAACGGGATCGTCACCGTGCTCCTCAATCTGCTGATCAACGCTTACAAGTACACCGGTGAGGACAAGCGGATCGCCGTCAGAGCCTTCGACCGAACCGAAGAGGTGGTGTTGGAGGTGGAGGACAACGGGGTCGGGATCTCTTCCAAAGACCGGCGCCGGATCTTCGAGCCCTTCTTTCGCACCGACGACAGGTTGCGCGCGAAGTCCTCCGGAGCCGGGCTCGGCCTCGCCATCACCAAAGCTCTGGTCATTGCCCACGGAGGGACGATCGAGGCCCACTCCCGCGAGGGACAGGGGACCCGCATGACCGTGCGTCTTCCCCTGACCCCGCCCGACGACTCCGAGTCGGAAGCCCCATGACGACCATCCTCGTGATCGAAGATGACCGGGCGCTGCGCGAAGGGCTGGTGCTCAACTTCGAGCTCCACGGCTACCAGGTGGATGCCGCGGCGGATGGCGAAGAGGGCATGCAGAAGGCATTCGATATCCGTCCCGATCTCATCGTGCTCGACATCATGCTCCCCGGTTGGAGCGGCCTCGATATCCTGACCGAGCTGCGTGACCGCCAGGAGAACGTGCCGGTGCTGATCCTCTCCGCCCGCGGGACCACCGACAACAAGGTCGAGGGCCTCACCATCGGCGCCGACGACTACCTGGCCAAACCCTTCGAGCTGCCCGAGCTGCTGGCTCGCGTCGAGGCCATGCTCCGGCGCCGTAGCGTCGACCAGCCCACCGAGCCCCCTTTGACATTCGGCCATGTTGTGCTCGATCGGGACAACCGGCGGGTCACCGTGCGCGGTGACGAGGTCACGATGTCGGCCAGGGAGTTCGATCTGCTCTGTTTCCTCGCGCTGGTCCCGGGACGGCCGCGGACCCGCGAGGAGATCCTCAACAACGTGTGGGGTTGGGACTTCGAGGGCTCGCCCCGCACTGTCGACAACTTCATCCGTTCGCTGCGGCGAAAGCTCGAACCGGTCCCCAGCGAACCGCGCTACATCCTCACCGCCCATGGAGTGGGCTACAAGCTCCAGCCGTGATTTCTGCTGCCATGTGCTAGGCTCGCGCCCATGGCGGGGCAAGGGGACACATTGGACAAGCGTGGGCCGGGGATGGTTGAGAACGCGATCAGCACGCTCAACGCCTGGATTGGCGATTACCTCTCACAGACCGACAACGAGCTCCAGCAGCCGATGGCTTTTTACCGGGACAACCGACCGGTGGCGCCGGAGGACTTCGCGGCGCCCCCGACGGGCAAAGTCTGCGTGCTGGTGCATGGGCTCGGTTGTAACGAGTCGTTGTGGTCATTCCCCGCGCCCCACGAGGGAGGGGATTACGGCGAGCGGTTGGAGAAGCGGTGTGAATACATGCCGCTGTACCTTCGCTTCAATTCAGGGCTGCGCGTCTCCATCAACGGCAAGCAGTTGGCAGGGCTCTTGGAGCGATTCTGTGCGTGCCACAACGCAACCGTCACGGAGCTGCTGCTCATCGGGCACAGCCTTGGCGGGCTGGTCATACGCAGTGCCTGTGACGTGGGGAGCAAAGCGGGCCAGGACTGGGTATCGCTGGTGCGTCACGTCATCTACCTGGGCTCGCCCCACCTCGGGGCACCGTTGGAGAAGACTACCAACGTGGCGACCAACGTGCTGGGTCTCTTCAATACCACGGCCACCCGCGTCATCCGCGACCTGCTGAATACCCGCAGCGCCGGGGTGAAAGATCTTCGCTATGGAAACCTGGTCGACCAGGACTGGCTCGATTGCGACCCGGACGAGCTCGGGAACAACCGCCGCGTACCCATTCCCTGGCTGGCCAGCGCAGACCACCATTTCGCCGTGGGTCAGGCGTTTGCGAGGGCGGGGACGCTTGGGGACGCCATGGTGGGGCCGGATAGCGCCGCGGGTCGAGCCCAAGGCTCACTGCCCGGCGCGCCAGGCGGATCCGATGTGCGGGTGATGCCGGGGCTGGACCATCTGGCCCTGGCCCGGCACCCCACTGTCTACGAACACGTCGAACGCTGGGTGAAGCAAGATGGATAAAGAGGACTGGAAGCGCCTCAAGGGACTCAGACGTCTGATCCACGACGGGGTGGAACGGGGCGCGGACTTCGTAGAGAAGCACCACCGCCACGCGGCGAAAAAACCGTTTCAGGTGCTCGAGTCCATCAAACCGATCGCCGCGCCCACCTCGATCGTGCGGAGCGTTCACGATGGGGTTCTGTCGCTCACCTATGGCAGCATTCGCGCCATCAATCAGGCCGCCGAGATGACGTCCGGCTGGGTGGTGGACAGGCTTGTTGCACAGGCGGACGGCGGCGACGAGCATCCGCTCAACCGCAACCACGAAGGCACAAAGGCACGAAGTACTTCACCGAGGAAGAATCCTTAGTGGGTTCTTGGTGTACTTGGTGTCTTTGTGTTTTTGGATGGGTGGGTGGAAATCAGGGTAAAAAGAAATCCAGCTCGAGCTTGGCGGCCTCGGACATCATCTCCGGGCCCCACGGCGGGTCCCAGGTGACCTCGACTCCGGCCGAGGCGACACCATTGATGGCCGCCACCTTCTCCTCGACCTCAGGCGGCAGGCTCTCCGCCACCGGGCACATCGGAGAGGTCAGGGTCATCAGGACGTGGGCGTTGGTCTCGTCGTCGACGGTGACTTCGTAGATCAAACCGAGCTCGTAGATGTTGACCGGAATCTCGGGGTCGTAGATGGTCTTCAGCACTTCGATGATCTGGCTTTTGAGAGTGTCACTCATTTCCCGCGTCCCCGTCCGCGTCCGTGCCCGAATGAGTCGCAAACCGGATTCGGACTCGGGTTTCATTCATTCGGTCGTCACCGCGTCGTCGTCGCCGTCCATGGCGGCATTCAGCGTGTGCCACGCCAGCGTGGCGCACTTGACCCGGACCGGGTACTCGCGAACGCCCTCGAAGACCTGCAGCTTGCCGAGCTCAACGCCCTGCTCCTCAGCGACCCCGGTCAGCATCTCGTGGAACTCTTCGAAGAGCCCCCGGGCCTCGGCGACGCTCTTGCCCTTGACCGACTCGGTCATCAACGAGGTCGAGGCGGTGCAGATCGCGCAGCCCTCGCCCTGAAAGCTGATCTCTTCGATGACCCCATCCTCGATCCGCAGGTAGACCTTGACGACATCGCCGCACAGGGGATTGTGACCATCGGCGCTGCGGGTCGCGCAATCCATGACGTAGCAGTTCCGCGGTTTTTTGTTGTGGTCGAGGATGACCTCCTGGTAGAGCTCGCGCATGTCGGACATCAGCCGAAGACCTCCCTGACTTTCTTGAGACCGACCACCAGGGCATCGATCTCTTGAGTGGAGTTGTAAAGAGCGAAAGAGGCGCGCACCGTCGCCGACAGGCCGTAGCGCGCCATCACCGGCTGCGCGCAGTGGTGGCCGGCACGAACCGCGACACCCTCCGAGTCGAGAATCGTACCGATGTCGTGGGGGTGGACGCCTTCCATCACAAAGGACAGCACCGACGCCT